>Ga0123340_1000771_pt1 | contig 23777 bp, 19 predicted proteins | sample SirMexnodulemix_FD_89961 | JGI IMG/M metagenome (GOLD analysis project Ga0123340, IMG submission 89961) | Root nodule microbial communities of legume samples collected from Mexico - Siratro Mexico nodule mix | ecosystem: Host-associated > Plants > Roots > Nodule | place: Mexico: Nepantla...
CCCACACCTCACTGAACCCCTCAGCTAGTGTGTAACCAGTGCAGAAACCCACTGCACCACAACACTTGCAGTCCGCAAGCAACACTGCTCCCAGCAGTACTCACCCTCTACTGAACCCCTCAGCAGATGTGAGACCAGTGTAGAAACCTACTACACCAACTCAATTACAAACCCAGTAATTGAAAACAGCAAACAGATTACAGATCAACAGGATCAGAAAAGATTACAGAGTAGTTCTACACAAAACAGATTACACATAATGAAGATCAGGTGTAGAAGACTTAGCTTTGGTCCATAACCAAAGTAGCAAGAACCTCACTTCAAGGATGCTTTAAAGATTCACGTTCTTGGAGGTTTCTTGATTTGAAAAGCTTTGCCAAAATGATGATCTCACAAAAAGGGCAATATCTCTCTTAGAAAATCTCAAGGAATACTTTTCGAAAGTTTTTGATAACTGAAAATGATATTGTGCAATCCTTTAAATACCCAAATCAGTTTTAAAAACAACTTAGCTGTCACAATTCAATTAATTGAACAAATCATTCAATCGATTGAATTTGACCGTTAGTTTGACCCAGTCAAAGGTTTCAGTTGTAACAGCAATAACTGTATTTCAGTTGTAACAGAAATAACTGTCACATTCAATTGATTGTTTTAGAAATTCAATCGATTGGAAAACCTTTTTCCAGCAAAAACATTTTGGGTTATTTTTATTAAAAACAATTTTAATAAAAATATTTGTGAATCTTTTTAGCACCTCTGAAGTGATGAACCATGCCACTAATGCTTAAGGACTAAGCCAATCACCAACACACAAATCCAACTAAGAACCAAGACCTAATCACCCAACAATCTTCATGTTGGCATAAAGTCTTCACTTGAATAATTCTAGTTCAGGTTGGTTTCAACAGATTCTTCATGAGGCAGTCTTCATCAGCTTCACATGCTAAGCCTTGGTGCTCACAATATTGACTTCATCAAATCACATGCTTAGCCTTGGTGCTAACAATGAAAACCAACCCATGATGACTACGTTTTTCGTCAAAATCTTTTGCACATAATTTTCAGTCATTTGGTTGTTATTTCACATCAATACAACTCAAAAATATAACAGTCACAAGTTTAGGTCATTTGACACAAAAACTCCCAAAAGTTACAAACCAACACATGATGACTTGTTTTTGCACCCAAACCATATGCACATCATTTTCGGTCATTTTATTGTTGTTTCCCACCAATATAGTTAAAAAATGCTTAGGATCCTAAATACGAAAACTTGCCAAAAATAGAAATCAACCCCAGATAACTACATTTTCACCCAAATATTTTGCACATAATTTTCGGTCATTTTGTTGTTGTTTTCCGTCAATACAGCTGAAAAATATTTCGGTCAAAAATTGAGGTTTTTATGCACGAAAACTTCCAAAAGTTACTAATGTTAGCACCAATGCTAAGCATGTTATTTGATGAAGTTAATAAAGACGATAGCTAGCTGAATCGGTTCTGGACTATGTTAGATCAATGCCTAGCACGTGAGTTGATGAGGACTGGCTCATGAAGAATCTGTTGGAACCAACCTGGACCAGAATTGTTCAAGTGAAGACTTTAAGCCAACATGAAGATGATTGGGTGATTCGGTCTTGGTCCTTAGTTGGGTTTGTGTGTTGGTGATTGGCTTAGTCCTTAATCATTAATGGCATGATTCATCATTCCTGAAATGCTAAGAGATTCACAAATATTTTTATCAAAACTGGTTTTAAGAAAAATAGCCCAAACTGATTTTTGCTGGAAAAAGGTTTTTCAATCAATTAGCTTTCTAAAACAATCGATTGAATGTGACAGTTATTTCTATTACTACTAGAATCTTTGACTGGGTCAACTAACGGTCAATTCAATCGATTGAATGGTTTGTTCAATTAATTGAACTGTGATAGCTAAGCTGTTTTTAAAACTTATTTGGGTATTTAAAGGAATGGGCACTATCATTTTCAGACATCTAAGATTTTCGAAAAGCATTCCTTGAGATTTTCTAAGTGAGATATAGCGCCCCTTTTGTGTGATAAATCCTTTCACAAAGCTTTTCAAAAACAAGGAACCTCCAAGAACGTGAATCTTTAAAGCATCCTTGAGTGAGGTTCTTGCAACTTTGGTTCTGGACCAGAGCTAAGTCTTCTACACCTGATCTTCATTCTTTATAATCTGTTCTGTGTAGAAGTACTATGTGATCAATTGCTGATCTTGTTGTTTTGTAATTTGTTTGTTGTTTTTCAATTACTGAGTCCGTAATTGAGTTGGTGTAGTGGGTTTCTGCACTGTTCTCACATCTGCTGAGGGGTTCAGTAGAGTGTGAGTGTTACGGGAAGCAGTGTTGCTTGCGGATTGCAAGTGTTGTGGTGTAGTGGGTTTCTGCACTGGTTACACACTAGCTGAGGGGTTCAGTGAGGTGTGGGTTTACTGCTGGGAGCAAGGGTTGTAAACTGATCTTGTGATCTTTTTAATGGAAATCTTTGCTAGTTTGCAAAGGACTGGACGTAGCCCTTAAGGAAGGGTGAACCAGTATAAAAATTTTGTGTTCTTGCTTTTCTCCCTACTCTTCTTGATATCTTTTATTCAACTGTTGTTATCATTTAAATTGACTGGATTAAAATTTGATCATATTGTTGATTATTTTCTGAACATCTGTTTACATATATCTGAAACAACTGTATTTCTGGGTTATTTCTAATCTACTAAATTGTGTTTAATCATCTTGAATCTGGATTAACACATTTCAGTACTGTAAACTGCTTTCTGGTTTATCTTTAACAATTTCCACTGTGCACAATTGATTGTTTACTGGACAGTCCAGAATTACACGAGTTGATTGATTGAATTAAGAATTTTCATTTTCTATTTCAAGAACAAATCATATTTGTGAAAAGATTTTGAAAGTTCAATTCACTCCCCCTCTTGAACTCGGTCTAAACCTTATTTTACGACTAACCAACACATGATGACTTTTTCTTGCACCCAAACCATATGCACATCATTTTCGGTCATTTTATTGTTGTTTCCCACCAATATGGTTAAAAAATGCTCAGAACAAAACAACAGGACCATAAATACGAAACCTGCCAAAAATAGAAACCAACCCCAGATAACTACATTTTTCATCCAAATCTTTTGCACATAATTTTCGGTCATTTTATTGTTGTTTTCCGTCAATACGGCTGAAAAATATTCCGGTCAAAAGTTCAGGTCTTTATGCAGAAAAACTCCCAAAAGTTACAAACCAACACATGATGACTTGTTTTTGCACCCAAACCATATGCACATCATATTCGGACATTTTATTTTTGTTTCCCACTAATATGGTTAAAAAATGCTCAGAACAAAACAACAGGACCCTAAATACGAAAACCTGCCAAAAATAGAAAATAAGCCTAGATAACTATATTTTTCACCCAAATCTTTAGCACATAATTTTCGGTCATTTTGTTGATGTTTTCCGTCAATACGACTGAAAAATATTCCGGTCAAAAGTTCATGTTTTTATCCACGAAAACTCTCAAAAGTTACTACCCAACATATGTTGACTTGTTTTTGCACCTAAAAGTTCAGGTTTAGTTGTTGTTTTACAACAATACAGCTTAAAAATATAACGGTCACAAGTTTAGGTTATTTCACACGAAAACTCCCAAAAATTACAAAGCAACACATGATGACTTGTTTTTGCACCCAAACCACATGCACATCATTTCTGGTCATTTTATTGTTGTTTTCCATTAATACGATTAAAAAATACATGTACCTAAAGTACAGTAGCGTCTGCACGATAACCTGCCAAAAATGGAAATCAACCCAAGATGGATTACGTTTTTCACCCAAATCTTTCGTACATAATTTTCGGTCATTTTGTTATTGTTTCCCATCAATACGACTAAAAAATATAACGGTCAAAAGTTTAGATCATTTGGCACGAAAACTCGCAAAAGTTAAAAACCAACACATGATGACTTCTTTTTGCACCCAGACCATCTGCACATGATTTTCGATCATCTTATTGTTGTTTCCCATCAATATGGTTAAAAAATGCTCAAAACTAAAGAACAGAACCCTAAATACGAAAACCTACCAAAATGGAAGCCAACCCATGATAACTAAATTTTTCACTCAAATCTTTTGCACATAACTTTCGGTCATTTTGTTGTTGTTTCCCATGAATACAACTCAAAAATATGACATTTAAAAGTTTATGTCATTTGGCACGAAAACTCTCAAAAGATACAAACTAACACATGATAACTTCTTTTTGCGTTTAAACCATCCGCACATCATTTTCTATCATTTTAAAATGATGTTTCCCATTAATACGGTTAAAAAATGATGTTTCTCATTAATACGGTTAAAAAATGCTTGTCAAAGTACAGTAACTTCTGCTCAAAAACCTGTCAAAAATGAAAACCAACCCATGATGACTACGTTTTTCTCCCAAATCTTTTGCAAATAATTTTTGGTCATTTTGTTGTTGTTTCACGACAATACAGCTTAAAAATATAACGATCACAAGTTTAGGTCATTTGACACGAAAGCTCCCAAAAGTTACAAACCAACACATGATGACTTGTTTTTGCACCCAAACCATATGGACATCATTTTCGGTCATTTTATTATTGTTTCCCACCAATATAGTTAAAAAATGCTAAGAACAAAAGAATAGGACCCTAAATACGAAAACCTGCCAAAAATAGAAACCAACCCCAGATAACAACATTTTTCACCCAAATCTTTTGCACATAATTTTCGGTAATTTTGTTGTTATTTTCCGTCAATACGGCTGAAAAATATTCAGACCAAAAGTGCAGGTCTTTATGCCGGAAAACTCCCAAAAGATACAAACCAACACATGATGACTTGTTTTTGCACCCAAACCATATGCACATCATTTTCGGTCATTCTACTGCTGTTTTCCCCCAATATGGTTAAAAAATGCTCAGAACAAAAGAATAGGAGCCTAAATACGAAAACCTGCAAAAAACAGAAACTAACCCCATACAACTACATTTTTCACCCAAATCTTTTCCACATAATTTTCGGTCATTTTGTTGTTCTTTTCTATCAATACGGCTGAAGTATATTCCGGTTAAAACTTCAGGTTTTTATGCACGAAAACTCTCAAAAGTTACAAACGAACACATGATGACTTATTTTGCACCCAAACCATATGCACATCATTTTTTGTCATTTTATTGTTGTTTTCTATTAATACAGTTAAAAAATGCACGTACCTAAAGTACAATACCGTCTGCACAAAAACCTGCCAAAAATGGAAACCAACTCAAGATGACTACGTTTTCATCCAAATCTTTAGTACATAATTTTCGATCATTTTGTTATTGTTTTCCATCAATACGACTCAAAAATATAACGATCAAAATGTTAGGTCATTTGGCATGAAAACTCGCAAAAGTTAAAAACCAACACATGATGACTTCTTTTTGTACCCAAACCATCTGCATATGATTTTCGATCATTTTATTGTTGTTTCCCATCAATATGGTTAAAAAATGCTTAAAATAAAATAACAGGACCCTATATACGAAAACCTGCCAAAATAGAATTCAACACAAGATAACTACATATTTTCGCCCAAATCTTTTGCACATAATTTTCAGTCATTTTGTTATTGTTTCCCATTAATACGACTCCAAAATATAAAATTTAAAAGTTTATGTCATTTGGCATGAAAACTCGCAAAAGATACAAACTAACACACGATGACTTGTCTTTGCACTTAAACCATCCGCACATCATTTTTTATCATTTTAAAATGATGTTTCCCATTAATACGGTTAAAAAATGCTTGTAACCAAAGTACAGTACCTTCTGCACAAAAACCTGTCAAAAATAAAAACCAACCCATTATGACTATGTTTTTCGCCCAGATCTTTTACACATAATTTTTGGTCATTTTGTTGTTGTTTCACGTCAATACAACTCAAAAATATAACGGTTACAAGTTTAGATCATTTGACACGAAAACTCCTAAAAGTTACAAACCAACACATGATGACTTGTTTTTGCACCCAAACCATATGCACATCATTTTTGGTCATTTTATTGTTGTTTTCCATTAATACGATTAAAAAATACATGTACCTAAAGTACAGTACCGTCTGCACGATAACCTGCCAAAAATGGAAACCAACCCAAGATGGACTACGTTTTTTACCCAAATCTTTCATACATAATTTTCGGTCATTTTGTTATTGTTTCCCATCAGTACGACTCAAAAATATAACGGTCAAAAGCTTAGGTCATTTGGTACGAAAATTCGCAAAAGTTAAAAACCAACACATGATGACTTCTTTTTGCACCCAAACCATCTGTGCATGATTTTCGGTCATTTTTATTGTTGTTTTCCATCAATATGGTTAAAAAATGCTCAAAACAAAACAACAGGACCCTAAATACGAAAGCCTGCCAAAATGGAAACCAACCCAACATAACTACATTTTTCACCCAAATCTTTTGCACATATTTTTCGGTCATTTTGTTGTTGTTTCCCATTAATATGACTCAAAAATATGACATTTAGAAGTTTGTCATTTGGCACGATAACTCCCAAAAGATACAAACTAACACATGATGACTTGTTTTTGCACCTAAACAATTCGTAAATCATTTTCTAGCATTTTAAAATCATGTTTCCCATTAATACGGTTAAAAAATGCTTGTAACCAAAGTACAGTACCTTCTGCACAAAAACCTATCAAACATGAAAATCAACCCATGATGACTACGTTTTTCGCCAGAATCTTTTCCACATAATTTTCGGTCATTTTGTTGTTGTTTCACATCAATACAACTCAAAAATATAACGGTCACAAGTTTAGGTCAATTGATACGAAAAATCCCAAAGTTACAAACCAACACATGATGACTTGTTTTTGCACCCAAACCATATGCACATCATTTTCGGTCATTTCATTGTTGTTTCCCACCAATATGGTTAAAAAATGCTCAGAACAAAAGAACAGGACCCTAAATACGAAAACCTGCCAAAAATATAAACCAACCACAGATAACTATGTTTTTTGCCCAAAATTTTTGCACATAATTTTCGGTCATTTTGTTGTTGTTTCATATCAATATAGCTCAAAAATATAACGATCACAAGTTTAGGTCAATTGACAGGAAAACTCCCAAAGGTTACAAACCAACACATAATGACTTATTTTTGCACCCAAACCATATGCACAACATTTTCGGTCATTTTATTATTGTTTCCCATCAATATGGTTAAAAAATGCTCAGAACAAAAGAACAGGACCCTAAATACGAAAACCTGCCAAAAATATAAACCAACCTCAGATAACCACATTTTTAACCCAAATCTTTTGGACATAATTTTAAGTCATTTTATTGTTGTTTTTCGTCAATACGGCTAAAAAATATTTCGGTCAAAAGTTCAGGTCTGTATGCACGAAAACTCCCAAAAGTTACTAACCAACACACGATGACTTGTTTTTGCACCCAAACCATCTACACATCATTTTTGGTCATTTTATTTTTGTTTTCCATTAATACGGTTAAAAAATACACGTACCTAAAGTACAGTACTGTCTGCACGAAAACCTGCCAAAAATGGAAACCAACCCAAGATGACTACGTTTTTCACCGAAATCTTTCATACATAATATTTTGTACATTTGGTATCGGAGCAGTTCGTCCTTAGGATGACCTGAGGGTGGCGGGTTTATTGTGCTTCTTCTGCATGTGAATTTTTTTGAAAATTTACTTTTAAAAAATAGGCAAAATGTTTTCAGTTGGATATTTGACCATGATCTTTGAAATTTTTATTTGTAATTGAATTGTGTTGATTGTGATGAATGAGAATGAAATTATTAAGTAAGAAAATAATCTTGATGAAGTGGTGAGGGTGCACACTCATGACTTAATGAAGATTGATTTCTATCTTAAGGTTTCATATGTAGAGTATCTTTAAAGGTTATGTTTTGATTGATTAATTATATTTTGTATGAAATTGAATTTTAAAGATAAATTAGAATGTGTAAAATTTTTCTTTATAATACGTGTTTTGATAGTATTGATATACATAACTCCCAAGTGAATTTGAAATGTTTATTTTTGAAGGATACTAGATGTCAATTTATTGTTGCTTGCTTTATAGGATTTATTATGTGAGAGAGTAAGTTTAGTGATTCAACTCAAGAGATGCAGGAAAATCATTAGAGAAACCTATTTTTATTTCTTTCCTAGTATGTCAATTTTCGATGACGAAAATTTTTATTGTTGGGGAGAATGTAATACCCAAGATAATAGCTATAGAATAAAAACTAACCTAGAATTAGTTTTAGAGATAAACAAGATAACACCTCAATATTAAAAAAAAAGTTGTTTAAATAAATAGAAATTAGTTATTCAAATTTTATTTTTATAACAACCACCAACTCTCTCTCCCTAAGAAGATATTCTCTCTAAGAAGATATTTTACTCTCTAAAAAGATATTTTATTTTATTCTAATAAAAACTACCAACTCTTTCTCTCTTTCTTTAACAAGATATATAGTTTTATGAAAACCACCATCTCTCAAACAATTTGTTTTTAAAGTTTTCTACCTTTTCTCTAGATTTGTGATCTCATAGGTTATCAGATTGACGATAAAAGGACATCCCTAGATTCCTAGCGTTGAGTAGATCAAGAGTGTTTGATCAGATTCTTGAACAGAGTTAGATTGCCCGTGATTTTAGGGTTTTTGAGTATCTCTATTCTATAGAGGTGAGGGAAGCTAGTTGTATGTTTTCTTATAAATGTTTGTCTCCTTTGAAATATAAATTTATCTAAAATTATGATATTTTGTGAGGAAGCTAGTTGTATGTTTTCTTATAAATGTTTGTCTCCTTTGAAATATAAATTTATCTAAAATTATGATATTTTGTGAGGGAAGCTAGTTGCATGTTTTTTTTATAAATGTTTATTTATGTTTAAATAGAATTTATTTAAAGTGATATTTGGTAACGGAAGCTAGTTTGATTGTTTTTTATAAATATTGTAATTATTTGTTTATATATGAATTGGATGAATTTGAATTGAATGGAATGAATGTTTACGTATGGTATGTAGTATCAATGTTTGTGTTTGTGAATGATGCGGTGTGTGATCGTACCAGAACCGAACCGGACTGAACTAACCGGACCGAATCGGACTAGACCAGACTGAACCGGACCGAACCGGACCTGAACGAACCGAACCAGACCAAACCGAACCCGACCAAACCGAACCCAAACAAACCGAACCCGACCTTAACGAACCGAACTAGACCGAACTAGACCAGACCAAACCAAACCAGACTGAACCGGACCAAACCGAACCATACCAGACCAAACCGAACCATACCAGACCAAACCGAACCATGCCAGACCAGACCGAAACGGACCAGACTAAACCGAATCAAACCGTATCGGACCAAACCGAACCGGACATAACTAGACCAAACCGGACCAGACCAAACTGAGTCAAACCAGACCGAACCGAACCAGATCAGACCGAATCGGACCAGACAGAACCGAACCAGACCGGACCAAAACCGAACCCAAGCGAACCAAACCAAACCGAACCGAACCGAACCCGACCAGACCAAATCGAACCGACCAGACCGAACCGGACCAAACCGAACCGGACCAAACCGAACCGGACCAGGCCGAACTGAACCAAACCAAAACGAACTGAACCAAACAAAATCCAAACAAACCAGAACAAACCGAACCAGACTGAACCAAATTGAACCAGACCAGACTGAACCCAACCAAACCAAACCAAACTGAACCCAAGCGAACTAGACAAAACTAAACCAGACCAAACTAAACTTAATCGAACCCAAGCGAACCAAACTAGACCGGACCAGACCGAACCAAACCAGACCAAATTAGACCGAACAAGGCCAGATCGATCTGGTTCGGACTGATCAAGTTTAGTCTGATCTGGTTCGGTCCGTCCGATCTGATTTGTTTCGGTTTGGTTTGCTTGGGTTCGGTTAAGCCCAGTTAGGTTCGACTCATGATGATTCGGTTCGGTCTAGTTCAATTCGGATTGGTTTGATCTGGTTTGGTTCATTTTGGTTTGGTTCGGTTTGGTTGGGTTCGGTTGGTTTTGGTTCAGTTCGGTTTGAATCGCTTGAGTTCGGCTTGTTTTGGTTCTTTCTGGTTTGGTTCGGTCTGGTTCGGTTAGGTCTGGTTCATTTCGATCTAATTTGGTTGGTTCTGGTTTAGTCTATAGTGTGGTCAAGTCTCTAGTTTCTGAAATTGTCGTGACTTTAGGCTGTCAGCTTATGTCCAAGCACCTTAGAATCTTGATATTAAGCTCTTCTTTGTCAAACTGCTTCCCCAATCTAATTAGATAATTGACTATGTGCATAAACCTCTTTTGGACATCTGTTATTGTCTCTCCCGGTTGCATCCTGAATAATTCATACTCTTGAATCAGCGCATGTTTATGTGTTCTCTTCACATTCGTGGTTCATTCATGTGTGATTTCAAGAATGTTCCACATTTCTTTGGCCGAACTACATTGTGACACCCTAAAAAATTTATCCATATTTAATGTAGAAGTAATTATGTTCTTAGCAACACAATCATACTGCATCTTCTTATTTTCAAGATCAGTCAACTCATCAAAGGGTTTTGCAACATGCACACCATCAACAACATGCATAGGAATGAATGGCCCATTTACTATGGCATTCCAGATGCCACAGTCAATTGATTCAATAAAGATCTTCATTCTCACTTTCCAAAATTAATAGTTTACACCTGAGAACATAGGTGGTCTATTAATAGAAGCACCTTCAACAAATGGTAACTTGTTCTCGGCCATGGATCAAAATCTCAACTAGGATTCAAGATCCTAGCTCTGATGCCAATTGTGAAAAATAGGTTGGACCGAGTTCAAGAGCGGGGGTGAATTGAACTTTAAAAAATTTCACAAATATGGAAAGTGATTTAAGAATGAGAATGAAATATCTTTATAAAATCAATTAACTGCACAGTTCTGGACTGTCCAGTAAACAATTTAGTAAACAGATGCACAAAATATACAACGGAAGTATTACAGATTCAGTCAAACAGTTTACTGAACTCTCCAAGAATCAGAATACAATCAACAAGATGATTAGATTTTAATTCAGTTAATTGAAATGATAACAGCAGTTGAATAATATTTATCAAGAAGAGTAGAGAGAAAAGCAAGAACACAAAATTTTTATCCTGGTTCACCTTTCCAAAAGGGTTACGTTCAGTCCTTTGCCAAACCAGCAAAGATTTCCACTAAAATGATCCAAGATCAGTTTTACACCCTTACTCCCAACAACTTACACACTACTCCCCGCAGTACTTACTACTCCCAGTAGTAAACCCACCACACTGAACCCTTCAGCTGGGGTTACACTAGTACAGAAACCCACTGCACTGCCCAAATACACTCCAGTAATTGAATACAATAAGAACAGAATACAGTTCAAGTCAATCAACCACACTATACACAATACAAAATGGATTGAGATCAAGTGTTGAAGACTTAGCTCTGGTCCAGAACCAAAGCAGTTGATCCTCACTTAAGTAATGCTCCAAGATTCACGCTCTTTTTGATTTCTTGTGTGAAAGTCAATTTGAAAACAGTTTGCACAAAAAGGGCACTTATGATCTCTTAGGAATTCTCAAAAGTATATTTCAGAAATCTCAAAGTTATGAAAATGATAGAGACAATTCCTTTTTATAGTCAATTCTAATTTAAAACAGCTTAGTTGTCACTGGTTCAATTAATTGAACAAATCATTCAATCGATTGAATTGATCGTTAGTTGACTAAGTCAAAGATTCCAATAGTAATAGAAATAACTGTCACATTCAATCGATTGTTTTAAAAATTCAATTGATTGAAAAAAAATTTCAACAAAAATCAGTTTAGGCTATTTTTCTTAAAATCAGTTTTAATAAAAATATTTGTGAATCTCTTAGCACCCCAAAAATGATGAACCATGCAACTAATGATTAAGGACTAAGCCAACATCAACACACAAACCCAACTAAGGACCAAGACCGAATCACCCAACCATTTTCATGTTGGCTCAAAGTCATCCACTTGAACAATTCCGGTCCAGGTTGGTTCCAACAGATCCTTCATAAAGCAGTCTTCATCAATTCACGTGCTAGGCATTGATCTAACATATTCCAGATCCAATCCATCAGAACTTCAGCAAGTTATGGTCTTCATTGACTTCATCAAATCACATGCTTAGCATTCGTGCTAACAATCTGGTTCGGTCGATCCGGTCCGGTTCGCTTGGTTTCGGTCTGGTTGGGTTCGATCTGGTTTGGTTTGGTGTGGTTGGGTTCGCTCTGGTTCGATTTAGTGTGATTCGGTTTGGTATGGTATGGTCTTGTTTGGTTTGGTGTGGTTGGGTTCGATCTGATACGGTTCGGTTCAATCTGGTTCTATATGATTTGTTGCGGTCAAATCCGGTTCGATCCGTTCTGGTCTTATTCGCCTCGTTTTGGGCTTGGTTGGTTCGGTCTGGTCTAGTTTGGTTCGGTTTGGTTAGCTCGGGTTCGATTCGGTTTGGTTCGGTTTGGTTGGGTTCAGTCTGGTTGAGTTCGGTCTTTAGTGGTTTGGTTCGGTAAGCTTCGGTCGAATCTGGTTCAGTTCAGTCTGGTCTGCTTCGCCTGGGTTTGGTTTGGATTGGTCTGGTTTAGTTCGGTCTGGTTCGATTCGGTTCGGTCGGTCTTGTTCGGTTTGGTTTGGTTTAGTTTGGTTCGATTCGGTTCAATTTGGTAGGGTTTGGTGAGGTTCACTTGATTTCGGTTCGATTCAACGCAATATGGTTCGATTTGGTGTGGTTAGATTTTGTCTGGTTCGATTTGATTAGGTTTTGTTCGGTTTGGTTCAGTTCGATTCGGTTCACTTTAGTTCGATTTGGTTTGGTTCATTCTCGTTCGGTTCGGTCGGGTTCGCTTTGGTTTGGTCTGGTTTGGTTTGGTCTAGTGTGGTTCGATTCAGTCTGGTTCGGTTAGGTTCGGTCTGGTTCAGTTTGATCTGGTTCGAGCAGATTTGGTTCTGTTCGGTCTGGTACGGATAGGTGTGGTTTAGTTAGGTCTGGTTCGATCCGATCCTGCTTGGTCAGATTCAGTTTGGTTCAATTCAGTTCAGTCTGGTTAGGTCCGGTCTGCTGCGGTCAAATCCGGTTCGATCTAGTCTAGTCTGGTTCGCTTATTTCGTCTAGTTCGCTTCGGTCTGGTCCAGTTTGGTTCGGTCTGGTTAGCTCGGGTTCGATTCGGTCTGGTTTAGTACGGCTGGGTTCAGCCTAGTTGGGTTTGGTCTGGTTGACTTTGGTCTTGTTTGGTTTGGTTCAGTAAGCTTCGGTGGACTCTGGTTCAGTTCAGTCTGGTCTTGTTTGGTTCGGTCTAGTTCGAATTGGTCTAGTTTAGTTCGGTCTGGTTCGGTTGGGTTTGATTCGGTCTTGTTCGGTTTGGTTTTGTTCGGTTCGATTTGGTAGGGTTCGATCAGGTTCACTTAGTTTCAGTTCGATTCAGCACAATATGGTTCAGTTTGGTGTGGTTAGATTTTGTCTGGTTCAAATTTAATTAGGTTCTGTTCGGTTTGGTTCAGTTCGATCCGCTTCGTTTTGGTTCGATTTGGTTTGGCTCGTTCTGGTTCGGTTCGGTCGGGTTCGCTTTGGTTTGGTCTGGTTCGATTTGTTCTAGTGTAGTTCGATTCGGTTTGGTCTGGTCTGGTTCAGTTTGGTCTGGTTCGGTTAGATCTGATTCTGTTACATTTGGTCGAGTTCAATTTGGTCTGGTCTGGTTCGATTCAGTCTGGTTCAGTTTGATTCGGTCTGGTTCGTTTAGGTTTTGGTTTAGCGTTTAGGTCTAGTTCGGTTCGATTCTGTCAAGTTTGGTTCGGTTCAATCTGGTTTCGTTTTAGTTCAGTTCAATCTGGTTCGGTTTTGGTTCAGTTAGATGTGGTTTAGTGAGCTCTGGTTCGGTTTGGATGGTTCGCTTAGGTTCGGTATGGTTCAGTTTTGTTTGGTCTGGTTCGATTATGTCTGGTTCGATTTGGTCTATCTGATCTAGTTCAGTTTGGTTTGGTTTAGTTCTGTGCATTCTGGTTCTTTTCAGTCTGGTATGGTTCACTTCAGTCTTGTTCGTTTTGGTTTGGTCTGGTTCGCTTGGGTTCGGTTCGGTCTGGTTCGGTTTGGTCTGGTTTGGTTTGGTTTTTTTGGGTTCGTTCTGGTTCGATTCAATCAGGTTCGGTTCGGTTTGGTCCATTCTGGTTCACCTGGGTTCAGTTTGTATGGTCTAGTTTGCTTGGGTTTGGTTCAGTATGGTCTGGTTGGGTATGTTTGGTTCGTTTAGGTTTGGCCTGGTTCTGTATACTCTGATTTTGTTTGGTTCGGTATTGTTCGGTTAAGCCTGCTTTGGTTAAATCTAGCTCGATTGAGTCGGGATCGATTCGGTCTGGTTCGGTTCCGTTTGGTTCGATTTTGTCTGGTTTGGTTTAACTAGGTATGGTTCGGTTATGTCTAGTTTGATTCGGTTTGGTTCAGTTCGGTTCGGTCTAGTCAGTTCAAATCTAGTTCAATCGATCTAGTCTGGTTCGATACGATCTGGTGCACTTGGGTTTGGTCTGGTCCGGTTCAATTCGGTCTGGTTCGTTTGGGTTCAGTTCGGTCTTGTTCAGTTTGCTCTAGTTCACTTTGGTTCGGTTCCGTATGGTTCGGTTTGGTCTGGTTTGGTTCACTTGGGTATGGTGTAGTCTTGTTCGGTTCAGTTTGGTTCGATCTGGTTCGTTTCGGTGTGGCCTAGTTCAGTTCGGTGTAGTTCGATTCGGTCTGGTTCGCTTGGTTTTGGTTCGGTCTGGTTCCGTATGGTCTAGTTCGATTCAGTGCGGTATGGTTCGGTTTACTGCTGTTCAATTTGGTGGGATTAAATTTGGTCCGGTTCAGCTTGAGTTTAGTTTGGTTTGGTTCATTCTGGTTCAATTCACTTAGGTTCGGTTTAATTTGGTTCGCTCTGGTTTGGTGTGATTCAGTCTGGTTCGCTTGTGTTTGGTTCACTCTTGTTAGGTTTGGTTAAGGGTTTAGGAATTGGTGTGGTTCGGTTTGGTGTGGTTAGATTTGGTCCGGTTCAGTTTGGTCTGCTTCGATTTGATTTGGTCTAGTTTGGTTCAGTCTAGTTTGCTTAGGTTCGGTTTGGTCTTATTCCGTTTGGTTCAGTTCAGTGTGGTTCAGTTCGGTGTGGTATGGTCTAGTTTGCTTTGGTCTGGTTCGGTGTTGTTCGGTTTTAGTTTGGTTCGGTTCAGTCTTGTTCGATCTGGTTCGATTTGCTCCGATCTGGTTCGGTTCGGTTCTATCTTGTTCGATTTTGTCTTATGTGGTTCAGATTGGTCTGGTTCGGTTAGGCTTGGTTTGATTCGGTCTGGTCTAGTTCTGTCGAATCCATTTTAGTCTGGTCTAGTTGGGTATGACTCGATTATTTCTTTTTCATTTTAGTCTGGTCTAGTTCGGTTTGGGTTTGTTCGGTTGGATTTGGTTCGGTCTGGTTGGGTTTGATGTGGTTCGGTTTGGTCTGGTTCAGTTTGGTTTGGTTTCTTTGGGTTCGGTCTAGCTCAGTTCAATTCACTCTAGTTCGGTCTTGCCTGTTTTCGTTGAATTTGGTTCGATTCGGTCTGGTTTGGTTTAGTATGGTCTAGTTCGGTCTGGTATGGTTCGGTTAGGTCTAGTTCGGTTTGGTCAGTTCCAATTCAATTTGATTGATTCAGTCCAGTATCGCTCGGTCTTTTGCGATACAGTCTGGTTCGGTCTAGTTTGGTTTAGTTAGGTCTGGTTCGGTTCAGTCTGGTTTGTTAGGTTTGGTCTGGTTTAGTTTTGTCTGGTCTGGTTAAGATAGGCCTATTTTGGTTCTGTCTGATTCAGTTAGGTCCAGTTCGATTAGGACAGGTTCGATTCGGTCTGGTTGGGTTCGATCAAGTTCAGTTTGGTGTGGTTGTGTTCGTTCTGGTGCGGTTCACTTTAGTTCAATTTGGTTTAGTTTGGTCAAATTTGGTTTGGTTCGGTCTTGTCGGGTTCGGTTCGATTCCGTCAGGTCTGGTTCGGTATGGTCTAGTTCGGCTCAGTCTGGTTCAATTAGGTGTGGTTTAGTTAGGTCTTGTTCGATTTGGTCTTTTTGGGTTCGTTCTGGTTCGATTCGATTAGGTTCCATTTGATTTGGAAGTTTTGGTTCACTTGGGTTCGGTTCGGTATGGTTTGCTTTGCTTGGGTTCGGTTCAGTCTGATCTGGTTGGGTATGTTTTGTCCGTTTAGGTTTGGCCTTATTCGGTTTAGTTTGGTTTTGTTTGGTTCGGTATAGTTCGGTTAGGTCTGCTTCGGTTAAATCTGGCCCGATTGAGTCCGGCTCGATTCGATCTGGTTTGGTTCGGTTTTGTCTAGCTTTTGTTTAACTAGGTATGGTTCAGTTAGGTCTGGTTCAATTGGGTCTGGTTCAATTGGGTCTGGTTCAGTTCGATTCGGTTTAGTCAGGTCAAATCTGGTTCAATCGATCTGGTATGGTTCGGTACGGTCTGGTTCGATTGGGTTCAGTCTGGTTTGGTTCAGTCTGATACAGTTAGGCCTAGTTCGATTCGGTATGGTTTGCTTAGGTTTGGTGTGGGGTGGCTCGAATAGGTCTGCTTTGGTTCAGTCTCATTCGATTAGGTCTGCTTTGGTTCAGTCTCATTCGATTAGGTCTGATTCGGTTGGGATCGATTCGATCTAGTTCGGTTTGGTTTAGTTCAGTCTAATCCATTTCGTTTCAATTTGGTAGGGTTCGGTGAGGTTCACTTGGTTTCGGTTCAATTCAACGCAATACGGTTCGATTTGGTGTGGTTAGATTTTGCTTGGTTCGTTTTGATTAGGTTTTGTTCGGTCTGGTTCAATTTGATTTGGTTCGCTTTAGTTCGATTTGATTTGGTTCGGTCGGGTTCGCTTTGGTTCGGTCTGATTCGGTTTGGTCTGGTGTGGTTCGATTCAGTCTGGTTCGGTTAGGTTCGGTCTGGTTTGGTTCAGTTCGGTCAGGTTCAGTTTGGTCTGGTTCTGTTCAGTCTGGTCCTGTTAGATCTGGTCGAGTTCAGTTCGTTCTGGTTCGGTTCGGTTCGGTCAGGTCTACTTTGGTTTGATCTTCTTCAGTTCGGTCTGGTTCGGTTTGGTCTAGTTCGGATAGGTGTGGTCTAGTTAGGTTTGGTTCGATCCAGTCCTGTTCGATCTGGTTAAGTTTGGTTCGATTATGTCTGGTTCAATTAGGTGTGGTTTAGTTAGGTCTGATTCGGTTTGGTCTCGTTTGCTTAGGTTCGCTCTGGTTCGGCTTTGTCTGGTGTGGTTTGGATAGGTCTGGTTCGGTTTGGTCTTGTTCAGTTAGGTGTGGTACGGTTAGGTCTGGTTCAATTCGGTTTTATCTGATCTTGTTCGGTTTGGTCTGGTTCAGTTCGGTTTGGTTTGATGTAGTTTGGTTTGGTGTGCATATATTTTGTTCGGTTCAGTCTGGTCCAGCTTGGTTCAGTTCGCTTAAGTACAGTTTGGTTTGGTTTGTTCTGGTTCGTTTAGGTTTGGTTTCGTTTAGTCCGGTGCGGTTCGATTTGGTTTGATTCGTTTCGATCTGGTTCGATTCGATTAGCTTAGATTTGTTCTCGTTCGGTTTAGTCTCGTTGGTTCGATAAGATTTGGTCTAGTTCGGTTTTGTTTGGATTGGTTCGATTTGGTCTGGTTCGGTTTGATTCGGCCTACATCGATCTAGTCTGGTTCGGTCGAATCTGGTTCAGTCCGGTTTGGTATGTTTCATTTTGGTTCAGTTTAGTCTGGTTTCATTTGGTTAGGTATGGTCCGACTATGTTTTGTTTGACCTGGTTTGGTTCGATTTAGTTTGCTTACGTTTGGTCTGGTTCAATTTAGTTTGGTTTTGTTCGGTTCGGTCTGGTTCAATTAGGTCTGGTTAGGTTAGGTCCGGTTCGATTCGATCTTGTTCGAATCGGTCTAGTTCCCTATGTTTCGGTTTTGTCTGCATTGGTTTGGTTAGGTCTGGTTCAACTTGGTCTGGTTTGGTTCGGTTTGGTTTGGTCTGGCTTGGTCGAATCTGGTTCAGTCTAGTGTAGTCTATTTCTTCTCTGTTCGGTTTAGCCTGGTTTCGTTTGATTAGGTTTGGTTCTGCTCAGTTTGGTTTGCTTAGGTTTGATCTGGTTCGATTTAGTCTAGTTTTGTTCGGTTTGATATAGTTTGGTTAGGTCTGGCTCGGTTAGGTATGGTTCAAGTCAGTTTGGTTCGATTTGCTAAGGTTCAGTTTGGTTCGATTTTGTCTAGTTTGGTTTTTCTTAGGTCTGGTTCAATTCGGTCAGGTTCGCTTCGGTTCGGTCGAGTCAGGTCGAATTTGGTTCGATCAGTTCGGTCTGGTTCGGTATGGTTTGGTTCGCTTGGGTTCAGTATGGTCTGGTTTGGTTCACTTGGGTTCAGTATGGTCTGGTTTGGTTCAGTTTGGAATCAGACTGAACCCAAGCCAACCAAATCGAACCAAACCAGACCAGACCGAACCGAACCAGGCCGAACCAGACAAAATCGAACCAAAATGAACCAGACCAAACCAAACCCGACCGGGCTTAACCGGAACGGACCGAACCAGACTAGACCGAACCAGACCGGACTGAACCTGACCGAACTGAACCGAACCAACCACAACCCGACCGAACTGAACCGAACCACGTCGCAACGAAACCAAACCAAACTGAACCGAACCATGCTGCAACAAAACCAAACCAAACTGAACCGAACCAAACCCAAACAAAATAGACTAACCCAAACCAAACCAAATCAAACCAGACCAGACCGAACAGAACCAAACTGGACCGAACCAGACCGAACGGAACTCAAGCGAACTGTAAAATAAGGTTCAGACCGAGTTCAAGAGGGGGGGTGAATTGAACTTTCAAAATCTTTTCACAAATATGAATTGTTCTTGAAATAGAGAATGAAAATTCTTAATTCAATCAATCAACTCGTGTAATTCTGGACTGTCCAATAAACAATCAATTATGCACAACGGAAATTGTTAGAGATAAACCCTAAACCCTAAACCAAACTGAACTGCATTGAACCCAAGCGAACCAAACCAGACTAGACCAAACTTAACCAAACCAGATCGAACCAGAACCGACTGAACCAGACCGAAGCAAACCAGGCCGAATCTAACTAGACCAAACTGAACCAGACAGAACCTAACCAAACCAAACCGAACCCGAGTGAACCTAATCGAACCAAACCAAACCAAATTGAACCGAACCAGACCGAGTCGAACCGAACCAGATCAGATCGAACCGAGCCAGAATAAACCGAACCCAAGCGAACCAAATTGCCACCAACCAAACCAGACTAGACCGAACCAAACCAAACCAAACCAAACGAACCAAATTGTGTCCAACCTAACCAGACCAAACTGAAACCAAGCGCAGCAGATCAAACCGACCCAGACCGGAACAAACCCAAGCGAAGTAGAGCTAAACGAACCAGACCGAATCAACCAGACTGAACTGAACCAGACCGAATCGGAGCAGATCAGACCAAACTAAACCGAACCAAACCACATCGAAATCAACCAGACCAGACCGAACCAAGCCAAATCAAACCAGACTGAACCGAACCAGACCGAACCAAAGTGGACCAGACCAGCACAAACTCGACCTGGCTGAACCAGACTAGAGATCATTGTCATCCTGGATTGCATAAAAGAAAGATAGATTTTTGGCCTGCATGCGCTTCAAGTAGTCCAATACATGATGGCCCCCGCCACCAATGGTACGTTGTCTAAGGATACTCATATATGCTGCAAGGGAGCAAGCGGATAGTGATCAGGATTATCCCAAAAATGGTGCATTAACAGGTTAAAGTTTTAGATGAAACTCACAATAAAACGATGAAAAGGTAATCAATTAGAATTTCAAACTCTTAATGAAACGACAAAGATTCTTTGACCCCGCTATATCTAATCCCAGTATGTTAGAAACAAATGTGAATAAGAATACTATATTCTTAAGAGTAATGAGAATAGTACAAAGCATATCATCAACTAGAACTCACATAAACCCTAGACCCTGAAACCCTAAACCCTGAACCATAAATCCTAAGCCATAAACCCTAAGCCCTGAGCCCTAAGCCCTGAGCCCTACGCCCTGAGCCCGAAGCCCTAAACCCCAACTCCTAAACCCAAAACCCCAAACCCGAAACCCTAAACCCTGAACCCTGAACCATGAATCCTAAACCCTAAACCCTAAACTGCACGAAACTGAACCGAACCAAGCTAAAACAAACCAAATCAAACTGAACGTAACCAAACCCTACCGAACCAAACCAAACCAAACTGAATCGAAGCAAACTAAACCAAAACCCTAAGCACTACACCTTAAGCCCTAAGTCTTAAACCTAAGCATCAAAGTGTCTTCTGCAGGTACCTCCCCCATTGTTCCAGACGTTGGAAACCGCATATAAATAGATGATGTTAATATGATGGAATAATAAAAAAAGATAAAAAATTAGAAATTTTAGTTTAAGATTAATTGAGTGCCTTCTAAAAAAATATCATTAATTTATTAGGAGAAAGTTTCAAAAATATTATTTATTAAATAATATTTATAATATCAATATAAAATTAAAGTCATTAAAAAATATTTAATGTAAACTTAAAGTAAAATAAAATATTTTAAATTTTTAACTAAAAATTATTTTAAATATAATTTTAAAATTAAATATTTTTTAATTTTATTATAACGTATTAGTATTAAAATTTTAGAGACCTTTCGTACCCAAACTCGTTACTTTACTTACTTAACCTTGAGTCAACCCAGCTTTTACGACCTTGATCACATTACATGTGTAAACTTTCGATTCATTAATATTCATTTATTAATATAGGATTATATGTTTAAACTTTCGATTCATTATTATTCATTTATTAATATAGTTTCCTTCTATGAAAAAATTGTCCATGATCTAATTTTTGAATAAGTATTTACTTTTTTTTTTCAAACTTATAATGTCTTAAAATTATAATGTCTTAAAAGCATAGATTCCATAAACTCAAAGTATTTATATTCTAAAATTAAAAAATAAAATAATAATAATTTTACTCAAACAATTAAAAAATAATTGAAGGAATCTATATTTAAATCAACAATATAGTACCTAAGATATAAATATTTTGAAATATTTTTTAAATGAAATTCCTAATATTTATGTCTTTAAGAAAATCAGCAATTAAAAGGATTTGAAATTGTGCCATGTCACTTTGCCTACTATGCTATTGAGGGGTTCCCACTTCTGATTCACATGTTTTTGTTTTTATGTTTCAACGCAAAATTAAAGTGTTTCCTGAGTTTTTTTTTTTGTTGCCGGTGCACATGTATTCTATATTATGCAATTCCACGTATTTAATTCTTTCCTTATGCTATTTTACTCGTCGCGTCACCAACTATAATTGATTATCTAAATCTTTTTCATATGATAATCGACTGTGTGTTGTGCTTGTGTTTTTATGTGTTATTTTTTTACTGTTGTTACATTTAGGACATAATTTAATATTTGGCGCTTATGGTTTAAAGTTTAATATTTAATATTTAGAGTATTTAAAATTTAGGGTTTTAGATTTACGATTCTAGGTTGAATTTCCGTTCTTACAAAATGCTGCACATGTCTTCTATACTATGCAATTCCACTTCCACCTGAGAATCTGATATGTAGTTATTTCTTTATGCTATTTTACCGGTTGCAACTAGTTTCTCATCAACATTATTCATACACCTTTCATTAATTTGGTACATAACATTCATGGTAGAGGTTTCTCGTATCGTCATCTTCCCTAATCAGTCTTAAAAATTCTCAGTCGAAACTCATTTCGAGGCCATTTTGCAGCTTTTTATAACCTAAACAACGTTGTCAGCCTCATCTCTCCTATCCTCGAACATAAAAGTTTTCTTGTTTTTGTTCTTCAAACTGATATGAAAGGAATGCATTCTCACATGGCTGCCCATGAAATTTCAAGGCTCTTGCTCTGCTTCCAGTCTAACTACTCTTCACCTCTTAATTATTTCGGTAAGAAATGATTCTGGTATCACACACATTCATAGCGTATAACTTTATATGCTTTCTTCTTCTTGGTCTCCATCGAGGGCTCTCCTTGACCATTAATTCATCCAACCGATGGAGGTTGATGGCGTTTCTCCTAATTAGGATACTTGTCACAACTATTCTTAGAAGGACTTCAATAAAGATACTCCCCTTTCATTTTTTCACGTTTTAAGGTTAGTTACTCATTAGAAATATTATACTTTCGAAAATTGTAAAGTATCTTATAATTACCTTAGGAGGTGTAACTTGATTTCTCTATTTATAATTTTTTTAATTGCTTCAAATGGAATAACCCTGAGTTCGCTGTCAAGTTTGATTAACTATAATTTTGAGCTCTGTTTGAAAAAATAGTAAATTAGATGAATATGAATTTTTTTTTTCATACCTTATTCTAGTTGACACCATATCTTATCATTATGTGAAATTGTCATTTTTTTTAATGCTTGTTGCTCTCGATCCTTTTCTAGGCTTAATTTGGGTTATGTGGTTTGTTGTTCCAAAGGTGTGGAGATGTTGCTACAACGGCATTTAGGATCTTTATCCTTTGCTCATCTTCTCAAAATTGTTGTGTTCTCAAAGAAAACGGAAAACTAATTGGACTGAGTGATCAGGATTTAGTTTTTAATATATATATTTATATTTATATTTATATTTATATTTGATAAAATTGTATTTTAATGTGTGTAAGTGTAACAGTATTATTTTTCATATATAGTTTTATTATATAATTTTTATTATTTTGGTTACCTGTCTATGCACTATTTTATCAAGACATCAATGTACTTAGTTACTTGAGTTGATAATTTGACAGTTGTATTACATAATAATCTTTTCAGCCTCATTATATCAAGATTTTGTTTTAAAAAAGCTAAGTGTAAGTACCTATTAATGATGCCTGATCTTCCATTCCTTTGGCTGAGTCAAAATCCTTTCAAAGTGGTTTTCGTGGTGCATGGTTTCGTTGCAAGGTGCAAAATTCTTCCTTCTCTATTTTTTTTTGGTGTTTATGTGATAAGCATAGGAACTAAAATAAGAAAGAGACTAAAATTTGCATTGGCTTCTTTTGAGACAATTTTATCAAAAATGTGCATTTTAGTAAAAAACATGATGGTAGTCAAAATTGCGATCCACATTGTAAGATCGTACGAGTTTACGATGTCCTTCATCTTTTCCGATCTCCGATTACGTGAAAATTGCGATTTTGGAGGATCGCGTAGGATTGGTGTTGTAAATCGCCTGAAAACAGCGATTTTTGCGATGCGATGCAGTCGCGGCACACCTCACAGCGGCGGCGGTCGCGCTGGGGTCCCTTGCGGTCGCGTCTCTCGACGGTGCCTTGCGGGTGCACCTCTCGCGGCGGCGTCTTGTGCGGTGACACCTTCCGCTCGCAGCGGCGTCTCATGCGGCGGCACCTCCCGTTGCCGCACATCCTGCACCTCCCGCTGTCGCAACCACTGTGTAACCATTAGGGTTTTCTTCTAGGTGTTTTTGGGCCGGAACCTTTATAATCCGAAAGCCCAATCCATCTACAGTAAAACTTAAAGGCACTAACTGTTATAAAAAGCTATTAAAAATGATTGTTATTTTC
>Ga0123340_1000772_pt1 | contig 23770 bp, 8 predicted proteins | sample SirMexnodulemix_FD_89961 | JGI IMG/M metagenome (GOLD analysis project Ga0123340, IMG submission 89961) | Root nodule microbial communities of legume samples collected from Mexico - Siratro Mexico nodule mix | ecosystem: Host-associated > Plants > Roots > Nodule | place: Mexico: Nepantla...
ATAGTAATAAAATTTAAGTATTAAATAAGTTCTTTACTATAAAATTTTAAGTAAAAAAAGTATAAAATAATAATTAAAATTTGAACCTAAAATAAAATTTATGTAAATTAGTTGAATATTGAATATTAAGTAAATTATCAACAATACAACAACAAAATTATATACGGATTGTATTCACATATAAAATCAATATTACATATGATATTTTAAATACAGATTTACATTCAGAGTATTACATACAAATTTAATTGATATATAAATCTGTATATAATTCAATATGTAAATTCTATGTAATACACTTAGTATGTAATACAAATTTTTATATTATTATTATTATTATTAATATTATTATTATTATTATTAATGTTATTGTTCTTATTATAAAAATATTATTATTAATGTTAATAATATTATTACATTATATACGGATCTTGAAATCCATATGTAATTACATACGAATCCTAAAATCTGTATGTAATTGTTAAGTACGAAGGTTTTACATATAAATTTTTGATCGTATGGAATCCGTAGGTAAATTCAAATTACATACAGAATTTTCTCATTACATATGGATTTTGGCAGTATGTAATTTTCATTTTTCTTGTAGTATATTATTGTTATTATTATTATTAATCATAAAAATCATAATAATAATAACAATAATCATAATAAGAATACTAATAATAATATTATAACAACAAAATTGATCTTGTCTAGTGGTAAGTTTTATATGTACATATGGTGGGACTTAAGTTTTATCTTCACTTCTGTATGTAATTTCGATTTTTGTAAAGGTAATTGATATTACATTGACACATTCATTGCAACAAAAAAATCACTACAAAAAAAAAAAAACTATTTAGAGAGCAACTTTTAGCTACCAAAATAAAATAGTTGTTAATTGTGACCAAAATAATTACTAAATTAGGTTTTGGTTGCTAAGTAACTATAACATAAAAGTAATAATTGAATTTAGTGACCAATTAAGTCAAGATAATTGGTATCTAATATTAGCTACCAAAGGTTTGGCCACTTATACCATTAGATTCTAAATTAGTCTCTAACTTAATTAGATACTAATTTAGAATGTAGTGGTATAAGTGATTAAAACCTTCATAGTTAATGTTAGATACCAATTATCTTGACTTAATTGGTCACGAAATTCAATCATTACTTTTATTTTGTAGTTATTTAGTAACTAAAACCTAATTTGGTGATTATTTTGGTGACAATTAGCAACCATTTTATTTGATAGCTAAAAATTGGTCTTTAAATAACTTTTTTGTTTTGTAGTGAATGAACCTAATCTTCCCACATTATTTTTGGTCAATTTGTTGTTTTTCCTATCAACACGACTCAAAAATATTTTGATAAAAATTTGATGACTTGTAGCACGAAAACTCGTCAAAGTTACAAATTGATCTAAAGTTTCCCATCACTATGGCTCGAAAAAGTTATGGTCAGAATTTCATGACTTTTGACACGAAAACTCGCCATACTTGTAAATCAACCCAAAATGACTTGATTTTGCTCCCAACACTTTCAAACATCTTGGTTTGGGTCGATTTGTGCTTGTTTGACATAGAAGAGGGTCAATGAAACTTTAGGTCAAAATGACATGACCCTTGCAGGTACGGAAACCAACGTTGGCAAAGTTGAAAACTAAGCCAAGATGACTTGGTTGTTTGACATAAAAGTGGGACAAGAAAACTTCAGGTCAAAATTTCATAACTCTTTCAAGTACGTAAACCAAACAAGCTGTCAAAGATGAAAACCAAGCCAAGATGACTTAGTTTTGAACCCGAAACATACCCACATTCTTTTCGATGCATTTCTTATCGTTTTCCATTAGTACACTCAGAAATGGTCTGGTCAAAATTTCAGGACTTGTGGTACAAAACCTTCTGAAGTTGGAAACCAACCCAAGATGACTATGTTTTGGACTGAAACCTTCGTTACATAATTTTCGTTCATTTTGTTGTTGTTTGACATAAAAGAGGGCCAAGAAAATTTTAGGTTAAAATTTCATGAAACTTTAAGGAAGAAAAACCACCAAAGCTGGCAAACTTGAAAACCAAGGTAAGATGACTTGGTTTTACACCCGAAACATGCCTCAATCCATATCTTATCGTTTTCTATCAATACGACTCAAAAATGTTACGGTCAAAATTTCATGACTTTTGACACAAAAGATGCCGAAGTTGGAAACCAAACCAAGAGGACTAGGTTTTGCATCCAAACCTTCCCCACATCATTTTTGGTCATTTTTTTGTTGTTTGCCACCAATACGCCTAAAAAATATTACGGCCAAAATTTCATTACTTTTGGCATATAAACTCACCACATATGCAAAGCAACCAAAAATGACTTGGTTTTGGCCACTGAACATCTCTTTTTGGGTCAATATGTGGTTCTTTGACACAAAAGAGGGCAAATAAAGCTTTCATTGTTTGCCATCAATACACCTAAAAAAATTTACGGCCAAACTTTGGCACAAAAACTCACCACACATGCAAACCAACCAAAAATGACTTGGTTTTGGCCATAAAACTTTTGAACATCTCTTTTTGGGTCAATATGTGGTTATTTGACACAAAAGAGGGCAAATAAAGCTTTTTAGGTCAAATTTCATCTTCTTTTAGGTACGGAAACCACCAAAGCTAGCACAAATGAAAACCGAGATAGGATGACTTGGTTTTGTACCTAAAATGTACCCCCATTTTTTTCAGTCCATTTCTTATCATTTTCCATCAGTAAGACTAAAAAATATTCTAATCAAAATTTCATGACTTTTGGCACGAAAACCAGCCAAAGTTGGAAAGCAACGTAAGATGACTTTGTTGTGCACTCAAACCTTCCCCTTCCGTTATTTTGTCGTTGTTTCCAATCAATACGACTCAAAAATGTTCCAGCCAAAATTTTATGACTTTCGACACAAAAACTCGCTGAACTTGCAAAACAACCTAAAATGACTTGGTTTTCCCCTCAAAACTTCTGAACATCCTTGTTTGGGTCGATTTGTTCTTGTTTGACATAGAATAGGGCCAATGAACTTTAGGACATATTCTTTTCGGTCCAACAATACGATTCAGAAATCTTCCAGTCAAAATTTCATTACTTTTGGCATGAAAACCTGTCAAAGTTGCAAACCAACCCAAGATGACTATGTTTTGCACCTAAACCTTCCTCACATCATTTTCGGTCATTTTGCTGTTATTTCTCATCAGTACGGCTCAAAGATGTTCTGGTCAAAATTTCATGAATTTTGACACGAAAACTGGTCAAACTTGCAAACTAACCTAGAATCACATGGTTTTGCCACCCAAAACTTTCGAACATAGTTTTTTCGGTCGATTTGTGGTTGTTTTACATAAAAGAGGGATAAGAAAACTTTAGGACAAAAATTCATGACCCTTTCGGACACGAAAACCATGAAATTTGACACCGTTACAAATGAACCCAAGATAAATTGGTTCTATAGCAGAACCATCACCACATAGTTTTCGGTTCATTTCTTATTGTTTTCCATCAGTACGACTCAAAAACGTTTGGCTCAAAATTTCATGACTTGGTTTTGTATGCAAACCTTCCCTATATCATTTTCGATTAATTTGTGTTTGTTTCCCACTAATACAGCTAAAAAATGTTCTAGTCAAAATTTCGTGACTTTTTAGACAAGCCAAAGCTGCAAAACAACTCAAAAAGACTTTGTTTTGTCCTTAAAACTTCAAAACATCCTTTTTTGGGTTAACTTGTGGTTCTTTGGTATAAAAAAGGGTCAAGAAAACTTCAGGTCAAAATTTCATGACTCTTTTAGACACGAAACTACTAGAGTTGACAAAGTTGCAAACCAACCCAAGATGATTTGATGTGGCACTCGAACCATCCCGACATACTTTCGGTCTATTTCTTATTATTTTCCATTAGTACGACTCAAAAATGTTATGATCAAAATTTTACGACTTTTGGCATGAATTCCTGCCAAAGTTGGAAACCATTCAAAGATGGCTTGGTTTAGAACCCAAACCTTTTCCACATCATTTTCGATCAATATGATATTGTTGTTTCCTGTCAATGTGGCTACAAAATGTTCCATCCAAAATTTTATGACGCTTTGGCACGAAAACTAGTCAAAGTTGCAAATCAAACCAAAATGATTTGGTTTTTCCTCACGAAACTTCAGAATGTCCTATTCTAGGTCAATTTGTGGTTGGTTGACATAAAAGTGGGCTTCAGGTCAAAATTTCATGACTCTTTCTTGCACGAAAACCACCAATGTTGACAAAGTTGCAAACGAACCCCAGATGACTTGGTTTTGCACTCAAACCATCCCTTCATACTTTTTGGTCCATTTCTTATTGTTTTCCACCAGTACGGCTAAAAAATGTTTCCGTCAAAATTTTATGACTTTTGTCACAAAAACTCGCTGAAGTTGCAAATCAACCCAAGATGACTTGGTTTTGCACCCAAACTGCCCCCTCATCAATTTTAATCAATTTGTTGTTATTTCTAGCAATACAACTAAAAAGTATTTCAGTGAAAATTTTGTGACTTTTAGCACGAAAACTCGCTAAAGTTTGAAACCACCCAAAATGACTTGGTTTTGCCCCTAAAACTACCGGACATCCTTTGTGGGGTTGACTTGTGGTTGTTTGACATAAAAGAGGGCCAAGAAAACTTCAGGTCAAAATTTGTTGGCTCTTTCAGACACCGAAGCCATCAAAGCTGGCAAAGTTACAAACCAACACAAGATGACTTGGTTTTGCACCCGAACCATCCCCACACACTTTTTGGTCAATTTTTCTTATTGTTTTTCATCAGTACGACTCAAAAATATTCAGATCTATATTTCATGACTTTTGACACCAAAACCCATCGAAGTTGCAAACCAACAAAAGATGACTTGGATTTGCACCAAAACCTTCCCCACATCATTTTTGGATAGTTTATTTTTGCTTCCCATCAATGTGGCTCAAAAATATTCCAGTCAAAATTTTTTGATAATTGAATTCTTTATTTTCTATATGAGCTTGTTTTTTTCAAAATCTCCATGTCTTATCTACAAGAGGTCAGGATCCTTACTTTGTACTTTGTCCTACAATATGTATACATTCATTTTTTCCAAATCAAGAGCTTTGTTACTTACTTGCGTTATGTAGTGCTTTTCATGACTTTCAATGCTAGAGTAAAGTCTTTTTCTTTATATATATTGTTTGGTTAAGGATGAAGCTTTTAATATTCTGAAGTAAGTTTTACCCTTATCCATATGATTTATTCTCCACGGGAAAAGGTTGAAAAAAAACCTAGATAACCAAACCTTTTATAAAGACAAATAACAATTAAAATTAGTTTTCATTTCTCATTTTATAATAATAGTACATTTTATTTATTTATAGTAGAATGTAAGAATTTAAATTGTGTGAGAAGGATTTGATTCCTACACCAAAAAGAATACATTTTAGAGACTAAAATGTTTAGAGATAGATAATTTAATACAAGTCTATAAACACTAGATCATCTATCAATGAAAAAGTTATATATATATTTGTATTTATTGTTATGTTAGACAATCTATATGTTATATAATGTTAAAGGCAACTCAAATGTAATTCAAGTCGTTTTCAAATTTATCTGTCTACCTTTAAAAGCAACACTTATTCAGTAGAGATAATATCCACTCAAATTAAATTAAAACATAAATAAATGATGTCCAACACACTATCTTCTATTCATAAAGAAATAATATCCAACACGCTAGTTCCCAAAATTACCACCGCCAAGATATATGTTATCTAATTAAATTAGTCATACACAAGTTGTGGTATTTCAATTTGTGTTCTTAGATTGAATCACATTATACACAAATTATGATTTAGGATTTTTCAATTAGGGATTTAGGGTTTAAAATGGATAATATGTCTCTGCTCTAATCAGGGTTTAGGGTTTATAAGTGTTACATACATGTGTTTCAAAAATATTTATTAAAATCAAGATATAAGATTTTAAGCGATGTAAAAGAATAAACATCACACACTTCATTATTGTGATTTTATAATATTTTCCATTAGGGTTGGTTTTCTTTAAACCTTAAAATTTGTTTATTAATGTGAGGAATTGAAGTGTGGATTGGAAGTCGCACGTTGGGTGGAGATGAGTGCGATAAACAATATATAAGGAGAAAAACCCACGAACTCATTGTTTTAAGATTTTGTGTTAGAGGTGTTATGCAATATCTTATATGGGTTGGCTTGTGACTCATCAGATCTAAACCTTCTGGTCACGTACCAACTTTACCCGGTATGTTACCTCGAAGAACCTCACAATTGGTGATGATTGTTGGGAGTGTTATACAAGTGAGGGACTTATTGGTAGGACACTAGTGTCACAACCAAGATCACAACGGGGACGATGATCCAAAGAGAAAATAGTTTTTATTTTTAAAAGAAAAAAGAGAGAGAATGAGTTGTCACCATAGTTTATTGTGAAAAACTATGAAAAAATTGGGAAAGGAAATGGATTGTGAAACTTGATTTGGATCCGAGAGTTAGTTACATGTAGGGAAAGTGCCCGTTCTAAGACGATACCTTTAATCAAATGAGCAAACTGAGTGCGCTCTATTAAAATGTTTATTTTTACCAAACAAAAACAAAAATGCAAGTAAAAACAATATTTTTTAATTTTGGGGCCTGACAAGATTGACCTTGCTCTTACTTATTTCTATTCACAATGAAAAATCAAGGATCACATAGTTCTAGTTTGAAAATTTGTTTGTTTAGTGTTTGATATTTTTAATTCTAAAATTTTTATATATTTTTTTTAAATTTGATATTAAATTTTTTGGTATTTGAAAATTTGATACTTTTAGGAAATTTTTTATATTTGTGTATTTTTTTAAATAAAATTTTGTGTTGGAAATCACTTGACATGTATGGTCCTTTGATTATCCAACGAAATAACAAAACTTTTCTCAAATTAAATTTTGCATGACACATGCGGTCATTTTGGTATTCAATCAAATAAATCTCAAGAAGAAATGATGTATAGGTAAAAATAAGTGTTGCAAGTAGCAAAAGTTAAAAACAAATTGATTTAAAAATCACTCAAGTACTACTTGGTAAAAGGCACTCGGGTTCTGCTTGGTAAAAGGAACTCTTGGTTAAGCTTCGTGTAAAAGCACACTTTGAAAGGCACACTCTGAAAGGCACTCACTTAAAAGGGCACTTGACCACTCAGTTAAACTTTATGACAAGGCACTCGGTTAAAGGGCACTCGGTATCATCTTCTTTAACTATTCGAACATATGTGTCACACACCTTGTACCCCAACGTCGCCAGCAACTCATTCATCTCTCCTCCCTGCTACTAGTGCTATTCTTTCCACATCTTGGCCTTCCCATTAGACATTAAAAGAAAGAACTCACCTTTGACACCTCTGTTGTTACAACTCTCTTAGTGATGTTTTTTTTTTATTATTTTTTTACTTTTATGATGATTGAGTAGCACAAAGTTCAAGACAGTTCAAGAATTATACATGCGTTCAATTCTGGTTTTTTGAATTTGTTTTGTTTCTGTTCTTCTTTGCTTCTAGGTTCTAAGTGGAGGATATGAGGATGAACAAAATTAATTTTTTTTATGCGTCAACTAATGTGAGCACAGAGTGTGAGAGCAGATATCACTCGTGAGTGTCAAAATGAACAAATCCCTTCCTTTTCAATTAATCCTCCAATATTTTCGCTCCTTCAATATCGTTTTTTCCTAAATTTCCTGTTAAGTGTGCTTTATTACAGAAATTGAAGAATTCAATTTTGTTATAGGAATGAATTCTCTTTTATTTCCAATTAATTTCGATAAAAAGGAAACAAAATAATATAATTCAAATCCAAATCTATTATAGGAATAATTTCTCTTTTATTTTCAATTAATTTCAATTAAAACAAAACAATGCAGTTAAGAATTCGGATGAGCATGCGGGAGGGGTGTAGGAAGTGATGAGGAGGTGTAGGAATATCACATGGCAAGGTATGAGGAGGTGATATGGGTTAGCCCAAGAATGGATAATATGGTGCATATTTAGAAAATGAGTGGTTATGAAAGAAAACTGGCTTGGTCTAAAGGTAAGAAGAGTGGACGAAGAGAAAGAGGAGGGGTATAAGGAGCATATGCCATTTTTATTTGAAACCTTTATGGGTTGGACTTTAAAAAAGCATCAATTTTATTTTTGTAGTTTTTTCTTTTATAAAATTTTTAAAAATATAACCAACTTTTTCTTTTCTTTTCTATTATTCTACTAAAACTTTTTTTTATCTTTTTTTTAAATTCATACAAATGAAACTCTTTTTAATTTTAATTTCTAAAAGCAAATGAACACAGATATATTTTTTGATTTTTTTTCTAAAATGATAAAAAGGATAAAAACCTAAATCATATGTTTTTATGAAAATAAAAGAGAAAGACAATAAAATAAAAGATTATATTTTTATATTTTTTTAAAATAAGAAGAAATAATAAAAACAATAAAATCCAACTTAGACTAAATGCCTGATTTTTTTTTCTTTTGCTTGATAACAATTTTTTTATTTTCTATTTTTTTCTAAGCGAATAACTTTATTTGCCCGGATGAAATCGAGTGTTGACAACTTGGACTTTCAATAGGGAGTTTACAATGTTCGGATGACTTATAGTTGGAGGGGGATTGTGGGACTTCAAGTCTGGAATTGGTAGTCCCCCATTGGGTGGATATGAGCGATGTGAACAATATATAATTAGAATGATCCACAAACTCATAACGTTAATGTTTTGGGTTGGAAGTGGTGTCAAATGTCAAATATGGGTTGGCTCATGACTCGTGACTCATCAGATCGAAATCTCCATAGTTACGTATTGACCCCCCTGGTATGGGCCATGATTGTGAAGGTAGCTTCGGAGAATCTTGCATATATGTTTATGAGGTCATTGCCAAGATCGAGATTTAAATTGGTGGAAATGCACTCTTCTGTCATGCAGCGAAAGACAAAAAATTTTTAAACTTTTTATGTCCAAAGAGAACAAAGAAGAAAGCATTTAACCAATTTAATTCTCATTGAAGCAAAGGGTAAGTGTACAAGGGGGCAATGGGTCTTATTTATAGATATACCCCTTGCTTTTCATATCCTAGGGAATGTGGGACTTAAAAACAAGGCAAAATGCAGCTACAAAGTGCGAAAATTAGAAGCCCTTACATGCTAATCAAGGAATTTACAAAAATAGTCTGAAAATGACCTATTCTAGGTGATGTGGGACTTACTCTTCACACTCTTCTCCTTTTGTGTTTGGATGAATTTGTGCATGATTTCTAAGTTCTTAGGCTAATTTTGCAAGCCCAAATCAAAGTCCAATTTATGTCCAAATGAAGCCCACACATATTTCTACATATAACAATTACAAAAGAAATTACCCCCATACAATATCTACAAGACTTAGAAGAAGGAAGAAAATCATAGTATTCTACTCTTCAATTATAGAGTTTTTCTCCATAAGGCTTCATCTTCTTCTATACTCTTAGCCTTTTGAAACTGGGTGGTTTCCACCATTCCCTCCCTCTTGAGAAGGTTTTATCCCTAGATCCAAATGATGCTCAGTGACAACAACCTTTGTTTGATTTATTACTTTCCTCCAAGGTCAAATATCAATCTATAATAAACATAAAAAAAAAAAATAGTTGGATAAGTTTCTATATTAAAACAAAATTAAGACATGTGTGTCTAATGAAAAAGGTAAAGAAACAATTAATTTTGAAAGTTATTAAATGAAAAACTAAGGGTCATTGTTTATTTTTCTCATATGAAGGCAGAATAAAGTTTCTTCTCATGGATGCCTTTAACTTTGTCAATGCAATATCTTTAATTCTCTTTTAATTGTAATATTTTATTACCTTTATTTCTACCAAGTCATGGCATATTCTTGAAAACTTAAATGACCCATGGATTTTCTTTCTTCATCTACTTGGTGACATTGAAAAAGTTTCTCAACCTTCAATTTCAAATCTAAATATTCTTCAATGTTTTCATTTTCATAAAAAGGAGGAAGGTTTACCTTAGGCTCTTTGGGATATTAATTTTCCCTAGGTCTTTGATGATGCCTTGGTAAGGGGTGGTGTTGATAGTAATCATTGATGTGACGACTACTATACATCCTTATTCTCTTTGGAAACGGCAACCAATGTGATGTTTTCTTCTTCTATTTAGCCTACATCCATGTTTAGTCTTAGATTTAACTTGTTTCATCTATTGTGCAAACATGGTTCTAATCTCATCCGTAACTATATGTCTTTTTCCAAATTTTCTAATCTCATCTCTTATGTTAAACTCATTATTATTGTCCCTAATGGTACCATACACACGTGAATATCAAGTGTGAGAATGGTCATTCATTTTTTTGTCAAAATATTTTCACAAAGTTTTGAAAGGTTATCACAAAAATGGAGTGACAAAACTTCACAAATTTTTTAAAAGATTTTTCACAAAAAGTGATCTAGTATACTAGGTAAGTTACTAAGAAAAAGAGGTGGGTCACCAATAGACACGCTTAAATACTAAGTCTTTCCTAGTTAATTTTTTTTGTAGACATGAACTTTCAAAATTTCATTCTTTTTTGTGAAAAACATGAGACATAAACATTTTCTTCATAGTAAGTGTGTGTGTGTGTGCACGCACCATTAAAGACCAAAGGAATGTCACTAAACATTCTAGAGACGAGTCATAGTTTTGCCACCAATTAAGACTACCAAAAAAGAAAGATAAACTCAAATGTAATCTAGACATATCATAGTGTGAAAGTCCAACTAACACTTGTGAGTCTCTTGAAATACATTCACAAGTTTAAAGCGAAACTATTATGAGAGATGAATTGTACCAAAGACATATTCCCAAGACACTCAAGAAATGAAAAAAATTAGAAAAATATAATTTTTAACTCAACTTTGTGACAAAAAAAAAAAGCTTAAGAAACACAAGCCTGTGATATCAAAGGATTTTGCTATGAATTTTTGTTGCTTTATGATGACAATTTTGTTTCTAATTCATTTTTGATGTATTTGATGTTCTTTTTTTGTGGCTTTCGATCCAACACTCAAATGTACTCTCTTTTTCAGCTTTTCTTTATTACTTAAGATCACCAAAGACTTTCTTCAACAATTCTCCTCCAACACCGTACTACCTTAAGGAGAGGTGAGGTCTCAACAAGTAAAGAAAGAGTTTAATCATTTTCACTTCCACTTAAGAGTAATAAACAAAAATCAAGAAAACCTCAACTAGAATTAGACAACATCAAAAAGAAGATTTAAAGAATTTTATCAATTCGCAAAATTAAAAAAGATGGTTTATTGAGAAGAAGTTATTCTAAAGAAGAAATCAAGATCAAATTGGTTGGAGACAGGAGATTTAAAAACGAAATAATGTCTTGGTTATTTTGTCTGCCAAAATGATCTACATCGGATTTGGGTCTCTAGAAATGTGAATTTTCAAGAAAATATATATATTTTTTGCTAACCATGAAACTCTCTCGTCATCCTCTATATCTTTGTTGTTATTTCCCACCTCTTCTGTAGAGTTAGCATCACCAAAACCTCTCTTAGTATCCTAAAGACATAGGTCGTCACTCTAAATTAGCCACCAAAACCTTTTAGATCCCCTCTAGATCACTCTATGGTTGTTAATCTAGTGCAAGATCCAGAACTAGTTCCTTTACAATGCAATTCTCGCATTCGTAAATCACTAGAAAAGTATTTTTTTCTCCCTTTAAATCCTTGGCAACAACTTTAGCTTTTGTTCCTATTCCTTCTTCCTATAAACAAGACAATAGAGCATGCATGTTGGCAACAAGTAATTGAAACAAAACTTTTAGTATGAGAAGAAAATCAAACATGGGATGTTATTCCATGCCCCCATCTACTAAACATTTTGGCAGTAAAATTGTATTTACTATAAAGCATCGCTCGAATAGATTCATAGAGCATTACAAGGCTTGGTTAGTTTTTCTTAAAGATAAATAAGAATTTGTCCTTGACCATGAGGTGACCTTTGTTCTTACAACCAAAATGACTATTGTGCAGACTATCCTTGTCATTTTTGGATCTAAATCTTAGCCACTACATCAGATAGATGTAACGAATGGATTCTTTCATGGTAACCTCAAGGAGGAGGTTTACAATAAACTTCCTACAGGTATGCCAACCTCATCAACTAATAATGTGTCCAAACTCAATTGCTCTTTATATGGATTGAAACAGGCACCGCATATATGGTTTGAAATTTTTCAAAGCAAAGTTGTTATGATTATCCCTTTTTATCCAACGGACTTTTAAAGAAATTGTGGGACTCCTTGTTTAATTGGATGACTTTATGGTAACTAGTTCCGATCAATAGGTTACCTCTATAATTCAAAAATTGTTACATATAACTTTTCATATGAAAGATCTTACCCATCTCACTTACTTCTTGGGGTTAAAAATACATTATCAAGACCATGGCCTCTTTGTCACTCAGCACAAGTATATTCCTCATGCAGTTATCTAGTCTCATCACTACAACTACTATTGACACTCCCATGAAAATTAATGTTAAATACAAACAAGTGGAAGGAGAAATTCTTGAGGACCCTACTTTATACCGCAGACTGGTTGGTAGCCTTATCTACCTAACCATCAAACAACTTGACATCTCTTTTTTTGTCCACACAGTCAACAAATTCATGCAATCCCCTCGACATTTCCATCTTTCTGTCATGCATCGTATTATTAGATATCTCCTTGGCACCTCCACCTATGGCTTATTTTTCCCTACTAATTCTTCACTCCAACTCTGTTTATATAATGATGCTAATTGGGCTAGTTGTCCAAGCACAAGAAAATCTACAACTAGTTGGTGTATGTTTCTAGGTAATGCTCTAATCTCATGGAAATGTAAGAAACAAGACTCGGTCCCTAAGTCATCTACTGAAGCAAAATACTGTGTCATGTTTGTAGCATGCTCCGAGATTATTCGATTGCATGGTGTTTTGTCAAAACTTGGTTTTACTCAAGCACAACCGATTCCACTACATGTTGATAATACAAGTGTCATACAAACTACAAAAAATCCTATGAACAAACAAAGCATATAGAGGTTGATTTTCACTCCATTTGAGAAGTTTAGGACTGTCAAATTATCACTCTCCCTCATGTCTGCATATTTGTCCAAATCGCTGATATCTTCGCTAAATCCTTGACTCGTGAGCGCCACAATTTCCTAGTTAGAAAATTGATGCCCTTGGATTTACCAATATCAATTTGAGGGGTTGTCAATGGAATTAATTGTTGGAATATCGTGGAATTAATTTTTGGAATTTTATGAATTAATTGTTGGGATATTATGTCAATATAATTAATTGTTGGAATATTAATGGCAGAATATTTGCTATTATTAGCATAATATTTTTTAAAAACTATCTAGTATATTAGACTAAAATTTGTGAGATTGTACAATTGTAATTATGTAGTTATGTTATTATCTCCATAATTGGGATACCATTTATAAAAATTTAGCTATTCTTTAGGGTTGAAAATCAGCTTTGTAATACACTATTTGTATCAGAGTTCTCCAGCATAAAAAAAAAATTGACCTACATTTTCTTGAGTTTGACATAGACGTGGCAAACAAATGAGTTATTAACTCATGGCGGTGGAGAGATATTATGAATGCAGGTGAAGAAGGTCAAAGAACAATTGGTTTAATAGTAACATAAGTTGGAGGATAAGGTCTGGTAGTTAAATAAAATTTTGGGATGATAGATGGTCAGGGGAGGTCCCACTAAAGGAAAGTTATCCAAGGTTGTACTTGAACTCAACAATAATGGACTCATATTTATTAAAGGCTGGATCTTCGAACGGAGATAACTTAGAGAAAATAATGATTTGAATGGAAGAGATATATGATATCCAACTTTATGTGTCAATTAGAAGGAAGACTTCTGCAGATGGATAGAGAGGACGTATGGGTATGGAATGAAGAGGAAACACAAGTTTACATAGTAAAATCAACTTATAAGAAGCTATGCACCATAAATGCAGGTGGTGAAGGCAATATATCATATTTTTTGGAATACAAAAGCTTTACCAACTACCCAACACTTCACTTGCATATTTTTATAAATAAGGTGGTCACACATGATAACCTTTGGAAGAGAGGGGTGGTTATGGGAAGTAATTATGTGTCATGTGCCAAGAGAATAAGGAAATAGTCAAACACCTATTTTTTACTTATAGGATAGTTGCAAACATATGGAAGATGAGTGAATCTTCAGAGGAGTAGCCTCTACATACCATAATAGTGCAAAAGTCCACTTTCTCCAATTTGGTCATTTTGGACTCAATCATAAGGCAAACATTGTGTGGAAATGTATGGGTGGCAAGTGTTTGGAGTGTCTGGTTACATAGGAATAATATCATCTTTAGTAATGCAAAAGTAGGCACTTATAAAATTTTCACTATCACACAATTAAGAGATTAGACATGGATCACGCATAAAATCCAAGGTGAAATCTTCTCATACTCAGGTTAGTGCACGCCCCCTATCATGTGCCTTAAACCATCACGCCTTTAAGTGGCATAGTTTAGATTATGAACCATGTGTAAGGGTACGAGATTGAAACTTTGTATGATGTCAACACTAGTATGATTTGTATCTATGGGGGCTGGGTATAGAAAGATAGTGTTGAAGTGTTGATGCCTTTATAGATATCTCCTTGCAATGTTCAACTTAATTAGGAGGATAGAATAGAGTTATGTAAGTTGTACGGTTTGCATTAGGACACTCTTTGGTTTTTTTGTACCGTAGGTGGCGCCAAAGAATCGCAAGGCCTACACTTATTGGTTCCCAGCGGATGGAGGAAGATACAGAAGGATTGGGGCTCTCTCTTGGTATAAAAGAAAGTTATGATAGAATAAGCACAACAACGTCAACATCACTATCAAATAGAATGTGGAACAATACTTATTAGTGAAACTTTGATGTGCTTTGGACCCTAAAAATTGATGATTGTGCTTAATGGCTAAAGGGACTATAACAGATTAAATAAGGGAAACGGTTTATTGCAGAACAAGGTGTTTTGTTAGGACTTGAGTGATCAGTTCCTAAGGTTGTTTTTGTTGTTTTGGCTTTGATTCACTACAAGAATTTTTAGAATTATAGACGGATATGTATGCGTTGGTAAAATATCATTACTGACATATTGATGGATAAATTGAAGTTCAACTCAATGACATATTTATCGATGGATTTGATACGTCGATAATTACCAACAGATCTTACCAATAAATAATTTGACGTTCAATTTACTAGTTGATTTAACAACGGATAAAGGTTAAATTATCCATCAATAAATTCAGCAGTAAACTAATCGCCAAATTATCCATCATTTAATTAAACATTAGTTTATAAGTCGCTAAAATTCTTAGGTAAAATAATTTAACAATAATAATTCTAATAATATTAATGATGATAATAATAATAATAATAATAATAATTATTATTATGATAATTGTAACACCTCCATAAAATTCATTATCCAGAAGCCAAATAAAGCTTAAATATTAAAACATATTCATAAACAAGAGATAATCTAGTAGAGTGATTCCAAATATAATCTCTCTTCATAGGGATTTAAAAAATTTTACACATCCTTAAAATGCAACTAAATAAACATCAAATAACTACTCTTGATATAACTTCATCAGCAACTTGAGGTACATCCTCTCCAGTACCAACATCATCTACTCTCGTGTAATACACGATCATCACACATAAAAAAAGAAAGAAAACATAAACAACCACACAAGAAGGGTAAGCTAACTATTTAGAATATAAACATTTATAATTAAACAGTCAAAGTCACATCTCAACATTTCATAGATATTGGCTCTATTTCCAGAAGACTCGTGCAATGAATTAGACTTAGAGGTTAACACCTATCAGATGACCCTTCTAATTATGAATCCTCACAGTCTCCAACTAGTCATAACATCATCTGACAGGTAAATCGATATATATGTCCTAACTAGCTCTTCCAAATTGTAGTTTCAATTAAATTGACCTCCTTCAACTCTCACGACCTGGTACCCTTTATCTATGTGATTATAAGGTACCAGTAGTCAGGATACGCCTTCTCGACAAATTCTCAAACAATGCACATCCTATATTATTCTTTCTTGGTATTTTATTTTCCTTAAAAATAATAAGTCAATAATGTTATTCCACAGCAGTTATCAACACATAAAACTCACAAGTTACTACTCATACATGTTGTAATTCAATGAAAATATTATCAGCATCAAGAAAAAATACATTAAAAATTCATAGCACCTTCTCAAGAATTGAGCCCAACGCAACTATATAATTCAAAACATCTTGTGCTCACTCAATCACCATCCAATTAATTTATTACTCTCCCTATTTCACAATCATATACAATTTCAAATCATAATTTTTATCAAATTATCAATAAGTTTCCTTCAAAAACTCATTCTTCTCCAAAGCAAGTCATGAACTCAAATGAATACCTAGAAAATTAAAATCTACAGGATTATTACCTTGCATAAATTATGCATGATAAATCCAAAAATTAAATATGAATTTGCAAGAAGACATTATATAAATTACATTGGATTAACAAAGGAGAAGGTTTCGAAAATTATTGCATGTGAGAAATCTATTATACAAGTGTTAAATAAACCAAACATCCAATAACCAAATTTAAAACACCAAATCATATAGTTAATTCCATGAAAGAAGTGATTAAGGAGACAACACTTTAAAAATGATTATGCGTAATCCACAAGAATATTTTACTACATTTGCATGTCATTCAAAAATTATTGCATACAGACATTAAAATGCCTTAAAACAATTGTGAATCAAAAGCATTTAAAGAGATAAATCATTTGCTAGATTCTTAGACACTGAAATCATTATATGAAACATTCCCTTTCACTTTAACAAAAACAAAATAGAACCAGTTCACCTTAAAAGTTATATGCTTTTAAAATTTGCAAAAACTTGAGGTTTAAATTAAGTGAAGATGCTCATAGCAACTACATTAGTCAAAATCATTCAAGATAAACAGCCAGAGGATCACAAGTATGAATAAATTATTGTAGTTCTACTTATCCACTAGGGAAATGACCTGGAATCAAGTTCCTCTAGACAGATTGCACAAATTTGAACAAAACACCTAGAGTATAAGTTATCATTGATGGCCTTGCCTTGACTACTTGCACTGTACATGAAATTGGATGAGATGTTTGAACAATGGAGTTGTTGGTGAATGACCTTGAGATGCATCAATACTTTAATTCAAAACGGCAGCGGAGATAATGATGAAGTTGTAGCGGATTGCATGAAGGAATAGAGCAAATTCAATAAGGTTTATGAGTGAAAGTGGTGGAACAATGTAATTGGAAGAGGTGAGGCCAACTTCTAATGGAATCCCTAAGGTAAGAGAAGCTAACAAAGATGAAGCTCAAGAACAAATGTGTTGGAAAATTTCAACAGCACAACACTAGTTCAAATCAAACTTAAAATTTACAGCATTATGCTCTCCTATTTATAGAGTGCATTCCCACTCTAGCTTCTAGAGCAAACTTTCTAACGCTAACTTCTATGACGAGCTTCGAACCCTAGCTTCTATGATAAAATTCTCAACTATAGCTTGCACCCCAAGGCTTTCACAAGGTGATGACAAGTGGTAAAAGGAGAAAACTTCTCCCATACCCTAACTTGGACCACCAACATTATTTATAGGCTTCAAAGCCCAATCTTACACTACATGGCCAAAATATAAGGCCCAAATATATTCTACTTGACCCAAATACAAGGTCTAAATTATTCTAAAAAATTTATAAAATTTAGAGGACTTCTCCTTGATGTTTCATATTCTCCAAAGTGATATCAACATGGTTGTATTCGGGTCCGAGCAATTGGTTGAAAGCCGAAACAAACTTAAATGGGCCCAATTTTCTAGAAAGCTTTTGATCTACCCTCTAGCTCTTTGTCCTTTTCATTCTTTGACTAAGGTTACTAGGGTGTATTCCATCAATCATGCAATATGATATATACAAGTCTTGAGCCATTCCAAAAAATGATAAATTCATGACAGAATCTCCTAAATAAATTCCAAGTTATAGGATCTGATCTTTACATCAAAAGTAAGAATTTTCAAAATAAGGACTGGTGAAGCAACACAAATACACACAACATAGTTTCCTTATAACTGTGTATTATTCCACAGATGCAACTTTATTTGTAATAAAAAAATAAAGTGTTTTACGATATAATATAAGAGAATCCCTAACTAATAGCTAAATCTTTATTTTTCCTATTTACATATAATTGATATGATATGGTTACATGAATTAAATCTAATACTTTAACTAAAATGGAAGGTTACATCAAAAATTGGTGGGGAGAGAGGTTTCTGAAAACATCTTCATAAATGAAAAATGTCACAACAACACAGTTTATACACACAATCACCATCAGGCATAAGAAGAGCATAGTAATATGAAAAATGAAAGATGTTAGTTGAGTTAGATAAAAGTTTGCAATTATATCTGGAAAACTCTAAACAATAATGTTATTTTAGTTGTAGAAATAGATTTGTTTTTTGTTTTTATCTAAATCATGATATCATTGTCATAACATGTGTGAAAAACACTATTGTAGCTCTTATTGAAAACAATACTGTTATTGGAGTCCTGTGGTGGTCCAGGGATGCTTCACAATTTTAATCATCCAAAAATCTTACAAAATTTTACTACTATATAACTTCTTTGAACATTCCTTTATGTTAGACTGTAACTGAACTATTGAAATAGGAATTTTGTTCAATTCATAACACATTAAAATAAAGAAAGAAAATGAATTATATCTCCACTGTTTAAGAAAATTTTGCACTCAACTATTTTAATATAAACAAATACGTATCATTCCATTCCACTCATCAAAGTTGAGAAAATTTTAAATTATCTAACATCATCATATATCTAAGGCTTATTTATAATGGTAAGGTAATCACACACTTAAAATTAGCATTTGACTAAATGAAACTATGGTTAGAAATTCATCAATAATCAAAATAGAATATACACAGATAGTAGTCTCATAGTAAGGTCGTTCTACAAATACCTAGGAGGAAAAACTTTAAGTAAGAAGTTATAAATACCAGTTTTTACACAAGCAGTGCAGATCAAACCATTTAGGGTCTCAATGCCATTACCAAATTTTCATATTCAATTTAAGGAAACTATGATCAACTCAAAATGAACAAAACTACATACACTTACTAAAAACAGAGGCAAAATACTTTGTTCTAACCAAGAATAAAGCTACAAGCATACATGAAAATTTACAAGACCCCTTGATAAAGTAACACTAAATCCCTCAATAGTACTATAACTATATTTCTTTCTCCATGAAATATTGCGTCCAAATCGTCACTTCATAACCAATCACGCTACATAGAACCATAAACCAAGATTTAGTTCCATGTTTACTTTTTATTTCACAAAATCAGAACAAACCAAATATTTCACCCAAACAACCAAAAACCAAAACAAAGCACACAACATACATTTACTATTCATTATTTTTATTTTCAAAACAAAATGCTCCAGATATAGCATTCCAGTTCCCCTCAAACATTTAATATAAGGAAATGTTTCACATTAAAACCTAACACATGTCTAAAATCAAGTTACACACAAAATATAATTAATCATCCAAAACATATCCTTCAAACGTACATTAAACTTGTAGGATTAAAATAAAAAATCATCTTGCTTTAGTCATGAGTGTGCACTCTCCAAACTTTATCAAGATTATTTTCTTTCTTAATACTTTCATCTTCATTCACAACAATCATTTTCACTCAAACACAAACAAGGTTTTAAAAAAATCCTCACTAAACATTCAACTGACACATTTTAACTACTTCTTGAAACTACATTTTTAAACAAACATTAACACGCATAAGCACCACAACAAACCCATTACCTTTAGGTCATCCTAGGGACAAACCAGGCTCTGATACCATAATTGTAACACCCCATAATATCCATTATCCAAGAGTCAAATCAAGCTTAAATATTAAAACATTTTCATAAAAAAGAGATAATCTAGTAGAGTCATTCAAAATATATTCCTTCTTCATAGGGATTTAAAAGTTTACACATCCTTAAAATGTAACTAAATGAAAATTAAATAACTACTCTGATATAACTTCATTGACAACTTGAGATAAATCCTCTCCTGTAGCAACATCATCTGCTCTCGAGTAATACACGATCATCACAAATAAGAAAAAAATAAAACACAAACAACCACACAAGAAGGGTAAGCTAACTATTTAGAACATGTTTAAAATAAACATTCCAACATTTATAGTTAAATATTCAAAGTCACATTTGAACATTTCATAAACATTGACTCTCCTCTCGGAAGACTCGTGCATTTAATCAGACTCATTAGATGACCTTTCTAACTGTGAATCCACACAGTCTCCAACCTATCATAACATCATCTGACAAAATGAATCCATATATCAATCCTGACCAACTCTTTCAAACTGTAATTTTAGTTAAATGAACCTCCTTCAACTCTCACCACATGGTACCCTTCATTTAGGTGATTATATGGTCCAAGTAGTCAGGTTCTCGACAAATTTTCAAACAATGCACATTCTATATTATTCTTACTTGGTATTTTCTTTCCTGAAAATAATAAGTCCAGAATGTTATTCCACAACAGTTATCAACACATCAAAATCACATATTACTACTCACACATGTTATAATATAATCAAAAGACTATTAGCATAAAGAAAAATGCATTAAAAAATCATACCAGTACTTTGCCTCACACCAAACCAAGGAAATGGTGTCCGACACCACTCAAACCCGAAAGCACCCTCTTAGGAATTGAGCCCGACGCAGCTAGATAATTCAGAACATCTTGTGCTCACTCAATTCACCATCCAATTAATTTCTTACTCTCCTTATTTCACAATCATTTGCAATTTCAAATTATCATTTTTATCAAACTATTAATAAGTCTCCTTCAAAAACTCATTCCTCTACAAAACAAGTCATGAACTCAATGTGGTAATTAGTATACTTACATACTTTCAAAATCAATTCTAGATCATGGCGAAAAAAAATGAGGCAAATACTATATTACTGTCTAACCACATTCAAGATTCCATTTTCTTAATGGTTACAAGTCATTTACCTACATACATATAGATGAATCAATCAGCCCTCAAACCATGAAATAAATTTGAATACATTCACAATATCAACTTCTAATACTACTATCAAACTAAAAGTAAAAATAGAAAATCAAACAACCAATCAATACCACTCATTTCACATTCAAAATCAATCCAAATCTTCCAAATGAAAAAGTACTCAATTTCATCAAGCACATTCTTATTCATTTCTCAAATCTTAAGAACTCCATTTGAACATAAAACCGGATATCTACACATACATGTCTTTTTAGCTTCCTTTACCCATCTAAGAGGAGAATCACCTATAATAGGCTCCACGTTACTGCTTGCAAGGATAACTCAACCTAGTTCTGATCAATGATCATTCTTGATGCCTCTAAGACTACATACAAGAAAGTATAGGCATATTTTATTTTTTACGAAAATCCTAAACTGCTCAAGAACAAGTATGTCACAACTGGGGTCACGACGAGGATGCGGATAAAAATATTTTATTTTAGTTTTCAAAACAAAGGAGTCACCATCATAGTTTATTAGAAAAAACTATGAAAAACCATAAAATTGACAAAGCAAGTCTGCTAAAACCGGATTTCGGGTTCAGGAGTTGGTTACTTGTGGGGAAGGTATTAACACTCCCACAATGACTGTCCTAAGACAGTACCTTTAATTAAATAAATAAAATGAGTGTAATTTTCAAAATATTTATTTTCCCACAAAAATTAAAATAAAAACAAACAAAAATATTTTTTATGTTTGGAAAGGGCCCGACAAGGTTTGACCTTGCTCCTACGTATCTCCATTAGGAATGGAGAATCAGGGTTACGTAGTTCTTTGGATAAATTTGTTTGTTGATTGTTTTGAAATCTTTAAATTTTCATATATGTTTTTTTTTAGTATAAGGAATATTTTTAAGTTTTGAAACTTTATAATTTTTTATTTTTAAAAATTACATATTTTAAAAAGATATTTATTTTCAAAGTATCTAGAATATACAACCTTAAAGTTTATTTCTAAAGTTTTACATTAAATATCGCATGACGCGTGCGACCATTTGATAATTAAAAAAAAATATTAAAATAATAACATTAAATATCGTATGACACATGCGACCATTTCATATCTAACATTATTATTAAAAAATATAATAATCCCAAAATTCTATTTTATTTCCAAAGTTTTTATAGTAAATATCGTATGACGTGTGCGGCCATTTGATATTTAAAAAAACTTGGAATAATATTAAATATCGTATGACGCGTGTGGCCATTTAATATTTAACATTATTAAAAAAATATAATAATCCCAAAATTTTATTTCCAAAGTTTTATATTAAATATCGTATGACGCGTGCGGCCATTTGATATTTAAAAAACCTTAGAATAATAATATTAAATATCGTATGACGCGAGCGGCCATTTGATATTTAACATTATTAAAAAATATAATAATCCCAAAATTTTATTTTTATTAAAAACTAAAAGAAAAAAATATGTAAAATATAAGCTTAAATTATGGAGGTACACAAATAAAACAAATTAGAAAATATTGAGCTGACTCAAAAAAGCTCAAAATGATTTTTTTTTATTGAGATAAGAGTGTTATGGTAATGTGGGGGTGGAAATAGGAAGGCCTCAACTCCACAATCCTAGGCCATCATCACCTCAACCCTAAGCCACCACCACCTTACCCCAAAGCGGCGGCGGCGGTGGCACGGGACAGTGCGGCGGGGCGGGGTGGAGCGGCGGCAGCGGCTTTGGAAGAATGACGGATATCGTTTTGGGGTTGTTTTGAAGTGGTTTTGGGTGCTTTTTTTTTTGGGGGGACAAACATGATTGAATTTTGGTGCAATTTTGGTGGGTTTTAAGGGTTGTTTTTAGGTGTTTTGGATAGTGGAAAGTGGTGCAGTGAAGGGTTACAGTAAAAGGTTATGGAATAAGGTTTTTATGGAGGAGAGAGTGTGACTGTATTTGGTTTAAAGCTGGGGCCCTTATGGAGATGTTTTGGCTTTGTGATTCTTTGGTGGTTATGAGAGAGGAAGGGTGTTGTGGACAATGTGAGGTTGGAAGTAGCCATGGTGCAAGTGCATTAAGGTGGAACATGCATGGTGGCCTTAAAGTGGGATAAAAAAAAAAAGAGTTGAAAGTTTTTCCTTTTTTTATGTTAGCACACTTATCATACGAGAACCAAGTAACAAAATCATAAATCTTAAATGCATGCCAATTTTAAATTCTAAAATCATACCTGAAACTTGATTCTTCAAAGCTTGATCTCTTAAAAAAAAACTACTTCTCTCTTTTTTTTAAAAAGTGTTCATTTCTCTTTTTCCTTTTGTCTTTTTGTATTTTTCTCTTAATATTTCTTTCTCTTATCCCCTTAATATGAATAATAGCAGTTACTAGAGAAGGACTTAGGGAAAAATCGGATTGTGAAAAATGGGGAAGAGCCGTTTCATAGTATATATTTTTCTGTTATTATTA
>Ga0123340_1000774_pt1 | contig 23758 bp, 17 predicted proteins | sample SirMexnodulemix_FD_89961 | JGI IMG/M metagenome (GOLD analysis project Ga0123340, IMG submission 89961) | Root nodule microbial communities of legume samples collected from Mexico - Siratro Mexico nodule mix | ecosystem: Host-associated > Plants > Roots > Nodule | place: Mexico: Nepantla...
AATAAAAAAAAATAAATTTAAAAAATTTGGAATATAAAATTAAATTATAGGAGAGATGGACAAAAAAAAAAATTTTAAATATAAAGAAAAAATTGGTTTTCAAAAAAAATAAAGTATTGTTTTTTTTTTTTTTTTCATATAGGTATAAACCTTCTAACCACATGTATATGGAATTTGAAATTTTCATAAACTTTTGCTAAAATTCAAAACTTTACACAAAGTTCAGTATTTTATTAACTATTGCTTTCCATTGGTTTCATATTTGTCCCGTTGTTGGTCTTTTTATGTATTTTTTACCACTATGTTAATGTTCAGATTTTGGAAATTTCATATTATTACGAATATTTTATTTATTTTATTTTTATTCAATTAAATCTTAATTAGACCTAGTATATTTATTTAAATTATCATTATTTAAAATAAAAAATTTAAACATATGTAAAAATAAAAATCACAAAAAAAAAAAATTCAGAAGAAAAACCACAAAAAGATAATAAAGAGGATCAAATTTTCAAGTTAAGTTATTTTCATTCAATTTAATAGATTGATACAGGACAAGGTTAAATAAATTGTTCATAATATATAAATAAATATTTCATTCAAAATAAATACACAATAAAATCTAATTCCAACATGATTCTCAAAGTTGTTAACTATCTCTTAATTATGCTTTGCTTCTATCCAAAAGCCTACATGAAATGTTATTCATTAAAAAATACAACAGTTGGTAAAAAAATAACAAAAAGAATATTGATAGCATCATCAATAAATGGTAACGCATCAAAAAGCAAGGATTTATTTTAACATAAAATTGAATTAAAATACAATGAGTATGCAAAAGTTTTGTATATTATTATCTCATCATATAATTCTAGTACAATTAAAAAGTATAAAACTTTTATAATAATTATTTACAATGTCATGAGATTTACCATAGCGGATTCAGTCATAAAGTTGCGTTGACATTTTAAGCATAACCATATCAATAATTCACTAAATTAGAAGTTATAATGCAACTTGTTTAGTATATATACATACATCAAGATGTGAACATTGTAAGCTTCGTAAGCTGGGAAATGGACATGTGAGTGAAACAAATTAAATTTAGTTTCAAACAAACAAGTTGGAGCAGTCAACAACTTTAACAAGTGTTCCATTTTATGAGGAAAATGTTGGAACAAAATAAATGGTTGAGACATACGTTCACATAAAAAACTTAAAGAACATTACAAATATATACTTTTATATGAATAGTTAAGTACTAAATTTTACGTTTTTTATAGACGTACAATATTGTTTTTATTTAAAAAATATGTTTAAAGAGAAATTAAAGAAATGAAATGATATTTTAAAATTTCAGGTAATTTTTTAAAAAATTTAAACGAGAAAATAATAAAAATATTCTTTGTGAGATGTTGGAACTCGAGAATATTGTTAGCTGTAAACAAGAAACAAAGAAGTACCGTCAAAGGCAGCCCATGGTAATTAAGGACGCATTCTTCCTGCACCTCCATAGTTTCTTCCTGCACCTTCATAGTAAAGATGAAATTATAAATTTATCCTTTTAAAATATATTTTAACTCAACTCCACCTTTCATTTCCATGACTGTTTTTTTTGTGTTGTTCGTAGATGGGGATTACCCAATTTATAATTTATTTTTGAAATTATAATAAATTACGGATTAAGTAATCAACAAGTCAATCAAAATTTTGAATACATTGTGAGTTACACAATTGACAACTTATTTTAATTTTAAAAATAAATTAAGGATTGTGTAACTCAATGCATTCCAATTTATACAATTCCCAACTTATTCTTGACTTGTGATCGTGTAGTTAAATCTACAACTGTTCTCTTTCTTTATCTGTACAAATACCTAATTTTATTCAATGCAATTAAAGTTTGAATTTGTTATATGTGTTGTCAAATGAAGAGTCTCTTAGATTGTTATGCTGAAGAGTCTCTGAACATTTATTCCTCTTTCTTGATTGGTTTAATTAAACTAATTGAATTAAGACAAGTGAAGAGTCTCTATTCACTCATCCTTCTTAATTAGATTTCATTTTAAATTCAATTAAAATTAAATTAAATCAATTTAATTAAGACAATTTTAACTATCTCTTTCTCTTCCTATCAAATTATAAAATCTCAGTCACACATTCAAAGTCATTATAGCATACATTCACAAGATTTTCTTTCACTTCTCCTTATTAGCCATAAAAACCTCACACTCTATAACTCATTTATTTTTTTGACAAAAATATTATTATATATATATATATAATATATATATTTTAAAAAAAAGTAAGATCTGCAATTTGTGTTATGATTTTACTATTTACAAACTTGTGAACTCTTCACGATCCTACTCAAAATCTTGATTTTAACTATTTTGTTAATCTTAATTTTAACTAGCTTGTTGCAGATTGTACAATTAGTAAGTCATGAAATCAAAATCTTGATTTTAACTATCTTGTTAATCTTAATTTTAACTAGCTTGTTGCAGATTGTACAATTAGTAAGTCGTGAAATTTTGTACAATCCGCCAATTCATTGAGAACATTTCAATAACTGCGGATTGTATAGTCCATAATGATGAAGGTGGAAGAAAAAATATGCGGATTATATATTTCACAATTCAATTAAAAAAATTCTATCATTATTGACAAAATCTCTACTAAAGTTGTAATATTTAAAATTATGGAAGTGTAAGAGGATATTGTGGAGGTTAAGGAAGAATAAGTTTTTTTCCTGCACTTTAAACCTCTACCCCACAATTTTCAAAATAACTATTTTAACTTTCTTTAAAGTGATTTTTCTCAATTATGAATTTTTTCGAAATACACTTTTTAGTATTTATGAAATATATTTTAGAATATAATTTTGATAAATGATAGGATTTTTAGTATAAGAGTTTTAGAATAAAATTTTTGAAACACATTTTGAAACAAGGTTTCCAAAATGGAAATTACTTCTTGCACCCCCCACAATTGCTTCTTGCACCTTATCAATTTTTTGTAATTTCCCAATTGTCATTGCTAGAATATATAAAGGGAAAAGTTAGGTTTTTCGTGGATTTGTAAATACGGAGAAGAGTGGTGGTAGGTGATGACAGAGGAGTTAAAACGACAACGACATTAAAGGTTAACGATGACAAAGAGTAAGGCCAAGTAGAGGGGCGACATGAAGGAGTAGGGCGACGACGGAGGAGCAATGAAGAAGTTTGGAGTAGGGTTCACTGGAGGGGGTGAGTTTTCTCTTAAACTGCGGAAATCATTTTCCATAAGATTTAAGGAAAATGTTTTTCGTATTTATTTTTATTTTTTGAAAAACAACCTTTATTACAGAAAACCTTTTCCGTAATACGAAAAGTCTCTTAGGAAAACGTTTTATGTAAGAGGACTTTTCTCGTATGGAAAACGTTTTTCGTAATAGAACTTTCCTCTTATAGAAAACTTTTTCCATAACAGGAGAAGTTGCTTACGAAAATTGTTTTCTATAATGCAGTTCTTCTTCTAAGCCATAACGTGACTGTCCTTTTACGGAAAATGTTTTCCATAAGCAACTCCTTTTTCTACAGAAAACATTTTCCATAAGCTCTCGTCCTCACTACTAACAACAAATTTCTCTTATGGAAAACGTTTTCCGCAATTACCTTCTCCTCTTACGGAAGATGTTTTTCGTAAATACTCGTCCTTACACCCCCATTTACAGAAAACAATTTCCGTAACACAATCACCTTCTACGGAAAATATGTTTTTCGCAACGTATTTTAGCGATCCACATTCTATTACGATTTTTCTTTTTCGTAAGAGTTTAACGAAAAATCAAATCACCCTAACTCTGCACCCCCACACCATGCCTAAACTAAGCAAAACGAAAACAATTTACCTATAAATGCTGCTAGAGAAATTTCGTTGCAACACCCTCTACCACCTTCGCTCACCGAAAAACCTACAATCACCACCCACTCATTAAACCATTTTTTCCCTTTTGTATATTCTACTAAGAATATTTTTGTCATTATAAGTGATGGGGTGCAGGAAGCAATTGTAGAAATGCAGGAAGCAATTGCCTTCCAAATTAGGATAGTAGTGACGGTGCAGTAGTGATAGTGATCAGAGTAAGAGTGGTGAGGTATAATAAAAAAGAAATAGATGGGACAATTTGGTCATTTTACCAATTGTCGGGGGTGCAGTAAGCAATTACCAAAAAAACTTCCCGTGATTATTGGTCACAGGTCACAGGTCACACGCACTAGCTAGTTCACTCTTCAGCTTCTGAAATCAGAAATTTGGAACGTTCAGTGCAGTTCAATTCAATTCTAGAAGCTGCTTCAAAGAGTAATCTCGAAGAAACAAATAATAAAACCTTCGAAGAAGAAGAAGAAAAAGAGGTTTCGAACTGAATGTCGTCATCGTCGTCATCCATTCGAATCCAAATATTCGATGAGCTTCCAACGGCCAAAGACTTCGACTCTCTGATAGAGCTTTCAAACGTTCCCGCTGTATGTAAACAACACACAACACTCTCTGCTCTTTCTCTTCTCTCTGTTACGAGCAATTTATTATCCATAGTTAATTAATTGGTGGTTTTTTCAATCCGGAAAAGGTTTTTCGCGGGTGCACCAAAAGTTGGAAGGCATTCTCGCACTGGAATCCATCCAACGGTGGCCTCGACTACTTGCAGGTTCCTCTTCACTTGATTCACATTCTCTTCTCTGCATTTCATTTCGTTGTGTCTTATATCTTTCATTGAAATCTGTTGAGCGTTTTCATTTGCTGCTATGTGTTGAAACCTAGGCACGCGTGGGCTCTTGCACGGTGGAGGCCATGGTATCTCAATCTGCACCTGTTTTTTATGGTGATCTTGGAAGCCATCAGAGGGTACTTCTTTTATGAAAACTATCTATGTATGGTTTTTGGTCTATTGTGTTGTGATTAATCTTTGTTTTTTTTTTTTCCTTGCAGGTTCCTCTTCCATTTTCTAGCTTCCTTGACTTTTGCAAGAAGCGGACGCAGATGCAAAGTGAGCGCAACCAACAGGGTCTTGATCATTGTCCTGCCTCACAAACTCACGATGATACAAAACATGCTTGTTTGGCCTTGGAAGATGCTCCCGAACAAATTTATTTAGCACAGGTTCAAAATCCAACATCTATTAGATAATGGGTAACTTTGCCAACTGGTTTAGAAACGGATTTTCTTAATTGTTTTTTAAGAATATTCTATGCTTTGTTAATATTTCATTGAATTATTTTGACTGTCATCGCTGCGTAGGCCCTGTTCCTAAGTTGATGAGATAACAATGAAGAATATTCATAGATACAAAGTATACATGTGAAATAAATGCAACTAATAATAGTTAGTGATAAATGCATACCTGAATTGACATTCATCTCCATGAGTACCATCTGACCTGAGTGCTATCTGCTTACCCTGGGAGATTATATAGTCGTCTTCACTTACGAAAATTTACCCTCACAATTTCTACAATAATTCCCTAGATGGTGGGTTCTTTTGTTTGCTTATTAGATAGTGTGATGGTGGCACATTTTCAAATGAATTTGGTGATGTGTATTTCAGGTACCAATAATGAACAGTGATCGTCAGGAAAATGTTCAGTTAGAGACCCTAAAGGAAGACATTCAGACGGTTAGTGCATTTATCCCTGTTGTCTGTTTTGTAGTCTACAGCTCTGTATATTTAGTTGCCCTCTGTTAGGAATTTTTACTTGTATCCTTTTTATTTGGGCTTTTTGTTTTCTGCAGCCTTCAATTTTGACGTCCAAAGAGTTATCTTCTATAAATTTGTGGATGAACAATGCTCAAGCCAGATCAAGTACTCACTATGATCCACACCACAATCTCCTTTGTATAGTTTCTGGCTGCAAACGAGGTATGTCTTCCCCTTGTTGATGTATCATAAGACCTTGCCAGTGTGTATTTTTTCCTGAGTAATGGATGTGGTACTTCTCAGGGTATCAGTTTTTTGACACATTCTCAGGGTCAGTTATTAGCAAATTTCAGTACATTGGTATGACTTACTGATGTTTTAGTCTATTTGATGTTAAGTAAAATGACGATAAATAATGTATCACCCCCCAATAGAGTTTTGGAACTGTGTTTACTTCTCCCTCAAACCTTATTTCCAAGAGTCTTCTCGTTTCCCTCTATTCAATTTCTTTTGGAACCTTCTCTAACAACCAAATTCTTTGTAGTTGTTTTGTGGCCACCTTCTGCCAGTCCCTCACTATACCCAATGCCCATATATGGGGAGGCTTCTAATCACAGGTATTCTTTTAAAACGAATATTGAGAGAAAAGAGAGAAATTACTGTACAGAGAATGAGACGAATTACTGTATGACCAGATGCGCTCAGTGATTGTTAGGTCTCCCATGTCTGTATCAATGTGTTGAATAGGTTGTCGTACACTTGCACTAGTACTAGCATGAAACGAATACAACTATTACAAGTGCAGTCACAATACACAACTCACTAGTTAGTAGTCACTATGACATCATTATATTCTGACAGTTCTGTTGTTTTTTTCCAATAAAATACTTGTGGCAGTTCTGTATCCCTAGAAAATCCTGACTACTCAATTTATCCAAGGGCAGAGTGTTCAATGGAGTTTGCACAAAAGGTTGTTCTTCAGGCAGGCGATGCACTTTTCATTCCCGAAGGCTGGTAAGCTCTACAATTTGACAATGTCTTTATGATAAGACTTTCTCAGTGTCTGTCATCTGAATTAGGGGAACTTGAGTCATGCTTGTTGGTTTGGACTGAGAAACTTGTTGCATTACAGTAATATAACTTGTCCAATTTGTTTTTTTTGACAATCTATGGTAGATATTTATGTCCGGAACTTTCATTGTTCGCACTTTTATTTTGCTTGCAGCAATGCTGATCAGAAAGTAAACAATCATGTAAAATATACCTAAGAAAAAATTTATACATATTTGTTTGAGATTTTGGAGGTTTTCAATGAAGGTGGTTAATCTTTGAATTGTTTCATGCTTGTCAACTTGTAAATATAGGCGTGCTTTGCTTTATTTTCAATTTATGTTTGTGTCTGTGTGCATTTATTAACTGCCTGTATCCATTTACACAGCCTTACAGGTCCAATGAATATTCACACCAACAAATTTCTAAAGGCCACTCAATCATTTCTCTCCTTTATTTTTGTGTTGCATTATATTTTCCGCAATTCCAGGACCATGACCATCTTATTATTTATGGTTGAAATGGTTACATTTGAAAGTGTACTGTTTGATATGATGTGACCTTGTTTGATCGATTTTCATATTTTATTCATTGGCAAACACTTCGCTAAAGGTTGTTGTGCCAAGAGAGCATAAATATTTCTGCAGGATGAAAAACATTAAGATATACTGAATGTTTCTGTTTGTTATTTATACATCTAGAGACAGAGCATTATGCTTCATTTTTCACTTTAATCTTCATGTTTCACTTTAAGCTTCATGTTTATATCTTGTCATAATTTCTGTGTATTTGGTGCTTAAAATGCTGTTAGTGTATTTCCCTTTTTAGATTTGTTGGTTTGTGCATTTGGCAATATAAATTTATTTTACTCAAAACTCAGTTGGTTTGGAGAATATAACAGGTCACATGGTTAAAGTATTCGGAGTGCTAAAGAATGACCGAAAAATAGGAGATGTAAACCATAGGATTCAAGCAAGATAGATGAAATGGAAGAATGCTTTTGGTGTCATCTGTGATAGAAAGGCACCACCAGTCAAGCTTAAAGGAAAATTTTCAAACATAGCTACAAGTCCCGTGATGTTTTATGGAATTGATTTAACGTAGTAGATATGAGAATGCTGCGTTGGATGAGGGGACATACTAGACAAGATAGAATTAGGAATGAATGCATTGGAGAAAAAGTTGAGTTAGTACATGTTGTAGAAAATATGGTTTGGGTGTGTGGAGAAGACTGAGAAAAATTGGAGAAAATCATTAAGAAGGATTTAGAGGTCAATAAGTTTTCTATTGATATGATTCTCGACATCATTGTGGTTTTGTTTGATGTATGTAGTTGACCCCACCTAGTGGGCAAAGGCTTGGTTATTGTTTTTGTATCTAAATATCTACAAACTTCTTAAAATGTCTCTCATTTTTTATTTATATATCATTGGTCTCATTAATGTTTTTTTTGCTGTAGGTTCCATCAGGTAGATAGTGATGATTTGACCATTGCAATTAACTTTTGGTGGAGATCTAACATGATGTCTTGCATGTTGGAACACATGGATGCTTATTATTTACGCAGAATATTGAGAAGGTATTGATGATGATGTAGTTGTAGTTGTTCGTGCATAATTTATCCCCAAATAGATGCTTATTAGCTATACTGACTTTTGAATGTTATTATTTTTCTTGTCTATGATAATTCTCCTATTGGATGGACACATACGAAGATTGATTGACAAAGAAATGGTACGTTCCTGCCTAAACTGTATGTCATTTACTGGTGAAATTTCTAATAAAGTGTACAATCTACTTCGTTCTTTATTCCTTTTCATGTAGTGGGCAGTTGGTATTGGAGTATGGATACAGCTATAAAGCTAAAATTTGATACTTTAATATACAATTTTGTTAACTTTTGAAAACACCTAGAGAGGTATACATGTAAATTATTCCCTTTTTCAAAATTCTTCTGGTGTTTATGTTGCTTCTTTTGGTGTTATTCTTTGCCTGCCTTTTTTCTATTTAGAGTATTACTAAGTTTCAGATTGGTCATTGAGACCAATGGTGAAGTGGATCAATTTCGGGTATGAGCCCAAAGAAGTCATTTACTTGGAAAGTATATTCCAGAAGAAAGAAAAAGGCTGAGTGGGTTGGAGTTAGTGATGTAGCTAGTGTGAGGAGAGAGGGATTGGTTGGTGAGTCATGGTTTACAGGGAGCACGTATGGATAGTGGTGGGGAGGAGATCTGTTAGTATTTTTCTGTTGTAGGGAGGTTATCTTCCTGTAGGAGCTTTGGCGGAGTAGGCTTCTTGATTGTAAGAGCCCTAGTAGTTCATTTCCTTATTAATTAATTTTCTGTCCATATCATTCTATCAAGTCTATGATTAGATAGTTATTTGTTGTCGAATTACAATTATGGAAGGTTTTAATAGCTATTTGATGAGTAACAGTTGTTGAAGTAGTAAGCACAAACTTATGAACACCTTTCATTTTCTGTATAATTTTATTCTCAAGTCTGGAGAAGGGAATGGTTTGCTAAGTTAAACCATCTGGTTATTAGCTCTGCTCTCCCTATTCTTCATAAATTCGAAGTAATTGCATTGACCTTGTAACATATTTATTTTTTCAATAGACAGGACCAACTACTGCTTAAACTGGGGTTGAGAACTAGGATGCGGGCATGTGAGTTGCCTAATAATGGACAAGCAGGTAGGTAAATTACAAGAAGGCTTTGATGAGGTTGGTTTTTATGAGTGTCTCCTTGTGAGAAAAATAAATATGCTGTTATCTTTTTGCCGCTGGCTGTCTAACCCGGTCTTTATAATCTGATTGTCAGATCACGCCGATTTAAATGATGGTAAGTTGTTGAAAGGGATGGATTTAAAAGAGAAAAAACTTAAAGAGAGGAACACTTTGCAAGAATTGGAACCTGCTGCAGTTCAGGGGCTTCATGAACTTGTGTCTTTGGTTCACAACAGTGTTAATGCCAACCAGGATGGGCAATCATTGTCAACTTCTACAAATGGTTATGAGCTTGTAGTGAATGATAAATTTGAGAAAATAGTGAATGCTGACTTTAAAGATGACCCGGTTGCTAAATTTCTCTGGGACATCAATCCACAAACTCTCCAAGATGTCTTTCTTGCTATGGTGGTTAGTTTTTATTAACCTATTAAACTTGAAAATGTCAAAGAAGTTTGATATTCTTTATGCAGTTCTTGGTACTTTGAACTTGTGTGGGCGTTTTCATTATGGTTAGATATACACCATTATTACTTGGTCATATCAATGAAGTTTTCCATTCATTCCTTGCGAGTTGACAAACATGTTTGGATGAGATTGAGATTTTTGTTTGTTGTATTAGGATAAGGGCACTATGACCGCTTCTTTCAGTGTTATATATTGTGCTTTCCGTCGTTTTCTCAATTATCAATAATATTGGAGCTATCGCTACTTCTGCAACTTGAATTGTATACTAATCTTATTTTTTATTTGTAGGTTTTAGCCGTTTGTTTGATCATTTAAGTTGTATGCATTTATATATTATTTGAAGCTTGTTGGATTATTTGCTATTTTCAGCACAACTTTCCTAGAACCTTAGAGGCTCTTGTTCTGCATGTACTTTCGCCAGTTGGGGCTGAAGTCCTTACTCGGAAATTTGATGAGATGGATCAACATACTGCTGAGGAAGATCGGTACTTACTCATAGATAACATCCATTTTTTGTAATTGTCAAGAAAATAATATCCATATTTTTTGGCCCTGTAATTATAGGAATGCATTCTATGAGGCTTTCTACAGTGCATTTGATGACCAATCTGCAGCAATGAATTCAATTCTAAAAGGGAAGGAGTTGTTCACTCAACAGGTAATTGCCGAGCTGTGCTCTAGCGTTATCTTTTGGTATTTAATGTTTTGAATTTAGCTTATAATTTATATTTGCAAAATTTAGTTCTATATTTAGCCATTTGGCTTGTTGTGTTGTGAGCTTCTGCAAAATGGCATTTCGCTCATTAGGACTTTTTGCCAATAAGCAAGTCAAACATTTGTATTTCCATACTCTATTGAAACCATGAATATCTAACCGACTTTAAAAGCTTACTGAGGAATGACATCTGTTTCTTTTGCCCACATGGTTAATGTAATATTACTATATTAGTTTACTTTGGTGAAAGAAAGTGAACACTCGTTGGTTACCAATCTCTGAGTTTTTTTTCACTTAGTTCAGCATTACACCATTTTTTTCCCCTCTCTGGCTGCTTTAAATGCGTAGAAAACAGCAGGGCTGATATATGATTCAGGATTAAAATGCCTTGGATATTTGAACGGTAGTTTATCATATGACAAAGCTATTTTATAGTTGCAATCTGCGGCCAGATTTGTGACTTATCTTGGTTGGACTAATGCTAGGATCACATAGAGGTTATTCTCATTCCAATTACTATTGCTGCCTATCTAACTAAAAATAATTGGGCATGACAAAGGTTGCTATCCTGCCTGTCATTATTTGGCAATAATATGCATTTGATGCCATATTTTTGCTATTCTATCTTTGTTTCTTGCATTTGGCACTTTCATCATATCCCTTGATATTTTCATGCGCTTGTCCTTAACTTTTATAAATTTTTTTATATTCTGTCTGTCATTTTCAATTTGAATAATTGATGTTTTTCTGACCAAAGAAACTATTTTTTATTTCTCAGAATCAATTGATTTTGACCGTCATGTTCTGTATTTCTTTTGCCCGAGAGTGACAGATTTCCTAAATATACTTTGATGGTGGCATCTTTCACTTTTCAATAGTCTCTATCCTCATCATTATTGCTGTTGCATGAGTCTCGCATTTGTTGCACTGCATGTGCATTGAGACTTTAGTTTCACTTTCATATATGAGAGAGAATATGCAAATGGTTTAAGAGTTTTTGCTGTCAGAAAATTACTTAGTCATTTAAACGTGGAATGTTTTAATAAAACTAATCAAAGCTAAGTTTATTAAACTATGAACAACGCAAAGAACATGCATATTTTAAAATATTGTTTTGATTCTTTTCTTTACCTGTATGGCTCAGGCGTTTAAAAACGTATTGGATAAATTTGTGGGAGTGAATCTGGAAAGCTGAAAGCTGGGTGTTAGAAGAGATTCAAAAAGGAATAAACTTCATGGGCGAATTGGCCCACCGGTACCTCCAAAAAGTAAATTGATGCTTGAAGCATTTGTTGGTCTGGGTCCCTAGATGCCAAGTGAGGTGAAACATATGAATGAATTGGTCCACAAACTGATGCATATCGGAGACTGAAGGTGTTCGTCTGGGCCTGTACTTTTGTTTGTCGTTTATAGTTCAGTGACGATCATCACAAATTTGAACTGTATTCATATCTATACGAGTTACAACGGTTGTGTATATGTGCTGTTTAATATGTTGAATTAACATGCCAAAATTCTTTGTCCCCGTCATTCACGTTTTGACAGTATTTTTTCTCGCAGAGGGAAAGAAATAGAGTGAAGAAAAGGTTAAAAATAAAGGCATGTAATTATTGGAAAAAACACAAATTTTGAGCATATAGAACTGAAGATTTGTGCGGATTGTCTTGAACGTAAGTGATTATGTTAGATTATGTCTTCAAAATTGATTATATCTTTAAAATAATCAATTATGTTGTTAATTTTTATTAATATTATTATTAAAACTAATATTATTAAAATAAAAAATAACTTTTTTTAATTACACCAATCATATTTATTACAAAATTTTTACTCAAATTTACTCACTTCTTAATCTAAACAGCTAACTTTTTATTCTGTTATACTCTTTTTTTTCTCTCTCTCCACTCCCACTCCAATCCAACAAATAATAAAATTCTGTATTAGAATATACAGATAAAAAACTTAGTTTGGACGCTGGATTAGGCAAATACTAAAATAATGTTACCTTATTTGTGTTGTTTCTGCCTAAAATTCAGAATGTTTGAACTGGCTTGAGGGGCGACTATATGGATAAAAAAGACGCGGTCTTGATTTGAAACAAGTACCAAATCAGTGACCACCTTTAGAAGCCCAACTTAGACAAATTATTATTGACAATATTCTGCAACATTATTCTTTTCCCATTATTAGTAAAGCACTTTATTCTAATACACTTCTGTTATTGGTTTATTATCTGAAAAATGACGAGTACCGAATCGTTTTCATAAACTCTATATTCGGTAAAACACATATTTTATATGTTAAAAACCTCTGAATTAATATTTAGTAACATAACTTTGTTATCTCAATTGCCATTTTAAAGATGACTTCTTTATTAAAAAACTTATTCATATGAAAAAGTGGGACAGTATATAATGGAGTTAGAAATATAATTATGGAAGTATAGTGGGTAGAGAAAGAATGTATGTCACTGAGTGTCCAAGAATAGCAGTGTTATATTATCTAAGAATGGCAGGGAAAAAGGAAGGCGAGGTAATAATTAGCAGTGTGGGGAAGAAAAAGATGAAAAAAAGAAAGGCGAATGAGATGAGAATGTGTGGTGGAAGATGACATATGCAGTATGTAAAATGTAAAATGTTGAGAGATAAAGAAGGGGATGGATGGAGGGAATAGAAGAGGCTTTTGGTTTTTCTTCTTTTACAGCAGAGAGACATGAAAAGAGGTTGTCTCTTTAAGTAGGCAAATGGGATGAAGTGTACCTTAACCCTGCAACTTGTGAATATACTTTCTAAAAGCTTGGATATACCTAAATAAGCCATAAACTCCGACACCACCTTCTTTCGTTAATCCCTATGCTCTTTCTCTTCCGTGCTCTTGCAGTGAATTTTACTCAGTTTTAGTCGCAAGCAACTTTCTTCATTCTTTTTTTAGCTTCTATGCTCAGGAAGGAACCTGCATGTCAAATAATCATAGTAATATAAATAATAACAAAAAAACTTAATGCTTGTGTTGTTGATTATATAATAGAAAAATTATGAAAAACTTTATGATGTTTGGTGGTGTTTATAGTTAAATCAAACTTGCAAAAGCATGTCACATATGACATATAAATAGTGTAGACAGCATATGACGTTGAATTGGATCTATGAATGTAGCCAGCCAAAGCCTACGCGGCACAAAAGTTGATAAAGAATATACTGAAAAGAAGGCCAATTCATATTCTTTCAAACGTGCATCAACCATTTTTTTCATAACCGTTGACATTTTTTTCTCATCTTTTCCTTTATTTTCTGTACTCTCTCTTCTTTTCTCTTTTCCTTTTAATTGATTACCACCGGACCACCATAACACTCCGCACAAATATACAGACACACACCGTAAAATTTCTCTTGCCTTTTCACTCACGCTCATAAAAACCTACATGTTTTGGAGCGTCTCTTTACAAAACCCTCCATTTCTTCAAAACTACCATATCCATTTTCTCCCTCAAAAGAAAAAGAATTTCTTGGAATTTGGTTAATGCTCTAGGCAATAAATGTGGCCACCCCATTTCCCTCAAAGTAGCTAAATCCTAGTTGGTTTTGGAATTTGCAATTTTCGTCCCAACTGGATCAATGAAGAAAAAGAAAATTGTCTATATATGAACAACAATGAATGTACACCGTAGAAATTAATGCTTTCTTTCTTGACTTGAAAGTATGCACCTTTTTCACCGTACGTAAATTAATTAGTTGATGGGACCCTCATGGATCTTAATATTACTTAGTGCCCTCATTGACTCACGGGCTAGGATTTGGGTTTCTCAAAAAAGCAGACATGAGCTGTTTCGGTTTGAATACGATTCACGAAAATTCTTTGGTTAAATTTAATTGAAATAATAATGGGCGCTTGACCCTTTTGGAGGCAAGTGTTGCATGGCTCAAACTGAGACAAAAGCTAGTGACACGAGGACTTTGGCATTTAGCTGATAAATCCAAAAATGGTGTCACTTCTAATCCACGAGCTTCACAATCTGCATCATTCGCTATCCGACACAGACTTAAACTAAATTATTATGCAAATAATGTTCAACACGCATGACAAGTTCCACTGTCACAGATTTTTATGCAAAAATTTAGATTGTGGCTACTTATTTGACCAATTACAGAGGGAACTTCATATCTTCCACCAACATGGATTATTTTACATATAAAATTCTACTCATACGGTAATAATTTATTGTTTTCTTATTTCTTTTTACAGAATTATTTTACTTGTTTATTAGATGTTGTGGTTTCTAGCTCTAAAGCATCTCTCCCTCTCATCCATAGGGTTCACAGCAAGGGTATTTCGGTCATTCGAAAGCTTGCATGGTTGTGACTGCTAACCCATTGCCGACATGTGATAACCTCACGATCATTTTCGAGATAATCTACGCGTATTACTTCATGTTAAGATTCTAAATATATATCTCATTCGCAGAAAAAAGTGAAACTCGTGGCACTACAAGTTTTCTTAGGTGAAATATATACTTCTGATTTTTCATAGAAGTTGTCTTTCTCGTAAACTTTCTGATATAGTTAACTTTTATTATTCACCATGTTTATTTTAACAGAATATCGTATCATTTCTTTATTTTATCTATAATCTAGAAACATAGTATATGAACATACAAAATTATGTGTACGTTTATCTTTCATTCTCTTAATATTATCACATGAAGTACATCTCTATTTACACTCATGCATACAACTATATATGTCTTTCATGAAATTCTAGAATGGAGACAGCAAATACAGTTTATTTATGATCTAAAGCCTTTAGCATAAGTAGACTTGAATTCGAGATTTAGGTATTATTATACTTGTGTTTAATATTTAAAAGAACTTTATCATTTATTTCCTCATTTCTTTTATCATTTGGTGATGTTATTTGGCTTAAGAAAACATTTCTTTTATATATACCCAGTTTGAATATAATTGTTCCCAATATAAAAGACACAATCATATCTTATTTAAAAAAAAAAAAGGTTTCAGAGTAGATATTTTTTTAAGCAAGTTTTTAATATTAAATATAATCAAAATACATTTGAGATCTAGTTCAAAATGACCAGTTTAAAATAATATTTTGAAAATCAAATAAAAGTTGAATTCTTTAATATGAAAAGGTTATGGAAAAGTGCTTAACTTCGGGATTTAAATGAAACAAGGGGACCATTTTAATTAAAAACCACCTTATAGTACATATATAAAAACATATATGGGAATAAATATATATTAAATATAACTTTGGATTATTTCTCCTTAGGTTCATTCTTCTTCTTTTTTGAACAATTGTCAATGTTCCTAAAGAGTATTATGAATCACTGCATATATCTTATTAAATACTTTTCATTACGTAAAGAAATAAAAGTTGAATAGTTAGTTATATTTGATGTAATAAATAATAAGTTTTTCTTTTGTTTCTATCAAATTAAGTGATATAAAAGCAATATAGATGATTAAAAACATATAAGAAATATAGATGATTTAACATCTGCCTTTTTATTTTTCTCTTATCTCATATTATAGCTCAGTGGAGGGAAATATAAATATCAAACACACTAGTTTGGCTAGGTACAGTAGCACCAGATCAAAAGCTGTGAAGACAGAGATAGGACGTAGATAGTGATAAAAACAAAAGGACCAATCATTATAATTGTGCATGTGACGTTTTCTCTGTTTCCACACTGACAAGAAAGGCCACCGTCGTCGCTCTTCTTAACTCCATCTGTGCATGCACTGTGCAATAGTCACACTCTTCAACACATTCAACAAACAAATTCTATGCCTACTGCAAATTTATCACCATGCATCGTAGCATATATTATAACAACCGACTATTTGATTAAGCACTTAATGTATACTTGTATATAACTGAAAACTATAAAGAAACAAGAATTGTACGTCAAGAAAACAACAGCACAAGAGGGAAAAGAAAATCCGGACAAAAACTAAAACACCTTTTTTAATGATCAATTCATCAACCAAACTCTGAACCAAAGCATTAACTGTAGTAATTCAAAGGGGTAAAATAAAAATACAAGTTCCTGCAAGGGTATCAGGAAAAGGCAAATTGAGCTACCCATTCCACCCTCTTAGTTTTCGAATCACTCTCTACTTTCTGTTAACATATTGGTCCCTAAAATTGTAAGCAACAATCTATTCAGTAACTTTCATTACAAAATTTTTACTTCAGTCCTTAATTTTAAACAAGGTCATTCAGAACAAATGATCAACGTTAGCAACACACTCCTTCACATACTTTTATTAATGAAAGTGATTTTCAATAAATTATAATCTATAAAAACGAGTATATTAAAAGAGAATGTTAGGAGGTGTGTTGTTAACGTTTCTTGTAATATAAAATGGACAACTCTTGTAAAATTAAGGATTATAGTAAACATTTTGTTAAACTTAGAGTGATCGAAGCTTACAATTTCACAGACTAAAGCAGTTTCATCACTCACAATTTCCCCAGGATTCGGGGCCAGTGGTTGTGCCAAGGAATCCAAACCCATGCTGTGGCTTGAAAAGCGAGTTACTATGATTATGATGGTGCTCGTAGGGTTGGTGGTGGTAATGGTTGTACTCTACGCTCCCTCCCGTGAACGTTAGCATGTCCTTGACGTCGATGCTAACGTCAACCGCGTCGACATTGGTGAGGCCAAGAAAGTCCCTGGTGAGACCGTCGCTGTTCTTGAGGCCCCTCATGTTGATGTAGCGTTCGGGTGGCACCGAGTCGAGCTGAGTCGACACGGTTCCCATGCTGAGCGGAGTCACGTGAGTGGGGCCCGTGATAACGGCGGCGCCAAAGGTTGCAGCTTTCTGGGGCAGCGCAGTGGCGGAGAGGTGCGCTGACGTGGCAGCGTTGGAGGGGCGGCCGTGGAGGTCACGGTAGGGTGAGGCTATCATGGTCTTGGGGGGATGATGATGATGATGAAGTAATGAAGGAGAAGAGATGTTGTTGTTGTTGTTGAAGATGTGGGTGTGGAAGTTGTGAGATTCAGGTTTGATGGTGTTATGGAGGGTGGGAAGGTTGCTAGGGTTAGGGTTTGGGTCCCAGGGATTGATGAAGTTGGTGTTGTTGTGTTGTTGTTGGGTTGGGAAAAGGAAGAGGGATTGGACTAAGGGGTTTGTGGTGCTGGTGGCCAATTGGTTTGCTGACAGTCTTGCACTTTCTTCAGCCAATGCATCACAGAATGCTCTGTGAGTTATGAAACTGTCCTTCCTGCAGTTTTCACACAGATAATACAAATTTTACTTCAACTGCACAAGACAAAGCCTATAATATTCCTGCATCCATATCACAGTAAACAAAACAAAACCAATATAGTTTTAAATAAAAACATGAATCAACAACTACTGGATTTAATCTCTTTAAGTAAAGTCTTATGTTTGAACTAGTGGATGAAAAATCTTCTCTTTTCACATTCTAGACATATCATTTTACTAAGAAACTAATAATTATAATGCCTTTTTTGTTTAAAAGAAGTATATCGTGTTTCCAAAAACATGATGATAATATAGCAAGGGAGTGGTTTTCCTTTTAATTTTGGATGAATGAAGTGAATCATGCATGTGAATGTGGAGTTTGCAAAACCAGAAGGACTTGTGGCGTCCTAGTAGAATGTGCCCCGTTTACAAAAAGGTGGGGAAAATCATGCATGGGAGAGGGGTAATAATCCATACACGGATTGAAGTGTAAAAGGCTTAGACCTAATGGGACAGGAGTCATGTCTCAGGGTCAAATTTAAAGTAGGAGAGAGGAAAAAAAAATTAATGTCGAAAATTGATGAATGCTCATGTGCTTTATGCATGGATATAAACAAAATATTGGAAAAGGCTTAAATTATGTTAGCAGTTTTTTAAATTAAAGTTCAAATCTTATTTTGGTAAGTGCTGTCAATTTTAATCATAAAAGCAAAAATATAGATTTTAATAGAGGAAAATGTCCAAAGTTGGTCCAAAATTTGATACTTGGCATTGTCGTCATGATAGCGGAAGTCTTGGGAAACTAGAGCTCATGCACGACTCAAAGGTAAGAAATGAAAATGAACCCATATATGCACTGATGATGCTAGAGGAAAGCAACTTAGCATATCAGATTTTTTTGCAGATTTATCAGGTTTCACAATGATGAAGGTTCAGAGAAAAATGGCTAAAATAAAAAAATTTAAGAAAAAGTACGAAATCATCACAAATTTTAGAACAATGTTAATTATACTTCTTTTACTTTTCAGTAGACAAAAATAGATCCCATCATTTTCTTAGAGACTGCAGCCACTCCATATACGCACATTTGTGCATATATGTTAAGAGAGAGAGAATAGAAGTCTAGAAAACAATTGAGCACTCTCTGACACCCTTGAAATTTTTGTGTAGCCTTAAACCCTATGAATGGAACACTATTTTTGTTGACATAATGTAAACATAGTACATATCATGCCCTTCATGCTGACATGCATGTGCATGCATCATGAGGTTAAAAAAACGGAACAACATCAAAATGCTATTGAGTCACAGATAAAACAGTAGATAAAAACAAAAGATATATGTGTGGATTGTGATTTTGTTTTGTTGTTAATTGCCGCGCATTCATTTGGCAGTTTTAGGATTCAGAAACAGGTAAAGTTTCAGTCACTCTTGCAAATTGACACTTGTATTTTAGCTGTGTCCACTTTCATGCAACCTACCACGGGACTTGAGCATTTAAAGAAGATATAAATTCCAGGGTGAAATCAAGCTCACTTACCGTTCTTATAAAGAGCAAAGATCCTCCAATATTTCTTAAGAGAATCCCTTTTGATAGATAAACATGAATTGATTTAAATCTAATATATGAGCACACTTCAAAATTGCTAAATAAATAGAAGTGGTATACATGTTTATGAGTGTATATATATATATATACCTGGAAAAAAGAGTTCCACAGTCACATCTATATTCTCTAGTACCACAGGTTTTGGAGTGAGCTTTCCAATCTGACTGAACAGCATAGATCTTTGAGCACTTCTCACATTTCCACTTCTTCTCTCCATGTTTTCTGCAGTAGTGTTTCTTAATTCCTGTGAGGTCCCCGAGAGCCCTTGAGGGGTTGTGGTGAACGCATGAAGGTTCCGGGCAAACGTAGGCTTTCTTTTTCACCTCTTTGTTGTTCCTTTGCTTCAGCTTCCATGGGAGGTTATGCCCTCTCATATGAAGCTGAAGGTTCTGGTCTCTCTGGAAACCCTTGTTGCAGATCTCACACACAAACCTATTGGTAGCTAGAAGAGTCTTCGGTGATAAAGCAATCACTTCAGCATCCGGGTCTGAAACGTGCACAGATTAAATCAGAAAATGAACCTAATTAACTAGCCCACATGCCATCTGAGAATAATTCACATCTCATCAATCGAAAGGGTATGTGTGTGTCTTACACGCATATGTATATAATCCAAACTCCAAAGAGCTTATACATAATGATAGATTAGTTAATTCATTACCAGGGTTTCCAGGGAGGTTTCTCTTTTTCTTGATCTTTTGAGGCTGTTGTGGAGAAATGACTGTTGTGACTACGTGATTGAGTCCTCCGATTCTTGTACCACAGGAGACAGTGGCCTCTTCGGACAAGGAATTGGAATTGGACATAACTGAAGGGAACATTGCCTTTGAAGAAAAACTCCAAGTTGGAGGAAAAAAGAAAGAGAAGAAAAGCAAGATACGATATTCTAATGTCTCGGTTTGTTTGTTTGTTCCAAACCGTAGCTATGTATTTATTACCTTGGTTTCGTGATGGCTACTTTTTGCTCCTTGTTGAGCCAAGAAATGCAAAATCCTAGCTCGGGACACGACTAATAATTATATGCAGAACCTTGCTAGTGACAGGTGGCAGGGACTCAGAGACAGAGAAAGACATCATTTACTTTGTGGTAAAAAATTACAACAAAAGAAAAAGGTAAAATGACTAATTAATCTCGTGAAGAGAGGAGATGATGATGGTGGTGGATTATTTTTGAAGTCACTGTCTAAGCTATGTGGATTGTTTGTCTGAGCTAACTCTGAACAACTATTTTAGATATGCATATATGTGTCTGTGTGGTTATCTATGTAAAATTATACATGCTCATCAATAGAATCCTCTATGCAATCAACAACCACATTGAAAAAAAAAGAAGATATTTCCTCAACACAATAATCTCAGTACTCAATAGCCTGACTTTGGTTTCTTAGTATATCTTTTGTGCTAAGAGAAATTCATAATAGCTGGGTATTTGTAAAGAGGAGAAGGTGATGATGATGACAAAAGTAGTGGCAAATTGTAAAACACATTAAGAAAAAATTGATCAAACCAAGAAATTTGGGTGAAAGAAAAGGCAAGGGGACTAAAAAAGGTTAAGAAGTCTGCAGAGAGAAAAAGAGGGATGTGGATGACAGAATTGACCGGGCAAAGACTAGGAAGTATCCTCCTACCCACTTGACTGGTAAAATTCCCCTCTTACTTTTATATTTTACTAACAAAATACATAGATTTTTATTTATAATTTTTTTTAATTATCACTTATTTTATTTTATATTTTCCATCCTTTTCTTTTTATTTTTTTCTTAGGTATAGAAAGGGTTGTTTTCTTTTAGGGAGGGTCTGATAGCAGTTTCTGCCTTTTGTTTAGTTACAAGTAATAAACACCCAAATCTTAAAAGGGCCTCGGAATGCTCTCAAAAGCTTGATGAGATAATTAAGAAAAGCTTGTGAAATACATGTTGGCATGCAGAGATAACCCCACAACTAACATGATTGATTCACTGATTGACATTACTGTGAATGTAATAATCTGACCATTATCATGTCATGGTTTGCATAAGTTAATAATAGTACTGTCATTCATTTCCTTAATCTGTTTTCAGTGAGAATGAGTTTCAATTCCATGAAGCATAACACTTTGTCAGATAACATAACTTTTCTGCCAAATTTTTGCATTTGCAACAATAGAAATTGATTAAGCATAAAATTTAAGCACCGTATATATAATGTATGACTCAGAAAAAAACTACATGTTATAAAATGAGCAAAGTGTTTGAATATACTTTTAAAGTTCTCATGGTCTTGCACCTTTTCGATGATATACACAATAATTCATAACTCATGTCAAAGTATAGCATGTTCTCTCGTTCATGTATATGTACACTTTCCACAAGCTTATTATTTGGTTCGTGGAATGTAATATCAAATAATTGTTCTCCATAATAGCCTTGAGGATTTTCTGCCACTCTATCTTTCAGTGTTATTCTCTTACATCCTAGTTTGTAGAGAAAGTGCTTAAAAAACCCCACTAAGGAGAGAATTTGCAAAGGTTTCTTCTTTTTTTCTTTCCTTGCTCTTTATTCCAAACCCAAATCTAAAGCTACGGAAGGATAGCACATATTGTCCGTTTTGCCATTTCACTAATCAAAATCAGCTAAGGTTTTCTGTTTAAATCTGCATTGCTTCAAAGGTCAAACATGTCATTTTGGACATCAACATTGGCATTCGCTAACTTTAGGGGCCATGCGTGGGCTACTTCCGTGGAAGCAGCCATGCAAGTATTCATAAACCATAGGCGTGTATGGAATAGGGACCCATCACAAATTAGATCTTTGTGACTACAGCCATCCAGTTTCAGATTTTCTCTTCCTGTATTATATAATTAATTTGGAATCCAATGTGCGTTATTTACATTTATTTTATATAATCATGTTATTGTCAATGACTTACTAAGGTGAACGAGGATAGCTAATTATGTTTAGTGAGATCTCCCTTTTAACCATATTTTTATCATTTGTAAAATTTAAATTCCAAACTTTTTAAAGAGTCTGAATTCCATTCTTTTTGGACCAACCATTTGTTAGTGTGTTCTTTACATTGATCCAATCTTTTTGGAACCAACTGGAATAGAGGTTAGATCAATATTTAGCCTTGGTTTATTAGTTTCTGAGGAGTGAAAACTGCATATATAGCTGAATTAGTTCACTTTGAATTAGCAGCTCAAAAGTTATAGTTTGCAGATCCATGCCTTTTTTTGTCTTTGAAATATATGATTAAAAAAATTTAAAGTTTATCTCCAGACGATGACAACGACCTAATTTTTATAGAAGCATAGAACAATTTGATTTGGCATATAGTTTTCCAAAATTATGGTCTTGATGATGATAGTTCCCTCAAAATTCTAGCAGCAAAATGATAAATTAATAATTTTTGAATTTAGTTTATTAAGTGTTTTGAGAACTCTTACACTTATTGAATAATGATGTGGCTAGTATGGATGGCCTTTCAATTTTGACTCATTAATTGTGATATATATATTTATTTGAGATGTGGGCGCCTAACTTTTTATCATTTTATGCAGAAAATTCAGTAACAAGACTCGTCAATAATAGAAGAAACTATGAAAAAAATGTTTTAATTTTCCTTATCTGTCATGGTCAGTTATTTGTAGATAGTATACCAAACACGATCATGTTTATCATATAAGTTTGATTTGATTTTGTTTAAAACAAATAGATTTGAAAAAAAGTGAAACCACACGTATTCCTAGAACAGTACAGACTCAATCATGTATGTTCATGCATGCTATGGACATAACATACTGAAGAGAAACTGAAAAATACTTTATGAATGGTGCACGATTCCAAATAATATGACGTTTATAGATGATGATGATGAGAGCATGTATGAATGAATGTTCCCAAGTGGATCGGTTAATAGATATATATTCGGTTTCCTTTCTGAGTGATTGATGTACACATTTGAGGTTATGATGATAACAATCTCATAATAATGTTTCAGTGTTTCTTGGTTTTCTAATTTGATCTAATTCTCTTACAATATATATTCCTGTTACTGTGTTGTTCTGCCATATTCTGCATGCAGAGAGAGAGAGAGAGTGATGATGAGTGGAAAAGAAAACCCCATCTATCTTCATGCGGGCCAGACATTATTCACGGGTTCTTCTATTACTAGATTCTCCATCTCATCATCGCATATCAAAACTTATACCTCCCTTAAGTTCCTACCAAGCCTTCCATTAAATAACCTTATGTGTCTGTATATATAAATAAATGTACATATATATATATATATATATATATA
>Ga0123340_1000777_pt1 | contig 23750 bp, 12 predicted proteins | sample SirMexnodulemix_FD_89961 | JGI IMG/M metagenome (GOLD analysis project Ga0123340, IMG submission 89961) | Root nodule microbial communities of legume samples collected from Mexico - Siratro Mexico nodule mix | ecosystem: Host-associated > Plants > Roots > Nodule | place: Mexico: Nepantla...
AAAAAAAAAATAAATATAAAAAAAATAAAAAAAAAAAAAAAAAAGTAGTCAATGGTCCACGCCGAATTCTTTCTTTCTTCTTTTATTACTTTTTAATCCATTTTTTTGCTTTAAGTTACAAGCATGCTGCTATAATATTTTGAACATATTTTTAAGTCTAAAAGTATTTTGTGACAAAGAAATTTTTTTCTACCTTTTCTTCTAAACATACCCTTTTACCACTGTAACAGTAATATACATATTTTCAACCACTATTTTATGATCGGTAATTCAAAAGGAAGATTAACTTTCCATGATTTGTTTGAAATCTAAGCTATGATTAAAACATGTTATAAAACATTTTCCAAAGCATGTTGAAAACTTAAGCCGTTGTATATTAAGATAATATTATTCTTTTCAACTTTTGAAAAGACTCATCAAAGTTGTTATAAATTTTATTTTATGTTATCTATTTCAAATACTTTAAGATAAATAGTTCATAAAAAGAGAGAAAGGCATGAACAATATTTATACTTTTTTAATCATAAAATTTATGTTAAAATTAAAGATGAAATTTTTTAAATAAAGTTCAAGTTATTTATAATTTAATAATTATGTAAGGTAAAATTTATTTCTAAACTAAAAAAAAAATGGAAGGTGAATTTTCAAATCTAAGAATTGAAATAAATAGGATAAAATTGAAGGAAAATTTCCAAAAATTATTTCATTTAAATTTTACATTTTATTCATTTTTAAAATGTTTTTTTTCTATTTTATTTTTTTATAAAATTGTGTGTTTTCCACATTTTTTATTTCAAGGAGAAAAATTTTCAAAATAAACTAAGCCTAACACTATACTAAAGTAAGATGAGAGGCCTTTTTAGAGAAATAATTAATTATTTCTAAGAAGGCCAGTAATATTGCTTATCAAACAATTATTAACTTTTTTTATATATTTTGAAAAATATTATAAAAAATTAAAATTACATTTATCTGCTTTTAGATTGAGCCAACCCTTGTGTTTGTTGAAGGTTTTGAAAAACCTTGAGGATTCAAGCAGGGGGGAAAGTAATTACCCCAACAAAACGATCATTTCCTTCATACATTATTGATAGAAAGAGAGAAATAGGAAGGAGAACGGAGAAAGTTATAAATTGATTCCAATGTTTGATGGGAGAATTTAAAAAAAAAAAAGTTATTTCTTTAGTATTAAAACAGTGATTTTTTTTAAAAGAAATATTTTTAAGCTATTTTTCTTACCTTATTTAAATTAAAAGAAGGCATCAAAATTAGTTGAGAAATTAGGGGTATTTTTATAAATTTATATTAATTATATATTTTTTTAATTAGGGCATTGGAATTTGAATGTTTATTGCTTTGAAATAGAGGAAGGATAAAATAAATATAAAAATATAAATATGAATGTAAATAAAAATTCAAGCTTATAAATTGATCAGAAAATTGTTTCTTTCACAGGCTTTTATTTTTTTTTAAAAAAAAGGATAAACGAAAGTTCAAATTATTCTTTTCTCTTCTCCCAAAGCACATGATTTAGTTCAAAAAGCATTTGCATGAAAACTTTGTAATAATAATTTGACCAATGAGGATTCTAATATAATCATACAAGGTGGGGGCGAAAGTCAAAAGGTTGAGTTAATACCTTAATTTTCGTGCTACGAAACATTTCATCTCATTTACAGCATCTTTGTTTTCTTTTTTTCTTCCTAAAGAAAAAGCCATTGAAGTAACATAGAAAAACTAGAGTAAAATTACCAACTCTCAGTTGATTAACTTCACCTCTAAAAAGCTAAATCATATGTGTTTTTCTTTGTTTATTTGTCTTTTCGTTTAACTTTTTAAGTAATAATAAAAGGAAAGGAAACTTTATATTCAGACACACATTTAATCACTTTTCTTCCTTACAATTATGTGTAAAATTATAAAAAAAAACTTTTAATATAAAAATTTATCAATTAACAAAATGTCATATACTTTTATGATGTTTTCTTAGTTGTCTTATTATGATGTTTTATAAAAGACTTAATAACATTGTATCCTTCAAATATTGAAATTATGAGATTTTAATATTCCAATTGTGTTAATCAAAATTTTAAACTATCTGAATGTGTAATTTTATCCCTTAGAAAATGTTTGTTTCAAAATGATATTGTTTGAAATTTTATTTTAGGGAAATTTTAAAAATTACTTGGTTAGAGATTCTAACATTCTTAGAAATGTTTTGAAATTTTAAAATATTGAAAATTTGGAGTTATTAAAATGAAATTTGTGAATTGTCACCATGAGAACAAAATCGAAATAAATCTGGTTAATTATAATCTCTCTTTCTCGAGAAGGAGCATAATCCAAGAATATTAACAAGGAGGAGAGTACTACATTCTCAAATTTTTTATTCCTGGGATAGATTTTACCTTCATGAAATTCTAAAATGGCATGCGTGATGTAGACCAAAAGTAAAATTAAATTTATAAAACTAAAAGAAAATAAATATATTTATTATCTTACAAATATAGGGTTCTCACATAATTTTTATTAGTAGGAAGATGATATAACTTGAGACAACCATCTGTTTGAAAAATTTTATGAAAGTTTTCAAACACAATATCGAAAGTAAAAATAACAGAACAGTTTTCTTTTTCTTTTTCTTTTTCATTTTTCTGAGATATTCCATACAGAAGCAAAGACAAATGAGTAAAATGATCCCAGTGTGAAGTTGAGATCAACCAAGAACATGAACACGTAACGATCTTAGACTATGAAATAATTTCGACAGATATTCTTAATACACACGAACATGAAGATTGAAAAGTTGACGAAAGAAAATGATGTATTAGGTTTAACTGCATGAAGTTTGTTTAGTTTGGTTGCATAGAAGGTGCGACTCTCCCAGAACTGTGGAGAAACTGAGAAACAATGGAGGCACAGGGTTGCGCCACCGTGTTCTTCCAAGCCTCATTGGCGTCGTGGCCACGTTTCTGAAACACCGGCGTGGCGCAAACGCGGTGGATCTTCCACCCCTTAACACTTCGGAGGATGTGGATTCTCCCAAGTTGCTTGCATGCCAAGTGGCACGTGTTAATCTTCACGTCCCTCACCGCCTCCTGCAGCAGCCTCATCCTCGTGTCGCCGCTCGCCGCCGCCTCCCGCCGGAAGTACGCGTGGAACTCAGAAACCCCAATGGCCTTCCTTATCCCACGCGCGTAATCGCCGTGGGCGTTGAAAAACGGTCTCAACTCGTTCACCATTCCGCATCGGAGCATGTGGTCCACGCGCTGCGCCACGTAGGTATGGAGCACCGGCACGGACACGTCGACCCAGAGGAAGCACCACTCGAACCGCGGCCCGAACCTCTCCACCAGCGCCTCCATGTACGAGTTGGACCCTCCCACCACTATCGGAACCTTGTCGCGGCGCGTGATGGACTCGATGGCGCGTGAAGCGACGTCGCAGAAATCGGAGGCTGTGAACTCGGAGTTCGGGTCCTGCGTCCCCAGCAGGTGATGTGGGACCCCGCGCTGCTCCTCTTTCGTGGCCTTGTTCGTGACAATCTCAAGCCCTTCGTACACTTGCATTTTGTCGGAGTTTATGATTTCTGAGGGAAAACATCTTGCTAAATCCACCGACAACCTCGTTTTCCCGCTCCCTGTTGCTCCCATCACCAACACCACCTTCTCCTTTGGCCTCATCATCTGGCTTTGTCCACTGGAAGGAACGTTTTTCAGAGGCTGTGTTGGTCTACACATCACTCTTGACATCGTCATGCTCATCGAACAAAAGGGTCAGAAATTAAACGAACTGAGCGTGAGAAAACTATGAGAATAAAGTGTGTTTTGTGTACTTCTATATATGCATATATCACGTATGTTCAAAGTTTTTGAAAGGAACTTTAGTTGTGCTTGGTATTTATAGGTAAAAGAAACGAAAGTATCACTCTCTGAAGCGATTTGTTGAAGATTGTAAAACAAGGTCTAGGAATAATTATCAGTGAAGAAGATAATATATAGTGGTCATCACAAAATATTCCCATGGTTTTAAATTAGTGACGCGGTCTTTGGTCAATCCCATCTTCTCTTTTCAACTGCATGTTGCTATCAGGTCAGCGATTTTCATCCCTCGATATTATTATGTAAAAGTTTTTTCTTTTCTTTTGAAAAACTCAGAGACAATTAGTGCAATGTTTGATTTGTGGTCAGATCAAATCAAACTAAACATCTGTGCTGGGAAAAGTTTGTGTATGTACTCTGAAGAGGAAGCTAGCTAATTAAGGTGTTTGTGAAACAACATGAGTGGACCGTGAGCACAAGGTTCTTTTTTTTTTTTTTTCTTTGTATGGTGGGGCTGTAGAAGTAGAGCATAAAATTGTGGTGATAAGATCTTGTTATTCGTTTCTTTTTATCTGGAAATTTTGTCTCTTATACACGTAGAGCAGTTTGAGCTTGGGTAGCATCTAGCTTCTATCTCACAAGATCATACAAAGATAGGCTTAAAATATATGGCCTTTTGCTCGATCACGACACAGATTCGATCAATCGAGTTCGTGTGCAATACCAAGATACATTTCAAAATATTTGCATTTGTATAAATCAGAAATACTTTGGTTGGTACTTTTTTCGGGCGTTGTTCGAAAGAAACCTAGCTAGCTATAAAGTGATTTAAAGTAAAATTCAATAGTACGGATGGAATATTTATCTAAGGACATTCATATTTTTTATGGTACATTAACGAGATTCATATATCCATAGCTTTTGAATAAATTTTACTTTTTAATATGGTTTTAGTTTGATTAGGAGCCGTGATCCAGTCAACTATTGAGCTATCAGACCTGTCATCGAATTGTGTAAACAGGATAATTCAATTGATGTTGCTGTATGTAACTTTGACATGTCAAATATTTTAGTTTCCACTAGAACAACAAAACAATTTCTTTACTTGATTTATATGTTAAAAATATATTTGTATCCTATGTTATGCTACATGGGGAGGAACAAATGTAAACTTTTTATATATGAATGAAACTTTTTAATGATGAGTTTTGAAAAAGAAAAAAAAAACAATGGTTCAAATTAGAAGGTATTCAATGATGTTTCTGTTGTCAGTTGAAATTTTAAAACATTGTTTTTTATAATTATGTTTCCTTTTATTGCCTCACTTGTGTTTCATACTTATTTTCATCTCTTAAAAGAATGCGCAACTCTATTTATAACTATTAATAAATAGAATTCTTTTGTAATTGTTTTTAAGTATCCACATGAGTGCATTTCACGGCAATAATTAATACATAACAAGATGTATTCCTATAATTATAAAGAGATCATCTAATGTGTTTTGAGATAATGTTATATATTTTTATCATATTTTTAATATTTTTCTATGATAATTTTAAAAATTATCATCACTCTTATATATTATTTTCACATTGCTTCAAGTTTAAACTTCTATTTTATTTTTATTTTTTTCAATACACCTCTTCTTCACATATAGTATTATTGGGTTTGGAGTGACAATAATAAGAAAAGTGATATTTTTAATAAACTTAAATTAAACTCTAATATTATCTTAAAAAGAAAGGTTTAACTCAATTGTAAAATACGACTTATAAAATGAAAACTCTCTTCACTTAAAAATGGAATTTAGACACTAACACGTGTGATCTTGGATTTTTTCCACTTAGAAATGCCTCCATAAAAAATGAGATGAAAACCCAAATGAGTCCTACAGCAGTAAATTTCCTAAAAAGCAAATTAATTAACTATATTAAGCACCAGCTTTAATATAAAATAACTAAATTAACTAGTGAGTCCATATTTCATGACTATATAAGGAATGATCCAGTAAAAGAAAAAAAAAAATGGCCTTTGCAAAGATGAAAGTAAGATGACAATTAGGCAAGTCATCAAAATGGGAAGCGTTACAGTTCTTAATGTTTGACCTTTTCTAAACTAATCTCCTTATCTAAAAAACAGAATATAGAATGCATGGTCAAGTAAGTAAGCTGAATTGTATTAAAGGAATAAACGAAGTTACAGATAAAGGTATCCATGCAGAAATGTTATAGGCAAAGACTTCATTCATATATCTGCTTCTATATTCTGCATGTAAGCATGATTCTGGTATTCAACGAGACACGGTTAGTGGTTCATGTTTTCTGTTTTGGGGAGATGCACTTGGCTTGCCAAGGAAAACACAACCTTCTATGAAGTCATTCGTGTAACATGTGCTTATATCAATCAATTTTGCTGTCCATTACTCCGGAACATAATCACATGTATATAATAACACTGTGCAAGACTCAAAGTGAAGATGTATCATATGTATGGAGTATTGCATGATGGCACCGAAATAGTTAAATTGGGACCATAGCTTTCATGTTACATCACCATATACATGGTGTCCCACAATTGTTTCAAGATGGCACCGTAATTCCAACTGATAGCAATTTATTACATAACAACACAACAACGTGGTTTGCTTTGACATTCTTTTTGACTCATTTTCTGACACCAACATATTCTGAATTTGGCTTTGAGAGTATAAATGTTACATGGTCTGTCACCGGAACAGGGGAAAAACAGAGATAGGAGCACCGCTTGTCTTCAGATGAGGCCCATCTGAAAAGGCAGGGTTTGAAAAGCAAGTACAAAATGTTAAGTACACTACACAACTCAATGGACTACAAAATATAAGCTTTTACTCTTCACAAATAAAAAACATAACATATCACTTGTTACAATATTTGTTTACATGACTACATGCTCCACTACACAAAATTAGATTTACAATGATGGTCTAAAGTTTGACAATATTTTTATTATTCTCAAACGGGTATTCATCAAAAATCTACTTTAAGTAATATAAATAAAAGTAGAAAACTATTATAAAAATGAGAAGTTGATTTGAGTATTTTTAGTAAAATTTAATAAGTTTTGTTGGTATGTAAAGAATTTGGGTAGTTATATATCATGAAAAAGTTTACAATTTTTTCCTTGCAACAAGTTGTATAAAAAAGTTTACAGTTTTCTCTTATTAAAAATTGCATAGTAAGTAATAAAATATTACATATTAAAATATTTTGTTGAGTCTTTTTTTATGATGTTAGATATATTTTGCTAAAAATATTATTTCTCTAACTTTATTTATAGAATTATGTGAAAATGAATATAAGTTTAACTCAAAGTAAAGGTGAGTTAAACTCACTTTTAAAATGAACTTATTTTTACTGTACTTTTGATAAGTAAGACGACTCTAGTGCACCTATCACACCAAATAGTAATATCTTGACTAACATAATTTGAATTCAAATATTTTTTATTAACTTAATTATATTAATCAATGTTTTCTATTTTCAACTTTAAAATAATCATAGTTAAAAATAAGAATGGAAAGAAAATGGCTAGAAATGGGACAAATTTAAAATTAACAAATATTTATACAAACTAAAACCATTTAAACCTTGAAAAAAATCATCAATTACTTATATATTCCAATAGTAACATAAGTGAGAAAATGTTGTCCTAATAACTATTAACATAAACTTAATAGTTAAATAAAATAAGTGAGTGCAAATACTATCTAATAATCCATTTTATAAGATTAACATAAATTTAAAATTATTTTATAAGATCATATTTAGAATTTATTTTAATAAAATTAGTTAAACTAATCGAATCACTTCCTATCAATGATTAGATTTATAACAAATATTTAAATATAAAAAAGATGGAGCAATTTTGTGTGTAAGTGTATCTCTTGTGTGTTTGTACATACATATGCTTATGTGCATATTTCTTTTATCTCATCTCTATTCTAAATTGTTAAAAAAAAAGACTTAGGTATTTTTTTATTTTAAATTATATAATCTTTAATATAATTTTTTTTTGTATAATATAGAATAAAAAAATTAAAAAAACACTCTTATGGAAACAAGCCCACCACTTCCCATTGTTGAAGCAAAGGAGACCATTATGAGAGATGTCTGATGTTAGGCATTGAAGATGAATATTGCTTGGGCAATTCCTTCCTGTACCCTAAATTTGCTTCTCGCACTCAATTAGTTTTTCATAATACTGCAAATGCTTTTTTGCAGAAGATGATGGAAAGAGAAGAGTAGTGTTGGGTGGTGCGTGACTTCTTCAGTGAGTGTGGTGGTGGATAGTATACAACTTCTCCGATGAGTATCTTGGTCAGTGGAACTGAGTTGTTTTCGTTTTGTGCATTCATTTGGTGTAGAAGTGCAATATACATTTAAGAGTTTTTTGGAAATTATTTTTCGAAATTGGCTTATGGAAAACAAATTGTAGAAATATGTGAGGGATGCATGAGTTACGGTAAACATTTTCGTAGTAGTTTTTATTTTAAGAAAAACATTTTTCGGAAAGTGATATAAGGAAAAGTGAGTTACGAAAAAAAAGTTTTTGAAATAGAAAAAAAAATTACGGAAAACGTTTATCAAAACAGAGAAATTGATTTTCAGAATAAGAAAAATACTTTTGGAAAACGTTTTCCAAAATACGTTTTTTGGAATATATTTTTAAAAAAAGTTTTCCAAAAATCAATTTTACATTCTGAGAAGTATTTTTCAAAAGTTATTTTTGAATTTTGGAGAACATTTTCCAAAACTATTTCTTGCCTCTAAAACTCTAAAATTCATTTTGAAAAATTAAATCCGAAAATTATTTTTACATCCCAATATTCATTCTAAAATATCAATTCGGAAAGCCATTTTTATAGCCATTTTTAAATTCTGATATTTCAAAAATATGATTGAGTGTAGGAATTGCCCATTCTTTCCATAACCGATGAAAGTGACCCACAATATAATCATAAATCCTAAACTGTTCCGACCTTTTACATTAATAACACACTAAGTTTGAGAACTCTTGATCCAGTTTTGATTGTTGTTTAGGTCATTCCTACTTGACTTTAGTTTTTAACAAAATGAAATCGTATCACCAACTTTATTTAAAATAAAATAAAATAAATCTCGATTCACACTAATTAATTCTCATAGTAGAACAAGATCGTGACATACTACCCACTGTTCATTTCGATAATTTTTAGAATTACACCTTTTCCATTAAAAATTATGGAAAACTCATTATTTCCCTTAGGTTGAGGTGAAGTCTGAAAAATCTGTTGCAAGAACACAGTCGCAAGGAGAAGCAATAGGTACGTTTTCTATATGAGGGAGATGATTAAATTAAATTAGTCCTGGGATGTGCTCTAGGATGAAGATTTGACTTTTATAGATGATTCTTCAGACAGAAGAAATATCTTGTAGAGTTCTAAATGTTGCAATAAATAAAGCGAGAAGTTGGAAGCATGATTAAGAGCAGAATCCGATTTTTAACTAAAGAATAGCATGATATTTTTAATGTGCACCTGTACATTAATAAGCAATGTTTAGAATATTTCCTTACAGCATCTAATGAACAAGTTATTATGTTACTTAAGAAGAAAAGCACCTGTACATGTTGTGAAAAGGAACTAACTAATGCGATTGGTAAGATTAGGGAGAGTGAGATTAGCACACTTGGCACCCTGCAGCAACAGAGATGAGCTGAAACCAAATATATTTGACTCAACATCAAACTGCACTACATTATCCTCCAATTGATGCCCTCCGATCACAACCGCCGTCCTTCTACGGCTCCCACCGTCCACGAAACCCAAACACCACACATCCACTCCTCCCTTTTCAGTCCTTACCATCGAGTTCCCTCCGAAGATTCTCCAAAATACTTCCTCGCTCTGCATCACCAGATCAACGGTTGGAACCGCCGGTCCCACTCTTGTCTCCGTGAGGTCTCCTGCAGGATAGCACACGCCAAAGGGCTCAACGGCCTCTGTCGCCGTTAAATTAAAAGCGGAGGATTCGTTGACAAAAAACTGGACCAAGAGTTTGTAAATGGAACTTTCCAAAACGGTGTAGGGCTCCGCAGTGCTGATCTTGGTCCCACCGAAGCCGGTTTCATCAACGGTTAAGATGGAGGCGTTGATGGGAAGAGCCTTGCCGTTGATCTTAATGGAGGTGACGTTTATGAAATACTCATCCGACGGTTGAGAGTTGTGGCTGACGACAGTGTCGGCGACGGGGTTTAGAATGAGGGGGGTGTAAGTGAGGTCAATTTTGGAAGAGAAAAAGTAAGAGATGGCGGTGGAGGCGAAGATAGCTGCGCCTGTGTTGGGTGAAGCGGGCAAGCAGAGAGAGAAAGAACGAGGGGAACTCAATGCGGTGCTTATTTGGGCCGGGAGGGAGTAATTGGACCGGCCCAAAGCGGCTAGTCCGGCCACATTGGTAGCGAGGCCTTGTAGCAAATGGGCCGCGGCGCAGGAGAAGATGAAATTGGAAATGAGAACGAGTGGGTTCTGAGAGGAGGAGTCGTAGGAGGGAAGGGCGAGAGAGTCGATGAGGGCGGTGTCGAGAAGGGTGGTTCTTGTGAGGGGGTTTTCCGGGAAGAGGGCGCATGTGTTGTTGGAGCAGGCCTTGGAGGGGAAGGAGTCGCATAGGGAGGTGTTGCAGGGGATTTGGTGGGAGGAGGAGGAGGTGTAGGTGGAGTCGCAGAGGAGCCAGGTGAGGGAGGAACCGAGATCGAGGTGGAGTGTGGTGTGCTGGAGTGGGGTTTTGAGGAAGAGGTTGAGTGTGTAGAGTTGGGAGGAGGGGTCTTTCGAGATTGGGGCTACCAAGGGGATTTGCAGTGTCGGTGTTAGAAACAAGAAGAGGGAGATGGCCAAGAACGACAACCTGCTGCAGAGACAAGGAAGAGGCATTTTCGAAGGTTCCGGGAGGGAGATGGAACGTTGATGACATAAATGCCGTGGAATTCCCGCAGAGCTGTACTTATTACGTCCACCCATGTCAAATGTTGTCGGTGCAATGCAACTATTGTTCTATTTTCGTATGCTGCATGCATAAAGTACACTTGTGGACTGTGGTGCTAAACCACCTTGTCAATACGGATAAAGATGTATAAATAAATGAAAATATTGATTTAATAAAATTATAACTTCATAAAAGATACAGCTCAGGAAAAAAATAAATGAATGTCGAGCAAGTCTTTGTAATATCTCATATAATATTATGATGGCCATATATCATATAAGGTAGTTTAGCTGCACTTTACAGACTACAAGTCTACTTGAAGCTAGGAAAATTAGGCTGGATTACTCACGTCAACCCCAGTTAAAGACTTCAATTGCGGGCTTAAGATCTAAACAACAGCATCAGTATCTGTATCACAAATGTTTTATCTGTAGCGCATCTACCATGTGTCAAATATAATACAATTTGCTTGAAAAAGGATATATAAACTAGTGAAATCCTGAGTTATTGTATCCTGTTAAAGATGTTTCTGTTGAGCTTTTTTTCCAATGTGATCTTGTGATATGCTGTAAATAAAGAAATAAAGTTAAAGGAAATAATAGACAAAATTGATAATATACAACAGCGACCAAAGCCAAAATCTTGTTAGCCAAACAAAATCGTAGAACCTAAACTTATTTCCTATGTTATGCACGAGGCTGACAATGGCGCAGCACAAAAACAAAATCTTGGCCACAAAAATGTACAGCTTCTGGGCTGGTACTTCATTCAGAAGTCTTGCTTGCTCTTTCAGTAAAGATACGACATTCGGCTTTCTTAGCTTTTATTATATAAATCACTTTCGCCTTGAAGAGACCATATGATGATGAGCCTTGATATCCCTTTGTATTCTGTCTGCATACAAAGGTAGGCAAATTATCTCATTGATCTCATTCAATAAGACTTCTTCTGTGATGTTATCCTTTATGCTTCGCATTACCTGTATTAAAAAATTTACAAAAACTGTTCAACAGGCCTTCAACATGAATTAGTTAAACAAAAAATATAGACAACCAAAAAGAAGATTGCATAACCGAATTGAAAAGTATAGCAGGTATTATAACCTTTCTATAGGTATTGATATCATTTGGAGTTGCTTTGTCTATTCTGGTCCGCATACAGACCCAATGATGCTCCCCGGAATCCCAGTAGCATTCAATGATCTTTCCGGAATAGGAAGAAATGTCTGATGCATCTGAAAATCATTTTGAGCCAAAAATTAAAAACAAATTATGGCTTCACCTCTCCAGATATTAAGTTAAATAACGGGAATTATGTTATAGCTAGCTTAGACCGATTCAATTGTAAGGGGAGCCTTGCCAATGGAATGAATATAATTCAATCGCATTTCAAATATGACAAAAATGGGGTAGTTCATGCAATTAGCTGTCATCTGGACAAATAGTAATGATGCCATTAACTAAATTATGATCATATAAAGTAATAATGATGGTCTACAAGTTGTACAACCTTTAAAAATAACATTCTCTTCCATTAACTTCTTCCTTCCACTTTCAAACAGAAAAAGCATGGGACGATCACCAGCCACCTGTCAACAAAGGCATCATCAACAAATTGTCATATTAAAAAAGAATATAACACCAAATAAACTGATTTAAATTTTGAACTTGAGAAGAAGTACTCGTACAACCTCACAGAGGAAGTCAACAGAGTTCATCTCAGGGTATTTCCACTTCAGAAGACCTTCATGTGTGCGAGGGACATACGGATCATCCCAACCCTGATAGAACGAACCATCACTATTAGCAATGGACAAGTAGATGAACCAAAAAGCCTATATGCATATTTGTGATGATATTATCAGCCAGTCAGTATTCATTATCAACCAAAACTGCATCAGTAATCAAATTTGTCAAAATCCAACATTGACTCATGCGGCAAAACAAGAACTGAGAAATTTGGACTGTTCCCTAGTACACCATTTGTTCAGTACATCATCCTTAACCACCTGGTGTTTCCTACAAGCCAAGTGTTCATCCAACTATCCTATACATCCAAGCTCAACTTGGGAGGTTCAGTCCTCTAGAGACACAAATTACTACCTGGAATACAAGACCGTCTGATGAATGCGATAGTTGTGGAATGAATTTATGTAGGAGCTTTGATACAGTAGATAGTAACCAAAAGCCCTTCCTTCTCACCTAAAACAAAAATACGAAAATATAAACAAATAGCTTATACCAGTGGAAAATGTTTCTGAAAATAGAAGACTAAAATAATCATTATACATACACTAAATGGTTCCAAGTCGTATCTATAATAAGGATTTGTACTCTTTAAAAGGCCCTCACGTTCCATGTTACGAGGCTCAATTACTTCTTTCTCCAGCAATTTCCACCTTTCATAAAACGGCAGCTGCATGTATTAGACCAAATGGGCATGTCAAAAGTCAGCCAGCACAACTGTAAACATCAATCCAAGGACTTACAGGGTTCCAGGCGTACATAATCTAGTATATTATGTCCTTTTCCAATGTTTTACTAGCTTTCCAAATATCCTCATTGGAGTCCATTACATAATTCACATTAGCAGCCAGACTTCATTGGAAGTGAGAAACCCACTCCCAGAAATATTAAAAAGTATCTATATTTTATTGTATCAGTAGTTAATTACAAGTTAATAAACAAGACACTGCTTCTCTGATGATGATGATTTAAATTATTTCACTATTTGCATTGTCTAGCCAGATCCAAAAAATAAGGATTACTTACGATCCAGGATTTTCAAACTTACTAAGAAAAGGACCCCCAATTTAGAGGCAGTTTCAAATCCAACAAGAAGCTTACATGTACTTATTTTACTGCATGATTGTTTGGAGATACTTTAGTTAACTGAAATACAAATACCTTGTTAGGAATACATTTGGTTTTAGCTGACCACTAAATACAGCAACTCAAAATAGCGAGCGTAAACAAGAGCTAACGATTTAAATTTCTTTATTTTATATAATATAATAGGAGTAAGACAAACCATGAAAGAAGTCAATAATATCTCAACACTAGTTGTCAATAAATGTGTACCTCTGTCAAAGAGACCTGATTAATTGCCATCAAATCATAAATAAGGTATCTTCTCTCTTGCTTATGTGTGTGTGGATCCCTGTCAATAATCATCTCCCCATCAAGTAATGTGTAGTGGTGATTCCTCTCAGGTGTACCCTTGATATTGATTATGATCGAAAACAATTGAGTTATCATTTAGATAAATCTAAAACAAAATTTATAAAAGACAAGAGACGGCTTCCAAATACCCGAGACAGATAAAACTCACTTGATAACAAAGTAAATTGAATAAACATACACACCCCATTTGAATATCTGCAAGGAAATCGCATATTGATCCTGTGGAAAAGAAATTTTCTGTCAATCAAATAACATCCATCACCAGTTATCAGCATCATATAGCGTGTCCCATCGGCTTTCCATGTGGCATAGTAATAGCGTTGTCTCAAGAGTTGCAGATTGTCCCTGCAAAAGAAAAAAACAATGATCTAAAGTAAGTTGTTAAAACCAAAGAAGATAATAAACAAAGATGAAGACTTAGATTTACAATCAAGTTTTAAAGTTAATCTCCTCACTCAAAGTCAACTGCATCAAATGAATATTTTGTTCACTTTTCCTAAAAGCTGAAAAAGAATAGAATTAAGAAATGTCTTTTGATCGCAGAACATCCATTAATTTAATAGCCAAATTTGTTTGTTAGGCCAAACAGCAATTTGAAGTTAATTGTAGCATTTTCTATCGGTAGAAATTAAACACATGTCAAGGAGTTTATAACAACTTAGTCAGATCCCTTTGAAAATTTGTAGAATATTTTATAAATACAAAATAATATTAAAATAAAATCTTAAATATTTTTAAAAATTGACTTTAAATCTAACTCAACATCACAAAACTAGCCTACAAGATAATGTTTGTACCTACTTATATATTATAATTGAACTATATATCTATACATGTGAGACTAACAAAAACAAAAAAGCTTGTATATGTAAATGCAAAATGGATCAAAATTTGTTTAAGTAACAGAAGTTAAACTATAATATATAGAGGGTGGAAATCTGGAATTTGAACTTCCAATATGTTTGGCAATCAGTCACAAAGGTTTTGACAAATAATCCATAGAAATAATCATGACTTATTTATTGACATCTCTGTATAAGAATTAATATATCATAAGGATCCTGTTATGTTGCTCTTAGTTATTCTTCTTCTCCATCAGCTCTAATAAAAAATAGAAAGGACTTTCTTAATGTAGTGAAAGAAATGTCAGCCAATTAGAAAATTGCAGAAAAAAAAAAGTATGTTAAACAAAATTTACGAAAAGCACAAGATGCTCCTTTCAATGAATAATTCAAATTTTCAATTAAACAATTGAAACACAAGTGACGATAGAGAACACATACTTTAGGTACTGTTAATTCCTAAGACCTAGTCGATTAGAAAAACCATTAATGTCCATCTCAGTAAAACAGCCAAGTCCATTCTAAAGTTACGTATAATTCTCAAAGTAACAAAAACCAAAACGATCAAATGTATTAAGATTGGACCTGTTCAGAGAAACAGGGTGTGATCCAGGAAACTGCGATCGTCCTCTTCCCTAAAAAGAGATAATAATTATGAAAACCAAAAATAATGCCATTAATTCATGGAACAAGTGTATTCACGAGAAACTAATGTTTCTGAATAAACAAACTATTTGGCTTCAAAGTTCCTTGGAATTTTATTGAGATGCATCAAATACAACCCATTGCTCTAGCTAGCATAACTTTATTTGTGTAAAATTAATAGAGTTATGTTGACTTTAAGAGGGAGATGACAGAGAGAAATAGAGACAGGGAAGTATTGCTTAAGTCAAATTTATTTCCTATACATTACAGTACTTATATTACACACATTTAGACTCTTCATAGACTAATATTTTGCAGGAAAAGAGTGAATGGGTGCTACTTCCAAAACACTAATTCCTATGAAAATTAAATCATACATGTGATGCATGAATTCTTTTAACATGCGATAAAAAGAAAAATTCTTCATTATCTCAACTACTTTGAGTATAAATCATTTTCAATAAAATACATACAATTCAACAAAAAGCCAATTCAGAAACCCACCCCTGTGCCCAACTTGAGCAGTTGATAACAAACTTCTTGCATCGCACGCAGCTGGTTTGGAGGAATTGGATCTCCCAAAACATCATCACTTGTCATTACTTCATTTCTGACAATATTCTCCTAGAAGATCGGACCAAACATAATGATAGTCCACATAAATATATAACTCCCAGAAATAAATTGTGAAAAGACTTAAGGTTTGTAAAAACAGATCATATTTTCTTTTTCAACAGAGCATAGACATGAGGGGAAAAATGGAATTATATAAGGAAAACAATTCAATATTAATGTGGCTACATATTGATCTCACGGCCACTTATTTAAAAAAGTTCTGTTATCAGTGTATACATCTAAGTCTCGACAAAGAAAATAGAAAGATGCAAAAGGTGAAGCCAATTCTATTTTTAGGCCATATCAGATATTTTTCAACAAAAATAAAACATAATTAAATGGAAGACTCGTGCTCATACAAACTTGTTGGAAGTAAGTAACACTTCAAGCATCCATCCAAGTAAGGAGTTCCTTCAACCCAATGGAAGCACAGGAAATCATATAACTAAGAAGCTAAGTAAACTGAGTCAACAAGGTGGACATACCTGTGCTGGAATGTGTCCATAATTGTCCACAGCTGGGACAGTTGTGTCACGATAATCAGGATCAGAAGTTCTCTTCCATTCAGGAGTTTGAGGACAAACAAGATCTTCAGGCTTCTTTTCATGATAAAACATGTACAGGGCGTCAATATAGTCCTGCTTGTAAATTCCAGGGTGACGTGCCAAAGCAAATTTATTTATCGCCTGGAAGATAGCAAGCACAAAATTGCATAACACATTAGCCACTCAATTCATGCAGGTATTGAAAACAAACCAATGAATTGTCCGATAAATTTACTCACCTCAGTAACAGATATAGATTCAGTACGCACAAGAAAGTGAACAATCATATAACCTGTGCGATTATGCCCATGGGTGCAATGTACAAGTATGTATTTCTTTTCATTTGTTCTTTGGGAGCAAAAATCTTGAACCTAAAATGAATATCTAACAAGTATAAATCATAAAACCTCAAGTAAGATATCAAGCACTGTACCTCCATTGTTAGGAACACTAACAAGAAAGACAATACTTGACTATCAAATTGTGAGCATTAATCAAAAGAATCAGTAAAAGTAATGTTCGTAAATTCTAACAGTTAACACTATCAATACTGAAAAAAGGAGCTACCTCATCACAGAATTTTTTTACAGATTCATCATCAGGTACAGCATCTCTTCCCTTGCATCTTATCTGCACAAGCAAATAGAAAGTCTAAGGTCAATTGCAATTCACATTTCATAAACAATAGGATGAAAGATATTGTTACCTTGACATGACTAATTCCTTCTTTTGTCCAATCTGATAGAGGATAATAACGAGTAGTATTTGTCAGATCAATCACTAAACCAAGCTGCAAAAAACATAAAGTTAAGCACTATGAAGCTGGTTGCAACGCATTTTATACAACACTACAAAGAAAACAAGTATTCATTCATGGGACACAATGTAAAGTCACAATAATGAAAGATACTCCTTTTTTTTTAAGGATACTCTTAAATTGCTTGAAATTGTTTTCTTATCCCCGCAATCTTTGGTACAGCTATTCAGGTAACAGATAAAACATGTAAAAGACTCCACAATGTTTCAAATTCTGCTCTTTCCGTGGTTACTAATCTTTCTATGTTAGCACGGACAAAATATAAATACTACTATCCTCATTCTTCCTGTTTCTACCTCTTTGTCATCAAATCCTAAACCATAATATAAGCCATCTTATGTCACTTTACACCACATTCATGTAAAGGACATTGCATTGTGATATATATATATATATATATATGTGTGTGTGTGTGTGTGTGTGTGTGTGAACAATAGAAAGTTCCTTTAAGTGTTGTGATGCAACAAAATGAAAAATTGTTTAACATGGCAAAATAAAAAGTTCAGTCACACAAAAAAAGATTATGAAAAGTCACATCAAAAGATTCAAACCAATCCATTCTATGACTTATCTATTTCTATCGGCAACTTGTGCAAATCATACATACTTATCTCCACACAGAATATATTAATCAGAGGAAATTATTTATTACTGTGCATTTGATGTACTTACTTCCCGACCTAAGACTCTTTGTTGATGAATCGCTTGTTTAGGAGTATATTTTTTTTCATGTGGAATGTAATCATTGAAAGATTCACCAAGTGGAACCTTTGAAGGGATTATGCGTCCTAATTCTTGTCCATGTGCTGGGCAGTCAAACCAACCTGTCACATACAATCAACTAAAAATAAAAATCTATAAAAGATAAAGCACAACATCAAAGACTAATGTTATTACAAGAATGAAGAGCACTAAAAAGGAGTTCAACTTCGTAAAGAAAATTGTAGCCTGGTGTAATAAATGGAAATGGGCATGATTGTTAATTTTGTTAAGGATTGATGGGTTAGGAAATTAGCTGAGTAAAATTTATATATAGGACCCTGATATATGGAAATGGGATATCCATTAATAAAATTGTTGAGGAATGTTTTGATTCCTTGAGTGGGATAGTAGAGAGATACGTATGTGTGTAATTTTATGTGCTAGTGTTTTCTAAGCAAAGGTGATATCCAACTCAATCTTTAACAGTGGTATCGGTTAGTCAACACCAATGGAGGGTTTTACAGCAAACAAAGATTTGGAAGTTTGTATTGAGGGACTCAAGAAGTTGCTAGAGACTTCACTTCACAACAAGATAACAAGAAGTTGATTGAAGAATCACAACAAAGCAATAGGAAGGACGTGGATTTAATGAAGGCTTTGCTTCAAGAAATGTGGATCATGATGAATTCCATCTGTGCATAAGTCGGATCACTCCACCGAATGAAACAATAGGAGATTTCACTCTGGTATCTAGCATGATTGTGGAGCATGCACAAATTCCATTTCCCAATGCCTATAATTGTTGTGAATGGTGTGCTACAGTTGAACAATTCTTTGATCTTAAAATGACTCGTGAGGATAAACGTGGTAAACTTTTGCTTCTGTCTATGGAGGGTAAGGCATTCATGTGGCAGTGGCATTACTCTGCACAAAGCCAAACTACAAAGAAAGGGTGGCAATAGATCTTGCAAGATGTGGCAAGTTTTGATGCAGGTGATTGCAATGATCCAATTTCGAAATTATCAAAACTGGGACAACAAGGTTGCTAGATTATATTGAGCATTTTGATGAACTATTTGCTCAAGTTGATGTGACAAAAGAAATGGGTGAGTTTTTTTTTGGGGAGGTTTGCACACTTCCTTGGAAAATTCTGTGAGGATTCATAACCCTATGAACACAAGATGTAATGAGATTAGCACGCTTACAAGATGATATACTTCAAGATATGGAAAAGAAAATTTCTAAGACCAAGCAATCTTACGTAGCATGCCACAAGAGCAATACAAGAAACTAGTCCTTCTCAAACCAGACACAAAGATCCACTCCTGTGACCAATGTTCAACACCATCAATCGGTCTTGTCTTCGGGTTCAAGTTCCATGACAAATTTGAAGGGCTATAATCTAATTAATGCAAATAAGAAAGAAATGAATGACAGAATTGCAAAAGGTCTATGTCTATTTAGTGGTGAGCAATGGGATAGATGTCACAGGCAAAAGTGCAAAGTATAGGGTAAGCTTTGTGCCTTTTTTTTTTTCACAAGGTGACGTGGAGGTGTCAGTGATACTGAACTAGATTCAAGTGAGGTGCAGGCAACTTTGGCAATTTGTTCACCAAGAGGATGTACATATATCTCTCTATGCATTGAAGGGCGTAACAGGTGGACAAATATTGCAATAGGGAGGCACAATCAAAAAGTATGAGGTACATGTAGACATATTAGACCAAAGGTTCAAAAAAGGGAATCAAGTTGTCATTGAACTTCTAGTCCATTGGAATCATACTAGAATCATACGAGCCCGAATTATGCTATTTGGCATGAGTTGTTCCAATTGAAAAAGCAATTTCCTAATGTAAAATGGTAGGAAGTATGGAGCAAAGGTCCTTGGGGACAAGGCCTTCACAAGATGGGGACATTGTAATAAGTAGAAATAGGCATGATTGTTAATTTTGTTAAGGATTGATGGGTTAGGCAGTTAGTTGTGATTAAAAGTTACAATAGGACCTTGATGTATGGAAATGGGATATCCATTAATAAAATTGTTGAGGAACTCTCTGTGTAATGTTGTGTGGTAGTGTTTTTTGAGTAAAGGTGAGGAAAAGAGTAAGATTGATATCCAACTCAATCCTGGAGACAACTATGAAAAAACAACTTATTAGAAAACCATTCATACATAATCTAATAATAACATGGAGAGTGGCAAATTAGTTAAAGAAAAAGGTCTTCTTCATGCAATGGTGACTTGTAATTGTGAGTTCAAACTATGGGAATGTGTACATTACACAATACTAATAGTAGTCAACTTCAATTTTCGAAGAAGACTAATGATTAGCCAAAAGATAAAAAAAGATTCTATCATAAAGGCCATGAAATATGCCCGTATATCACAATGCATGTTGCTTATAATTAATAACACTTTCACAAAAGTAGCTTACCCATATTGCACAAGTGAGACATTTAACATACACAACCATCTTCCATATATGCCCACAATTGGTATAACCTTTTTGGAGGAATATTCAAAAATCTCTTTCATGGAGCCATTATGAGGAAAAAACGATTATCTCACTATAATAAGTTGAACCAAAACACGATAACTCTAGTTAAGGGAAAAAGTAACCCTCCAATGCCAAAGGTAACTTATAGCTTCATTTATTTACAGCAACTCCATAATTTATATAGTTAAGTTCCTAATAGCAAAATAGAAAATACACTAGAATGAGATCAAAGTAGTGGGCAACATCTTCACAACGTAATAGCCTATAATTGACAACCAAATCCGTCTGTACTGTATTGAAGATAAATAAAAACAAAAACCCACCATCAGGAACCATGTTCCTATCATAAGGTCTAGAATTCATATTGTAAGGTCCCCGTTCATGCCCTCGATCCATGTACGGGGGCTTTCTTTTCAAACCTCTGCGCGTATCCTCATTATTCTGTTGCATGAAGAACTCACAATAAGAAATAGAATGAGAGATATCTGAACAAAAAAATCTACAAAAGATAAACAATTCAACAATAATCTAAGACAATGCAGAACATAAAATTGCAAGTAGTAGAATCAGTTGAACAAGTACAGCTGAAGTGCAGTAGCTACAGTTCCACACACACACACACGTATATACCAGAACAACCAAAAGGTCGTTGTGCAGGCAGTTTTGCACGGTGAAATTCATTGGCACAAGACAAAACAGCAAAACGTTACCCTAAAATACTTTCATAGGTACCATAATACTTTAAGACAGACTCTCACAAAGGAAAATCCACAAAAAGCATGATAAATGTGGATACGGTTATTCACGCGTCACTGAATATGGAAAACTACTTGTATTAGATTGTGAAAACCTGACATCAGATTATGCATTACATCTACCGGTGATAATCCATGAACAAAACAAAAAGAAAACAGAGAGAAAACAGTGTGTCTTGGATTCTCGAAAATAAAGAAATAAGTTGAATTGTTCTGGAGAGTTGGGTTTTGGTCCTAGTCGTAATCGTGGTGCTAGGTAAACCTAGATAAAAAAAATAGCGAGTAACGGAAGAAAGGGAATAAGTGAAGAAGTAGAAACAGAAGACATATGCAGATAGTAAAATTATGGTTGCGGAAAGGATGAATCGAATCTACCATGCGATAGCTCATGGGAGTAACAGATTGAGAAGAGTAGGAGAGTGATGTGAGAGCGAATGTGGTTAGGGTTTTTGATGGATGAAGAAATGGAGAATTGATCTTAGAAGGAGAAGAATTTAAAGATCTGTTGTGGTGTGCGCCACCATACATATCCGGGTCTTCGCCCCGTTGTGAACCGACAAAGCCACCCCTTTTATCTCTCTTTTTCTTGTCTTCGTTTTTCACTTTTTTTATTTATTTACCCTCACGTCTCCTGTTTTGTTTTCAAATTTCATCTAACACCTCACTATTTTTTAAATTTAAACAAAATAACAACTGAAATCATTTACGCTGAGGATCTTTCAAAATTTCGATACAATTCAAGTCAAAAAGAATATTGGATCTAAAATCTATATTTATTTTAAATTATTTTAGATTTCTTTAATTCAATTTAAATTGTTTTAAATTTAGATTAAATTTACATTGTAAAGTTAAATTAGATTAAATCTGATATGGAATCAATGTGACATAGAATTGATTAATTGACTTGATTTGGATTTAATCCAACTTAATTAAACATGTTCTCCACTTGATGAATTAGTTGGATATAGGTTCAATTTGACTTTACTCGACCTAGAGTGATCTATCTTAATCTAACTTAAACTCGATTCAACTTGAACCTTATCAAAGTCAACTCGACATTACCTAACCTAATCTTGATCAAAATCAACCTAACTTGAGTCCAACTCAACTCGGTTGAATATAGGACAAGCCGACTCAACTCGACTGGACTCGGGTGAACTCACTTTGACTTGACATGGGATCGGTTCAACTCAACTTGACATGGTTGTAACCTGATGTGAGTCTAATGTCTCAACCCAACACAAATATAAATTGACTTAGCTCAATTCATCTTGGCCCTGCCCTACCTAGGCTCGACTTAACTTGGACTCGGCAAGACTCAACTCAATCTGGATCTAATCCGATTAGACTCATCCTGACCTGAGCCAAGCCCAACTCGATTGAACATTGGCTCACCCCGACTCAGATCAACCTTGGCCCAAGCTAACTTGATTCTACCTAATGTGGACTTGACCCAACTGAGTTTGACATGACCTCAACCCAATGTAGGCTTAATGTCTTGACCTAGGCCCGCCCAAACCAAACTTGACTCAACATGAGTTTGGCCTAACTCAGTTGAACATGTTCTCGACCTAACTCGTCCCAACCTAGGCTTGAGCTGACTCTTCTCAATTGGGCCCACGCTGACTTTTCTCAATTTTAGCCAAAGCTAACTCGACTTGACCTAGTCACAATCGACTTAAATCATCCTAGTATGGCTACTTGGCTCGACATAGGCTCGAGCTAACTTAGCTCAACCTAGGCCTCCGTTAACACTGCTTGACTTTGGCCCAAGCCCAAGCTACTTGATTTGTGCATGGTTCGACTTAACATAAGCTCGAGCCGAATCCACTTGACTTGGCCCAGTTTAACTTAACTCAACCTTCAGATTAGCTAACTCGACGGGACTTAGGCCGACTAAGCTTAACCTAAGCTCAAGCTAACTTGGCTCAACCTTGGTCCAAGACAACTTTACTCAAGTTGGGCTTTGAAGGTCAATAAAGATTATCCTTGTCTTTTAAAGGTCATTGTATTGTTTTGTACATCCACATTCCACTGTAGTCCTAAGAATGTAGCATTCATAAATAATTGTTCATATAGACGTGTCATATGTGTATGTTTAAATTCTCTCAAATATGTTATGAGAGACAATTAGTACACACGAAAAACATAGGAAATTCGAACAATCATCAAATAATAAATTGCACAACACAAATGATACAAATATATGTATCTTTAAATCCTTTCTATTATGTTATGAGAGACAATTGGTACACATGAAAAACATAGGAAGTGAAAACAATCATTAAATAATAAATTACATAACACAAATGATACAAATATATATATATATA
>Ga0123340_1000779_pt1 | contig 23747 bp, 10 predicted proteins | sample SirMexnodulemix_FD_89961 | JGI IMG/M metagenome (GOLD analysis project Ga0123340, IMG submission 89961) | Root nodule microbial communities of legume samples collected from Mexico - Siratro Mexico nodule mix | ecosystem: Host-associated > Plants > Roots > Nodule | place: Mexico: Nepantla...
CGCCGACGATCGGCGGTGAAGCTGTAACTGGCTGGCGAGCATTCTACAATTGACGGCTGAGCATGAGGTTAACGTGCCTTTCCAAGGGCCGTTGCGTCGATCATACGCGTGGGACCGATGCTCGCCTTCAGCGCCAGGAAGGGCTCTGTTGCAGGTCAACGGTTGAGCTTATTGCGGCAGATATGCCTCGCCGCCTTGGGCGATAATTTGTTCTTCGCAGAGAGACCTGTGCCAATGCGAATAGAGCACGAAGCGTTCTCTTGAAAGCTGCACATCCTTTAGCAGATTGCGATAGATGGCGCTGAATGCCTTATGCTCGCATCCACCCCACAAGAATGCGTCATCCAGATTTTGAGGCCATTGTATGGAGCGCACTGCATCTGGCAGCAAGGTCGTCGTACCCGCGGCAGCGCCATTTCGATGAAGCCAATGAACCGTCACGCCGGAAGGGTGTTCCAGCAGCAATTCGTCAGCCTTGCTGCCCACCTCTATGAAAGCGTGGCCGGTAGCTTCGTCAGAAAGCCATTCAAGGGTTCTCGCGATGCCCGGTAAAGCTGTCTCGTCGCCTGCGAGCACATAGAATTTTGCGGGCTTCGGTCCATTGGCAGCGGGGCCGAGGATCCCGACAAGGTCGCCCGCCCGAGCATCCATTGCCCATCGCGTCGCGGGGCCAGCATTCGTATGGAGAGCGAAGTCTATTGTGATTTCCTGCCGCTCGATGTCGATGCGGCGGATTGTGTAGACCCGCGTCGGAATCGCGGAATTCGCCGGCCAGACGACATGGCCGGAATGGTCGAGCATAGGCCAAAGCGGAACGGCGATTCCACGTGGCTGGAAGATGAGCCGACAGTGAAGCTGGTCGTCGCGGTTATACCGCTCGAGGTTCTCGCCCTTGAACGTTATCCGACGGACATGGGATGAAATGTCTTCGATCGATGTCACATACAGCATGCGAAGATCATCGGGAAGAGCCGGTGCCGTATAGTCGCCCTCCCACTGGATCTCAAGCTTTTCTCGCGCGGCGATGAAGCAGATCGGTCCGACGAGGGCATGCTTCAGACGATTGATGCCACCGGGATCGGTCGCTTCGACCGTCAGCCTGAAGCCGCCTTGTCGGGGTTCGAGAGTGGCTTCGCCGAAGGACGACCGGATGTGGTGGATTGCCCCAAGCTTCTCAACGGTCATGTCGTGAGTTGCGATGGCTTCCAAGATCGGATCGAGATACTCGTCGATCTTGGTGAATTGCACCGCTGCGCTTGCGCTGTGGCGTTTGCTGGCGGTTGAGTTCATTGAAATCGTCTCCATGAAATTAGATCGATACCCAGGTTGGCCCGTCGATCGGGAATGCCGCGAAATCGTTGTTGATCGTCTCCAGAACGGCGTTCGGATTGAGATCGGCGCATTCTTCGGGATGAAGCCATTTGGCGGCCAAAGCCACAAACACGACATTGAGCGGCAGATTGGAGATCAGCCCGGTCCAGATGCCGTAGACGCGCTTGCTGCGAACGCTCGAAAGATGGTCGAAGCCCACCCTGCCGTCGATCAATCGCTGCAGGCCTTCGCGGCCGAGCTTCGGATCGATCGCAGGACCGATGGCCGGACGGCTGCCCGAGGCCCAGCCGCCGCCTGACGCGATATAGACGTCGTGCGGCGTGGCCACGACATATTCGAGGGAGAGCCGTTGGAACCATGGCGCGGTCACACCGGGCAGGGGTTGCCCGCCGGCCAGCGCCAGCAGTTCCCCCCAGACTTTCCGGCCGGCGGCCCAGCAGCAGTCGTCGAGTGTGGACTGGACCTCCAGATATGTGGTCACAGGCGGGCTGTCCTTGACGCGAGCGGCGATCTTGGCCAATTCCTGGTCGAAAAAGGCGGTAAAAGCCTCCGCCTTTTTCGTGGCATTGAGAAGCGTGCCCCACATGCGCATGGACGCCTTGAGCTCGGCGACCGGATCGTTCGCCCGTCCACTCGCCGCGCTGTTGCTCGCCGCGTCGCTATATGCCACCGGGATGCCCAGCTGCTTCAATCGCTCGACCATCGGATTGTCGTCGCCATCCGGCGTCATGAACGCAGTCGTCACGACAAGATCAGGCGCAAGACGGATCAGTCCCTCGAGGGAAACCGTGTCAGGCGCCTGTGTGCCGACGACACTAACCGAATGGCCGTTCAAAAGGCGTGTCTGCAACAGCTCGCTGTCGATCCTGTCCACGGCAGCCCAGCCCACGACCAACGATGCCGGATCCGGATGCAGGAGAGACATCGTCAGGAGATCATGAGCTTCAAGCAGGATGATTCTTTTGGGCGGGGCGGCGAGCTTCAACTCGCGCCCCGCCACATCGATAACCTTGAGCGAGGGTTCCGCCATGGCCGGCGTAATCCGTGACAGGACTGCCGTAGCGGCAACCGTTGCGCAAAGCCGGCGTCTCGTTATCATCGATGCTGCCTCACCACTTGTACTTCAGGCCAGCGATTACCGTCCGGCCATTCCCGTACTGGCAATAAAAGTTCGAGCTGCAACTGGAGTAATATTCCTTGTCGAGCAGATTCGTGACGTTCAGTGTCGCCTCAAGTCCCTCGAGCTTCGGGTTTCTTGCGCCAAAATCATATCTCATGGCCGCATCGAGAAGGGCGTATCCGTCTGCCTTCACCTGGTTGGCGTCGTCGGCGAAGCTCGAACCCACGAACCGGACGCCCCCGCCGATGCTCAGGCCCTCAAGCGTCGGGGAACCGAGGGTGTAGTTGGCCCACACAGACCCGTAGTAGCGCGGCACGGCCTGAGGGCGATTGCCGATGATCAAAGTATCGGTGGATTTGGAGACCTCCGTGTCGAGAACGGAAATCGCGCCGATCAGTTCCAGATTGGCGGTAAGGTTGCCACGCACTTCAAACTCCAAGCCGCGAGAATGAATCTGGCCTTGCTGGACCGAGAACCCGGGCAAAGCGCCTGGGGAGAGAACGTTGTCCTGCCTGATGTCGAAGGCGGAGAACGTGAAAAGCGCGTCGAGATTTGTCGGCTGATACTTGATCCCAACCTCATATTGCCGTGCTGTCGTCGGCGTGAATGGATCGCCGCTCGCGTCGGTGCCGATGACCGGTTCGAATGAGGTCGAATAGCTTGCATAGGGCGCGATACCGTTGTCGAACAGGTAAAGCAGACCGGCGCGGTAGCTGGTTGCGTTGCTCGACTGGTCGGACGACGAGTGTGCCAGGAGATTGTCCGAATCCTGATCGAGCCAATCATGGCGCACGCCCAAGACGGCGCGCAACTGGCCGAACTCAATCTGATCCTGGAGGTAGGCGCCTGTCTGACGAAGAGACTGATCGCTGTTGATCACGGTCGCAAACGGACCAACGGGCTGGCCATAGACCGGGTTGGTAACGTCGATGGATGTCGCCCCACCCATCTGGTATTCCCAGCTGTTGTCGGAGTGCTGAAGGTCAATACCGGCAAGCAAGGTATGCTCGGCAGCACCCGTATCGAATTTGAACTCAGCCTGGTTGTCGAAGGCAAAGCCCTTGGCATCCTCGATGGAGTGGAGTGCATAGCGGGGAATGATGCCCGCTGCCGATATCGGCCCCACCATCTGAAGCGAACGCATGTCGACGTCGAGGCCGGAGTAGCGGAAGTTCGACCTCACCGTGACCTGATCGTTGAAACTATGTTCGAACCTGTATCCTGTGCCATATTGATTGCGCTCAAAGGAATCGTATGAGGGGTCGCCGATGTTGAAATCGGGACCGAGGTACCGCCCCAGGTTTCCTGGAGCGAGGAATTTCGGGTAGACCGAATTGAAGTATCCGCCCTCAGGGTCGCGCTGATAATAGCCTGAGATAACCAGCGACGTGTCTTCGTCCGGCTCCCACTTCAGCGATGGCGCGACACCGATACGCCTTTCATCTACATCGTCGTAACGGGTGCCCGAAGATCGGCCAATGACCGCGAGCCCGTATTGCCAGTCGCCGTCGCTCGTAACCGGACCCGTCGAGAAAAGTCCGCTTTGAATTCGCTCGTCGGTCCCACCTTCGACCCGTAGTTCGTTCGACTTGATGTTCGAAGGCTCGCGGCTGACTTGATTGACGAGACCGCCGGGGCTGGTCTGTCCGTAGAGGAGCGCCGAGGGGCCTTTGAGAACGTCGATACGATCAAGGAAGAATGGATCGATGGACGGTGTTCCAAAGGCCTGTCCGCGGGGCAGTTTCAGCCCATCGAGAAAATTGATGAAGTTGGTCGCGGTACCAAACCCGCCAAAGCCGCGCAGGAATACGGAATCGTAGCGGGAATTCGTATCCCGGTCCGCAAGGACACCGGAGGTGTAACGAAGCGCCTGGCTTACGGTCTGCGGGTTCTGTTCATCGATCTGCTTGCGGGTTACCGTCGTGATCGCTTGCGGGGTTTCGACCACCGGCGTGTCGGTCTTTGTTGCGGTTCGGCTCGACTTGGCGACGATTTCATCGGATGTATCGTTGGAACTACTTGCGCCCTGCACGACGATCGGTGCCAATTGCGTACTCTGTTCCTGAGCTGATACTTGCGCGACTGGAACAAGGAAAGTGGATACCAGCAAGATATGCTTTAACAAAAGGCTGCGCTTCACGAATTATCCCCATGGCCGGAGCTGCTAAATTTTGATACGTGATAAATCAAACGGGTCCGTCCTGTCCAGTTAATATGAATGCGTTCGTCAACTTTTATGTTGGCAAGTGCGCAAGGTCCTAAGACTGGTCGGGAGGCAACCAAACGGAGAAGAAGATGGTAGCAAGAAGCATGAGCACGGTGGCGAGAATTGGCCGCCCGCCTAAGGCCGACCAGGACATGGCGGCCGAGAGAATTATACTTGCCGCTACTGAGCTGTTTGCGGGCAGGGGGTTTGCCGGCACTTCGATGGAGCAGGTTGCATCACATTGTGGAGCAGGCAAGGATACCGTCTATCGCCGTTTTTCGTCCAAGGTCGTGCTGTTTGAGGCGGTCGTCGACCATGCGCACAAGAGCGCCGTGGCGAGACTGGAGAAAATGCCCCCGGCTTCCGGTGACCCGATGGAACGATTGAAGTCTCTTGTGCTCGAGCTTTTGCGCGTCAACATGGAGCCGGAACTGATCGCGTTGAAGCGCATCACGTTTAGCGAAGCGGTTGTTTTCGAGAAGAACGGGCCGATACCACCGCAACCGGATCCGATTATGGCGAAGCTGATCGAGACCGTGCACGAAGCGCAAGAAGCAGGTGCGATCTGCGAAGGAGACGCGACCGAGATTGCCTTCCATCTCATTCACTGTATGGTCGCGATGCCGACGGCCGCGGCAATGATGGGCAGTAACGAGTTCAGTTCGCGTCAGGCTGTGGAAGCCCATTTTCACAGGACATGGCACTGGCTTATCAATGGTGTGAGCGGCAACAAGACACCGTAGCTCCTGGATGCAGGAAGATGATGATCTGGTCTTGCCTCTCTCTGGGCCTCGCGAACTCATTTCTCATGACGCCCATCTATCGCGTGGGGATGTCCTAGCTTTGATCGTACATGGATAGTTATCTCTCCTATCTGCAGCATCAGACAGATCATTTTCTGAGCGATATAGCTGTCCTCAGCGAACAGCCGGACGCGCTTATCGCATTGGAAGCGCATTACGCAGTTGAGGCCTATAGCCGATCTCTCTTCACCGTCTACGATATCGACTTTCCCTCGAGGTTGACCAACGCAGTTTCTAAACGCCAAGCCGAGTTCTTGGCCGGACGTGTTCTCGCGCGCGCCGCGCTGGACAGGCTGCATCACGCCAAGGCGTCAATAACCATTGGAGAACAGGGCGCGCCTGCATGGCCGCACGGAATATCCGGCTCGATCAGCCATTCGCACGGGAAATGCAACTGCCTCGTGGTTGCTGGCGAAAATCAGCTGGTCGGCATCGATGTGGAAAAGGTGGCGGCCGGTGCTTCTCTTGACGCAATTTTGAAGGAAGCGCTCTCTCTGGAAGAGCGTGCTCGGGTTCTTCAACATACAACCTTCGATGCTGCCATCCTTGCAACCCTGATTTTTTCCGCCAAGGAAACCATATTCAAAACCTTGCATCCCATTGTTCTGCAGTTTTTTGGGTTCGATGCCGCAATCTTCAACGGTATTTTCGACGATAGTATTTTGTCCTTCTCGATCGTGAATTCACTGCATCAATGCATCCCAGCAAACAAAGAGATGCTGATTCAATTCGAAATTGACGGTGAATTTGTCAAGACATGGACAATACTCGAACGCCACACGCTCGAGACGCGGTTTCAGAAGCTCCGCTCTTCTTGGCTTCGTGCCGTCAACGCTTGCTGACGGCACAAGGATTTGAGCTCGATCGGTCGTGCCGATCAAATGCGAGCGGAGGTTTCTCGTCCGTCGTCTGCGGCGGGAAAGAAGCCCACCTTGATAAAATGCTCGACATAGCGATCGAGCACCACATCCGTTACCGGCGGCGGTGAAATGCCAGAGCCAGCGAGAGCGGCCTTGATCCTCTCCTGGCCAAGATCCGATTCCACCTCCGGACCATCATACTTGTTGAGGTGCTCGGCAAGCAGCAGGATCGAAGACAAGGAGTCATCGCCCTGCTTGGCTCGCTCCTGCGCCGCTTGCGTCAAACGCTCACGCCAGGCGTCGAAGGGCATAATTTCGAGACGATGTCCCGCTCTTTGTGCAGCCTTCACGATAGCACCGATGCTCGTTTGCATGCGATTGGAGAGATGATAGGTCGCGCCCGGATCGCCGCGTTCTATCAAGGCGACCAGTGCCTGCGCCACATAATCGACGGGCGCGAGGGTAAGGCGATCGGATCTGAGCTCCGGTGCCGCCTGAAGCAGGAGCAGCGATCGGATGAAATGCCAGAAGCCGATGCTCGTGCTGCAAATTCCCGTCAAGCTATGTCCGCTGACCCGGCCAGGCCGGTGGACGGTAACAGGCAAGCCTCTTGCGGCGGCCGCATGCATAAGCTCTTCGGCCACCCACTTGCTCTGGACATAGCCGGTATCCTCGACCTCATCGATAGTAAGCCGTGTTTCCTCCATGATGACGCAGGGATTGGGACCGCGCCGCGCGACCACCGATGCCGTGGAGACAAAATGGACAGGCGTGACGCGGCTTCCACTCGCCGACAGCCGCAATATTTCCTTCGCTCCACCAACATTTGTCGCGGCGAGGCGCGAATAGGGGGCGAATTCGTTTGTCGCGCCGCCGTTGTGGACGATCACGTCGAGTTCATCGGCGAGCGCGGCGAATTTTTCAGCCGTCAAGCCTAGACGAGGCTGCGACAGTTCGCCGGAAAGCCCGATAATACGATGCTGGAAAGTATCGTCCCACAAACCGTATAGGGTCAGCGACTTGCGTATCCGCTTTGTTGCAGCCGCATCATCCCTTGCGCGCACCAGGCAATAGATGTTGCCGGAGCCTTTTTGCAGCAACTCAGCCAGGGCAAAGGAGCCGATGAAACCGGCGGCACCGGTGAGCAGGACAGAGTTGATGGTCGCAAGAGTGGGGCGCGGTGGCATGAAGGCATGATCGGCGCGCACGATATCTGGCGGTAGAACCAAATCTGCAAGCATAAGGCTCGCCTCGCGGTCCGCATTGGCGGAATCTGCCTGCGTATTCGCCGCACCCTTGGTCGATCCAAGGGATATCGCGAGGGCCGCCGGTGTCGGATGATCGTAGATCTGACGAACGTTGACGGCAGGACTTACGGCCTCGCGAAGCAGACCGACAAGCCGGACCGTGAGCAGGGAGTGGCCGCCGGACTCGAAGAAGTCGTCAAACCGGCCAATCGACTGGCGTTCCAGCACGGAGGCGAAGAGTTCGCAAATGATCCGCTCGGTCTCGTTGATCGGCTGCGCGGTCTTGACGTCTGTCGTCGCCGGGTCGGGCAACGACGCGATATCGAGCTTGCCGTTGATGGTTCTTGGAAGGTCGTCCACAAAAACGATGACGGCAGGCACCATGTAGGACGGAAGCTGTAACCGCAGCAGCTCCCGCAGGCTATCGGCGTCTGCTGATTGACCGTCGCTCACCACATAGGCGACGAGGCGGACGGAGCGGTCCTGGGTCGTCCTTCCGACGACTGCCGCGCGTTTCACGCCCATTTGCGCAACGAGAGCGTTCTCTATTTCGGCGGGTTCGATACGATAGCCGCGAATTTTCAACTGGTTGTCGGAGCGGCCGAGGTAGTCGATGCCGCCGTCAGGCCGCCAGCGAGCCAAATCTCCGGTCCGATAGATCCGTTCGCCGGGCTTGCCGAAGGGATTTGCGACAAAGCGTTCGGCCGTGGTTGCAGGCCGTCCGACATAGCCGCGCGCCAAGCCCACGCCGCCGAGATAAAGCTCACCGGTGACACCTACGGGCGATGGATGCAGGCCCGGGCCGAGAATATAGGCGTCCGTATTGGCGATCGGCCGGCCGACGGTCGGCTCGGAATTCTCGGCAAGGTCTGCTCCCAGAGCGTTGATCGTATACTCGGTTGGACCATAAAGGTTGTAACCGCCGACACCCGGCGCCTCTCGCAGGCGTGTCCACAGGTCCTGACCAACTGCCTCGCCACCAAGTGAGACAAAGACCACGCCGGTCCCGTCTCTTCCTTGCGGCCGGTCCCGCTCGAGAAGCCCGTGCTCGACGAGATACCCCCCGTAGGTCGGGGTAACGTCAAAGGCATCGATCTCTTCACGATCGAACAGCGGCAGCAGTCGGTCCGGATCTCGGCGCAGTTCATCGTCGATCACATAGACTTCGTGTCCGGCCAGAAGCCATAGAAGCTGCTCCCAGGAGGCATCGAAGGCGAATGAGGTCGTATGCGCGATCTTAAGCCTGCGACCACCCTGGGAAGCCAGAACCGGTGCAAAAATCGCCTTCTTGTGGTTGATGAACATGTTGGTCAGCCCGAGATAGGGTACCGCAACGCCCTTTGGCTCACCGGTCGATCCCGATGTGAAGATGATATAGGCCAGATGCCTCAGGCCGGCCGGCCGCTCGGTCTCCGGCAGGGTTTTCGGCAGGCGTTCAAGCTCTGCCCGTGTCACCGCCTCGTCGAGCAGAACAACGCGGGGGTCGGCCCTGTATTCAGGCGGAAGAAGCTCTGTCAGAGCGCCGACGCTCAGGATGACTGTCGGCTGCGATTGATCCAGCATCGAGCGAATTCTATTGACGGGTGTCTCCAGATCGATGGGAACATAGGCGGCATGCGCGGCAAAAACCCCGAACAACGCCACGATCATCAATTCCGAACGAGGCAGCAGCAGCGCGACCCGATGTTCGGGTAGAGCCCCTCGGGAATGGAGAAGATGGGCAAGGCGGTGCGCCGAAGTCGCCAACTCGTCGAAGGTGAGCTTGGTTTTACCTGCCGTAACGGCATTGTCGTGCGGTGTGGCCGTGGCCTGGTTGACGAGCAGATCTGCAACGGAGAGCGAGCCGATCTCCATGTCCTCGCCCGAGATGGACTTTGGCAGCAAGACGCTGGTATCGGGCAGCGCATCGATGGCCAGAAGCGGCAGATCCGCGTCGCCTGCAAAGAGATCCAATACGTGCGCGTAGGCCTGGATGAGTGCTTCTGCCTGATCTGCCGCGATCACGTCGCTGCGGAACATCAACCGGAGATCGATCGCCTCGCCCTTGGGTGTGACCGACATGCTGAGAGGATAGTGGGTCGCGTCGCGAACGCCGGCATTTCCGATGCGGATGCCGTGCTGATCCGGAAAATCGAATATGGGCAGGTTCTGGACGGAAAAGAGCGTATCGAAGAGCGGACTATGCCCTGCGACCTGCTGCAGCCGCGTGAGATTGACGTGGGAATGCCGCAGAGAAACGGTCTTTTGTAGATGCAAGGTGCCGAGCGCCGACTTTATCGATTGCTGTCCTTGCGCTTGCACCCGCACGGGAACCGTATTGAACAGGAGGCCGATGATCTCGTTCACCTGTTCGATTTCCGCGGGTCTGCCGGAGACGACGTTTCCGAATACCACATTCGACGTTCCGCTCAGCCGCATGAGCAGCGTGCCCCAAGCAAGCTCGAGAACGGTGCTCAACGTCGTCGACGCCGAACGAGCCAGCTTGGAAAGCCCCGAAGTCGTTTCGGCTCCAACGGAGAGCGTGTGTTCGTCGCTATGCTCGGCACTTGCCTCAAGGCCACGGGCGGTCGGATAGAGGATCGTCGCTTCGCTGCCGGCGAGCACGTCACGCCACACTGTTTCGGCATCTGCCATGTTCTGCCGCGTAAACCATCGCAGATAGCGACCGAAGGCAGGCGGAGGCGATGTGCCCGCAGGATCGATGTAGAGCTGGATCACAAGGCGATAAATCAGACGGATCGACCAGCCATCAAGCAGGATGTGGTGCGCCGTCAACAGAAGCCGATGGCAAACACCAGCCCCGTTCTCCGGCATGCGGATGAGCGCAAACCGGATCAACGGCGGATGGGAGGCATCAAAGCGAGCGGCGTATTCCTCATCGGCGACCAGCCTGGCCTGGTCTTCGTCGGCAACCCTTTCCGAGCGCCAGGGAACCTCGACATCGGCGGGCACGACCTGCACCATCCTGCCGCCGATCTCGGCGAATCCGGCGGTCACTGTCGGGACAAGCTCGATCGCCCTTTCTATGGCTCGATGAAGACGATCGGCATCAAGCTCGCCAAAGAGATCCAACGAAGTCTGGGATATATAGACCTCGTTCGAGCCTTCTGCCGCGCCGACTGCGTGAAAGCGCAAGCCTTCCTGGAGCGGTGAGAGCGGCAGCACCGCACGCACCGCACCGAAGCATTCCTCAAGGCGTCGCTGATCCCAGCGGGACAGTTCGACAATCATGTCTTCTTCGGTTTGTCTCCCACCATCGACAGGCGTGGCTGCGGTCGCGAATTCTGCGAAGACGTCGTGCCACCCCTCAATGAGCGCGTCGATTTCCGACGCGCTGCGGCGCGCATGAACGCAAAGCCGGGCCCGATTGCGTCGCAGGTCTATTCTTACCGTCCAGTGCTCTGCTGCCTCATCTGTCGACGGCTCGGGTAATATCGGGCCGTCTCCCTCATCGGTGGTGATAATGGAAAGCGTCAGGTCGGTGCGAGGCGCATCATCGAGGGCGCCGGCGACATCGGGGCTGACGTCACGTGCCAGGAAGTAGGTCACAGCGAAGTCACCGCTCACGCTCTCAACGCTATCGAGGCCAAGAACCCGATGTGCAGCGTGGATGAAACTCTCGGTGAGTTGCGGCGAGATCTGCCCTTCCGCATGACCTTCGTGCGGGGCAGCGACGAGAATGGGGAAACGCCGTCTGCACCATCCGACGGTGGTCTCCGCTCCCTTCGGGAATCGGTCGCGATCGGCTTCGTCGATCTCGAGCAGGAGGGGCGAGGTTGACAGACGTTTTGCCCACAGCAGGGCGGCTATTGCGGCAGTGCGGAGCGCGGTCTGATTTGGCCGACCCTTGAGGTCGGGAAGCGCCAAGCTGCGCTCGGTCACCGTCAATGGATTTCCCTGAAGATCGCCGGCCGGTACTCGATCCTGCGCCTTCTCGAGCATATCCAGCCAGGATTCGGTATGGGCAACCATGTCGGTCTGCGCCGCGAATTCGGCAGTGCGGGTCAACCAATCGGCATAGAATCCAGCCGCATGCGGCGCGGCGGGCCCGCCATTTGATCGGAGGGGAGAGAGTTCCGCAAGCAGCAAACCCCATGACTCGTCATCGATCCAGCGACCCGGAGCTCGTAGTTCCAAAATGCGCGCCGGCGAAAGAGGATCGACTTGCGGAGTTACTCCAAACCAGGCGACAAATCGCTCGGATTCCTCAGGATTTGCGGGCTGTTCCTGCAGGATAGGGACTTCCCACAACTCGGCGGCATCGGCAAGGTTCCATTGCCCGCTCTCCGGATTGCGCCGCAGGCGCAGCGCATCGTGTCGCTCCAGCAATCCGACCAGGGCGGCAACCACATCGGTCTCGCGAGTGCCGTCGGCCAGCTGTATGGCGCGCATCGTCATGGTCGATGCTCCCCGGCGCTGCGCCAATATCGTCGCCAAAAACGAGGCGTCAGCGCTCAAACGCTTATGCCCAAATTCCGCCAGCTGAGACAATCGCAATTGCGGATGATGCGCAGCCTGCCCGAGGATGCCGATCACCAGTTCAAGCAGATGTCGCGCCGTCGCCTCATCGAAGAGATCGCAGGCGTAGAGCAGGGATACTCCGATCCTGCCGCCCGTACCTTCATCATGAACAACAAAGGTCAGATCAAACTTTGCCTGCGTCTGTCGCGGCTCATCGAGAGACATGGTCGCATCGCCAAACCGCAGTTCAGGCCAGGGTCTCGTGGCCGTGACCATAACCCCGAACAACGGATTTCGCGCGGCGGCACGTGGCGGATTGATATGCTCGACGACGCTTTCGAACGGCACGTCCCTGTTGTCGAGAGCTTTGAGACCGGTGTCATGGACACGTTGAAACAGCACGGAAAATTCCGGATCTTTCGCGAGATCAACGCGTACAACCACAGTGTTGCTAAAGAATCCGACGAGCTGGTCGAGCGTGGAATCATGGCGCAGATCGACTGCCGTGCCGAGAGGGATGTCCTGTCCGGCGCCAACGCGCCCGAGCGCTATGGCGACGGCGGACTGGAGCGCCACGAGCGGTGTGCCGCCATACTTCTTGGCCGTTTGCCGCAAGGCTGTGGACAGCCCTTCTCCGAGCCAATGCCTGATCTGGCTCCCGGAAAAGGTCGGCGCTGCCGGGCGAGGGCGGTCGAATGGGAGCGCGATCTCCACGGGGAGATTGGCGAGCTCGGTCTCCCAAAAACCTAGCTGCCTTGCATGCAGGCTCGCCGGGGTTTTGGGATCTCCCAGATGCCGTTGTTCCCACAAGGCGTAGTCCGAATAGCGGATGCTGGACGCGGGCGGCAACACATCTGAATTTGCACCATGTCCATAAGCTCGTTGCAGATCTGCAAGAACGATTTTGAAAGATCCGCCATCTCCAGCAATATGGGGCAGGACGAGTATGACGGCGACCACCGCCGCTTCGCTCCGCACGACCAGCGCGCGCAAAGGCGTATCGGTCTCCAGATTGAAAGGCTGATCACGAGCCTGGCATGCAAGATCGTCGAGCTTTTCCTCGAGCGTCGTCGACCGGTCGTTCAATGCCAGCGTAAGATCGATTTCCGTCACGTGCGGAGCGATGTAGGGCTCGATGATCTGCTCCGGTAGACCGGTCGCCCCGACCTGATATCGGGTTCTCAGTATCTCGTGCCTGCGCACGACCTGCTCCAGCGCTTCGGTCAGGGCCGCAGCTGAAAGAGATGAGCTCTCGTCCGGTCGGAGAATAATGCAGAAATTGTAGGCTGCAGCGTCTTCGGCGAGCTGTGCGTGATACCACATGCGCCGCTGCGCGCAGGAGAGGACGGCAGGCCCATCGCGCTCTTCGCGCCGGGGGCGATCGCTCGCAACGGATTGCTCTGACTGGAGGAGACCGGCACCCGCGAGCCGTTGCAGTAAAAGCTGTTGCTTGCGATCCGAAAACGTCATCTATCTTCTCCTGTTTGATCGAACGCCGTTAAAGGCGGCACTCGAAACACGGCTGGACGGTTGGTCTTGCGGCTGCGCATCGCATGAGGCGCGCAGACGGGGTTCAAGGTTGTTGGCGAATTGTCGCGAAGAGCCGCAGGATCATGCCGGCTCGCCCTCCGCAGCGGGACTGACAACGGGGCCGATCGCTATGCTGCCCGAACCCGTGGCGCGTCGTGTGCCACCGCCGGCGGCGAGGCAATAAATCTCCGCACCGCGAGCTCTTTCTTGCGCAAGCGCCCTGGCGTGCCGATCCGTCCAAAGCTCTCCCGGCCTCGCCAGCGGGACGCCGGGCGGATAAGGAATGATATATTCCCGGCTATGCGAACCGATGGCGGGCTCGAAATCCCGCGGGCTGGCTGTCCGTGGACCGGGCGCTGGCGGTCCGAATCCCGATCCCAGCAGCGACAGGCCCTTCATCAGAGCATCGAGGTCATTATCGCTAACGCCGAAATGCAGGCGCACGACAATATGATCGCCAGCGATCGTGACGAGCACATGATGTTCGCTGAGGAGCCAATCCCTGATGGCGCGCGAGCGCGGCCCGACACGCAGGCATAACACCAGCGGATCATGGTCGTAGTAAGGGTCGTGCGTCGGCGACGCGAGCATGTCCGCGGTCTTGGGGTTTTTGCGAAGCAGGGCTTCGAGTTTCGTCCTGAGGAGAGCGGCGCGCGCAAACTCTGTGGCGCCGAATTGCTCCGCATGCGCGCGTGCAAGATCGAGCGAGGTCAGAATCGGCCATGACGGAGAGGTGGTGTGAATGCGGTACCGTGCCAGGCGTACCTTCTCGATATCGGAGGAAGAGCCGAGGACATGGAGATACGAACCCTGACGGAGCGCAGCCATTGTCTTGTGCGCCGAGTGCGTCACCAGCACGGGCGCGCGTACCGGCAGTCTGGAGGCAACTGCAAGGGCGGTGCAGCCGGCCAGCGAAGGAACGAATGCGTGCAATGCCGACCAGGCTTCATCGATGACCAGTGCAGTCGTCGGAGAGGATGCGACAAGAAGCGGCAGAGCGCGATCAAGACGCAGCTTGCGGCCATCGTAGCCTGTCGCCGCGAGCACCAGAATATCGAATGGTCGACCCTCGCGGGCCCGCTGCGCAAGCAGTCTTGCGGTTTCTCCGATATCGATACAGGGGTTCTCTATTGTTCCAGCGCGAGGCGTGGACACGACGTTCATTGCCTCGGCGGCAAAGAGCAAAGACTGATGGGCCGTGCAGTCCATCAACACCGCAGCGCCGGGAAATCGAAGCGATTCCAGTGCGATTTGATTGCTGGTCGTCGTCCCGCTGGTGCCGAAGAACGTCGCATCGGCGCCAAATGCACTGGCGGTCTTGCGTTGCGCGTCGGCAAGAGGCCCATGTGGCGAGAAAAATGAGTCCACGGCACTGCCCGAAAAGCTTGCGTCGATCCGGGATAGGTCAGCGCCGAGAAGCGTGCGATAGTGGTGCGCAAATTCCGAAGATGCAGCATCGAGGACGGATGGCCAGGGCACTGCATGAAAATTGTGGCAACGCCCATTGGCCGTAAATTGAGCAAGATGCGTTGCGAGTGGCGTGTCGAACTCGCGACTATGCATTGACTGGCCCCTGACGGGAGATCGCAGCGATCCAGGCGTTCAGCAGTTCTCGCGCCATATCCGCGTCACCGGTCGCGGTCTCCAATTCGGTGCGATCCCCGAACTTTTGCCAGGAGGCGACAATTCGATAGAGACGATCGGTGCCCCGAACCACACCACTATCTGCCAAAAACGTTGGCGTAACAGTGCGCCGAACAAGAAGGCCCGGACCGCCGGCTATCGGACGGCGGCGATTGAGATAAGCGGTGTAGGAGGCCGCGTCTCCGACTGCACCTGCCTGCGCCAAGACACCTGCCTGCGCCAAGACGGGCACGGCAAGAAGCGGCCCGATCTCAGCTGGCTCGACTTCCACATCGGCAACGACCAAGTCGCATTTGGCGACATCGCGGGCAGCGGACAGCAGCGCATGCATAACGAGCGCTTCGGCGGCCGCGGTCACGGTCGCTCTTGCTCTGACATCAGGACCTTTCGGCAAGGTCTGATCCGGCGCTATCCACCATGGGCTCTTCGGCCCTGCATCAAGGATCGATTGCCAATCATAAGGGTCAGACATCGAAACTGGCTTGAAGGGATGGACCGTGGTTTGGCCGCGACCGGCTAGAGCATCAAGCTGCAACGGTGCGGTATGTCCCGTTGAAAGATGTTTCTCGATGTCTTCGGTTATTCGTGCCAATGACATGCCATCGATTGCGGCGGCATGCGCGACCAGCAGGGAGGCATGCGGCGTAACGACGGCGGCAATCACATCTCCTGCGGTGATATCGATCGCCGATCGTGCGGTCTCGATAATCTTGGATGCGTCGGAACTCGATAGCTCGATGACCTTGGCAGCGCGGGCAGCGCCGGATATCTGCGTGGCCCGCCATAGCCGCCCTCTGACGGCAATCGCTTGGCGAAGCGCAGGATGGCGCGAAATGACCTCTCCGAGTGCTGCGCGCAACCGATCGGGGCTGATGGGGCCTTGAAGCGTTTCCCACGTCACAAACTCGCGCATGGGCAGGCCGGAAAGCCGGAGCCGATGAATCTGCACCGGGAGGGCCAAAGGCTTGGACTGTTCTTCGGGCGGCGGCGAAAGCTGCTCCACCAGTTGCGCAACTGTTGGATACTGGAATACCGTGGCCGCTGGAAAATCAAATCCGGCTGCATTGGCGCGGGCCGCGAAAGACACAGCCGTCAGCGAATCCCCGCCGAGTGCAAAGAAGTTATCGTCGATGCCGATCGATTTGCCGCCGAGAAGCCCTCCTAGAAGGTGGGCCAGACGTTCTTCGCGATCATTGCGCGGTGGTCTCGATGGCACCTCAGGCACTGTCATTCCTTGCGGCAGGCCCTGCCGATCGATTTTACCGCCGTCAAGGCGCGGCAATGACGGCAGCACGATCACTTCGGCCGGAACGAGCGGCCCCGGCAAACGATCCGCCAGTCGCGCGCGAAGTCGTGGGCCGTCCTGTGGCTGCAGGCCGTCGCCGGAGACGTAGGCGACGAGCTCCGCGGTGGATCCGACGCTACGGGGGAGCACGATCGCTTCTTTCACCGCGGGAGCGGCATATAGCTCCGCGACGATTTCGTCCGGTTCCACCCTATGGCCGCGTATGTTCACCTGATCGTCGACACGGCCGGCGAGTTCAAGCCGCCCATCTTCGCGCCAGCGAGCAAGGTCTCCGGTGCGGTACAATCGGCTGTTCTTGCCGAAGGGGCTGGCGACGAACCGTAGAGCGGTCAATGCGGGTTGCGCGAGATAGCCGCGTGCGAGCTGTTGACCTTCGACATAGAGTTCGCCGAGCGCGCCTGGTGGGGAGAGCGTCAGATCCGCTGCCAGCACGTAGCAGCGCGATCCGGGGAGCGGCTGGCCGATCGATATGATGCCGCCTCCGGCGTCTTCGCTGCTTATTTTCCCGGCTGCAACGTCTCCGGTGGTCTCCGTGCATCCATAGGAATTGTGTAACGGCACGCCTTCGGCAGTTCGATGGATGGATGCGGCAATACCGGGAAGGAGGGGCTCGCCGGTAGAGAGAACGCGATCTCTCCCGGATATGACGTCGGGTGCCGCAATCGTCATGGCTTCGATCAACCCCGGCACTGCCATCAGATGACCGATGCCATGCGTTTGCAGAAGGCGGGCGAGTGCCGCGGCGTCCCTTGCTTCGTCATCCGTTGCGAGCACGATGTATTCACCGGTGACGAAAGCTTCGCAAAGTTCTGCCGTTGCGTCGATCGCCGTGGGCGTGCTCTTGGCAAGACGGGCACCGCCGCGGCCGCCAGGCCAATGGCCTGCCACCCAGGTCGTACGCGCTGCCAGCGAGCCATGCGTGGTGACGACGCCCTTTGGTTGGCCGGTGGATCCCGATGTGAAGCCGATATGGGCAGCTTCCAACGGCTGCGGCTTGTAGCCGGGGTCGGCGGCGTGAACCTGCGCCCCTTTCAAGAACGCCTCGACGCTGACGATGGGAACGCCGCCGGTCGTGAAGTCGAAATCGCAAACTGCGAGTTTTGCGTGGGCAGCATGCATGAGCTTCTGCAGGCGCGCGCCAGGGTGGCGAGGATCAAGCGGAAGAAAAACTGCCCCGCATTTCCAGATCGCCAGGGGAGCGACGATGGTGATCAATCCGCGGCTTGCGGCAACCGCCACCACATCCTGCGCCTGGATGCCGCGCTCCATCAGATGCGCGGCCAACCGATTGGCCTGTTCGTCTATCTCGATGAAGTTGAACCGCTCAGAGTCGTGGGTGAGCGCAATCTGCGAAGGCTTGCTCTTCACCTGGCGGCGCCAGTGATCCAAGACGGAACCGGAGCCCTGGTCAACCTCGGCGCCGCGCGAAAGCTTAACAAGGCGCTCACGCTGTCGTGCCGGCAACTGGCTGACCGCCTGGCACGGCTGCTCGGTGTTGGCCGTCGCGGTCGACAATATCGACTCCAGATGTTCGAGCATATCGAGCACGGTTGCAGGAGCGAAAAGTTCAGTGCGGAATGTCGCTTCCACCTGCAGGACGTCGCCTGTGAGGAAGCCTTGGAAGGTCAGTGCAAACGGCGACGAGCCGTTGAAAATATTGGTCCATCGGACATCGACGTCAGGCAGATCCGGCCCACCAATATCGCGATCGAGAAACAGGCCAAGCGTGTCGGTAAAGAAACCGTGGCCTGCCTCACGCGGCGGAGCGAGCTCCGCGACGATGCGTTCGAAGGAAACGTCGCCATTGCTGACGGCATCGGTTACGACCTGCGCCGTCTGCGTCACGAGCTGACGGAATGAACAATCCGCCGACACGTTGATCCGCAAGAGGACCGTGTTTCCAAAATTGCCGATGAGGGCGCGACTTCCCGGCTGGTGCCGATTGGCAACCATCGTGCCGATGGTTATGTCGGAAGCTCCGGTCCAGCGATGCAGCAGGAGGGCATAGGCGGCAATAAAAACGGCAAAAGGGGTCGTCCGCAAAGTGGCGGCAGCCGTGCGCAGGGATATGGCGCAGGTCGTGGGCATGACGCGATCCAGTCGTGTTGCCTGTTCGCTCATACGGGGACCGCGCGAATGTCTGGTCGGCAAGGGCAGTGCCGGCGGCGGCGGCATCAGCGTCTGACGCCAGTAGTCGAGCTGCGCATCCAGGTTTGCGGCGGATTTGGCATCGGGCAGGCTTTGATGCGCCGCTATGTCGGCATATTGAACCGACAGTGGTTCGGTCGGCAAACCACGATAGGCAAGGCTGAGATCGCGACTGAAGACACCGAAGCATCCACCGTCCCATACAATATGATGAACGGTCAGCACCAAGGACCACTGCGTGGCGCTGACTTTAACCAGATGCGCTCGCAGTGGACCGGAGGAGGCGATATCAAACGGATCGCAAGCTGCCTCGCGGCCGACGCGCTCAGGATCGCCGTGTTCGACGATGTGCATCGGAGGCGGCAAACGCGCGTGAATATGCTGATAGGGCTGGTCGTCCGTTCCTGTCGGATAGGTCGTGCGCAGGATCTCATGCCGATCAACGACCGCAGTGAGTGCCTCAAGCAGGCGGGACTGATCGAGATCGCCGGCGAGGTCGATGCGAATGCAGACGTTATAGGCAGCGCTCGCAGGATGCAGCTTCTGGTGCAGCCACATTCTGTGTTGAGCGTCCGACAGGGGCGCGACGTCGATCTTCGCACGCCTTTGAACCACCGCCCGCGTCACACCACTCCGATCAAGCCGTCGGCGCAAAAGTTCAACTCGCGAATTCATGGATTTTACCAGACCTCGTGGACTGCATCGTGGATGGTGTTGTCTAGGCGCGACAGGAGTTCGGTGATGGTTTCGCTATCGAACGCGTTCCGGGCGTAGGTGGCCTCGACGTCGATCGTGGTATTCGCGCCGCGGCCGCGCACAAATATTTCCAAGCCCAAGGGAACGAGGGGAAACTGGGTCGCTTCATTGTGAAGGCGCTGCCATCGGGTCGTGGCGCCGGGAAGACGCGGGCCTTCTGTTCCGCTGGGGATGAAGACGACCAGTGAATCGAACAGCTCCGGCGGCGCAGTGACGTCCTGGCCGCCGAGAGCTTCAACAACGCTCTCGTAGGGTAGGTTCCGATGGGCAAAGGCGGTGTTGAATTCCGCCGCGGTTGCCGCGATCAGTGTTTCAGAGGCCGGTGTTTTACCGACGGGCAGCCGAAGCACGATGTGGTTGGCGAAATTGCCGATAAGGTTTTCCGCCTCGGGGCGATCACGCGTCAACACCGTCGTACCGATCGTTACCTCATCAGCGCCCTTCTCGCAAAGCACTGCGGCCCAGCAAGCCATGAAAGCCACGAATGGCGTCACCTTATGCCTGGAGGCCAGCCGCGTCAGCTCCAGCGGTGACGTCAGCCGATAGTCGACGCGCCCAGCCGACTCCGGATCGGCAGTCTTGTCCCCGCTGTTCGTCGTCAATATCTTTGGCGGACGCGGAGCAGCAAGCCGACGCGTCCAGTATTCCATGTCATCGGTCGCGATTTGGGCCTGATGACCTCGCTCCCATTCCGCGATGTCGGCGTATTGAATGGCCAGCTCCGGAAGGGTGGTCGGGTCATCGCCATAGGCCTTTTCGAGCTCGCTTGAGAGCAGGCCGAAGGTGGCTCCATCCCAGACGATATGATGCACGATGAGTGCAAGCATCACCTCGTCTACGCCGGTGCGAAAGAACATCAGCCTGAGAGGCACCTGCGTCTCCAGGTCGAAAGGAATTCGCAATGACGCTTTCGCGAGTTCGGCTGCCCTCTGGCCCGAAACGGTCTCGACGGACCTCGGCACCCTCATCGATTTTTGTATGCGCTGGAAGGCACCGCCATCCGATCCGCGATGATAGGTGGTCCGAAGAATTTCGTGCCGCGCGACAATGCGATCCGCAGCCGCGGCGATCGCATTCTCATCCACCTGTCCGGTGAATGTGATGAGGAGGCCGAGATTGTTGCTGACGCTATCGGGGAAGGCCTGTTGATATCGCCAGGCATGGCGTTGAGGGAAGGAAAGGCGAGCCTCTCCAGCATTGGTGCGGGCCGGAATAGCCGCGGGTTTTGCAGCCCCTTCCAGTCCCGCCGATGCAAGCCGCTGCCGAAGCAGCGTTTGACGGTCCGCAATCATGCCGCCGTTCCAGGTTGCGTGGAGGCGCCGGATGTCAGCTCGCCGAGATGGCTTGCGACTTCATCATCGGACATGGCGCGAATTTCGAGGACGATGGCCGCCACTTCGTCCAGCCTGGCAGGGTCGTCATCCTCGCGGAGTTGCTCTGAAAGTTCGGCGATGGTGGGAGAACGGAACAGCGCGCGGAGCGTCACTGCGCTTGTGTCTAGTTCTTCCTGCAAACGGGAGACTACTCTTGCCGCCAAAAGAGAATCGCCTCCAAGCGCAATGAACTCTTCATTCACGCCAAGGTTTTCCAGGTCCAGGATTTCTTCCCATACGCCGGCAATGACACGCTCTAGATCGCTGCGGGGCGCAACATGATCGGATCGGCCGGAATCGGCCGAGATCAGTTGGACAATGGCGTCGGAATCCGCCTTGCCGTCGGCATCCCGTGGCAATTGGTCGACAACGATGATGTGGCACGGCAAAAGGTGGGACGGGATTTGCCTTGCGAGCTGCGCACGAAACACTTTGCCGGTCGGCGCATCGCCAGCCTCCGCAGACGGTTCAAACGCGACCGCGGCAATAAGGCTGTTGTCATGCCGCACTGCGGCGACGTCACGTATGCGCTGATCGGATCGGATCGCCTCCTCCACTTCGATGGGCCATACCGGGATCCCATGGACATTGACGCGCTCACTGTCGTCACCGAGCAGCTTGACTTGCCCGGCCTCGTCGGTTCGACCCCATTGCCCTGTATCCTGCTGTTTTTCGTCAGCAAACAGCAGGCGACCGACGACGTGATCGGGACGATCCCTTCCAGCGTGATCGACAATGCGCACATCGCGATCGCCGATCCGGCGGCGAGGCGGATTCGCGCTCGAAATCTCAACGGGCCGGCTCCAAGCTTCCGGTTCGTCGACGACCGCATGCAACGTCTTTTCAAACACCTTGAACATGGCGTCGACAACGCCCGGGGCCAGGGCATCCTCCCTCGTATCCCAGTTCACCAGCAGCCCGTCTTCAAATTCGGTAACCTGCGCATCAAGCAGAACCTGCGGTCCTTGCGAGATGACCCATACCGGTCGACCGACCACCGCAGTCACTGCCGGCGCAAAAAGCTCTCCGAGCCCCAATGCGCTTGTAAACACGACAGGCGCCAGAACCGTTTCTCCCCGTTGTCGGCTGAGATCGCGCAGTACATCGAGACCGGTATAGGACGCATGTGCGGCGTCGGTATGCATCCGGTTTTGCAGCGCCCGGACCCTGTCGACAAATGCGAGTGGTTTGCGCAAGTCGATCTCGAGCATGACCGAACTGGAGAAATCGCCGACGATCCGATCGATGTCCGGATGGTCCGCAGCGCGATTGAACATCGGGACATTGAGCAGGAAGCGATCCGTCGCGCTCCAATGCCCGACAACTTCGGAAAGCACGGTCGCCACTGTCATGGCCACGGTCACGCCGTTTTGACGGGCAACGTCGGTGAGCCGCTGCTTTTGCTCGGGAGCCAGCCAGAGATGCCGACGCGCAACTTTTGGGACTGCATTTTCGGGCATTGCCTCGAACACCTCAGGCAGGATCGGCGCTCCCGGCAGTAAAGGCAGTCGCTGCTGCCAGGCTTCGGCGGCCAGGTGTGTGCGCTGTTCCTGGTCGGATTTGCTGTCTGCCAGGTAGTCGCGATAGTTCAAGCCCAAGGGCGGAAGGTTCACTGAAGGCGAACCGTAGACCGCGGCGAAGTCCGTAAGCAGAATGCGATAGCTGACAGCGTCAGCGGCGATCATGTCGACATCGAGATGGAGGCGCGTCGCACCATCAGGCAGTAGCGTGAGTGCGACCGACATCACTTGGCCACTGTCGATGTCGAGCGCCTGATGGGAGAAGACATCGCGTATATTTGACAGGTGATCCTTTACGGCGGCCGCAGACTGCCCGCGCATGTCGTGCACGGTGAATGGTGCGGAAAGCTTCCGCAATACTTCCTGTCTGCCATCGGAGGTGATGCGTGTCCGCAGCGTCTCATGGCGCTCCATCAATCGCTCCAACGCAAATTTGAGCTTATCCGGATCGATTGCCGGATCTGCGCCTGTGGGCGCATGGTCAAACTCTGCATAAAGATGCGCGGCAACGCCCCCGAGCCGTTGTCCGGCGCTTCGTCCTACCCAATAAGCATGCTGCATCGCGCCCAGTTGGGTTGGTTCTTGATCGGCCGCGCCCGTGGCATGGCTGGTCTCTAGCGCCGCGCCAGTATCAGCAGCTTTGTCCTCGCTGACCAATCGATCCCATGCCGCCAGGGTTGGTTCCCTTGCCAGATCCGCGAAGCTGACCTGCAACCCGCCGCGCCGCAAACGATTGACAAGTCGCAGCAATCCTACCGAATCCAGCCCTGCTTCAAACAGGTTCTCACCGTCGGAAATTGTTGCGGGTTCCTCGCCGAGAAGTTCGACAACGGCATCACGTATCCACCGCTCGTTGCTTATGTTCATCTGTCGTTTCCTCTGGTGATTATTGGGGGCGATTGACCAGGCGCTGCCGCAGCAGTTTCTCGCGAAGGTTCGCTTTGGCAGTCTTTCGCGGGGGAGGCGGGGTCAGCGCGGCTCGGTCGAGTTTCCGATTGGGAGTGAGGGGAAGCGCGGAGAGCAGCATAATATGAGTGGGAACAAGATGCGCCGGCAGGAGGCGCGCCAGGTGCGCCCGCAAGTCGCGCTCATCAAGCTTTCCGCTTGCCATGACGACATAGGCGACGAGGCAATCATCACCATCGTTTCCGTCCGGGTCAGGTTTTACAGCGACCGCGCTTGCCGACACGCCTTGGTACGCATCGAGTGCTGCCTCGACCTCGTTGGGCTCGATTCGGAACCCCCTCAAGGAGAGCTGGGTATCGGCACGGCCGATAAAGTTGAGCTTGTCACTGAAACGGCGAACAAGGTCCCCAGTTCGATAGAGCCGGCCACCATCGCTATCCGGATCGGCCACGAAGCGCGTGGCGGTCAAGCCGGGACGACCGAAATATCCGCGAGATACCTGGGCGCCGCCGAGATAGAGCTCACCGACCTGACC
>Ga0123340_1000780_pt1 | contig 23744 bp, 24 predicted proteins | sample SirMexnodulemix_FD_89961 | JGI IMG/M metagenome (GOLD analysis project Ga0123340, IMG submission 89961) | Root nodule microbial communities of legume samples collected from Mexico - Siratro Mexico nodule mix | ecosystem: Host-associated > Plants > Roots > Nodule | place: Mexico: Nepantla...
ATATATATATATATAAGTGTATGAGTATAACAGTGGTGTCAAGTATCACCACTCATATAAAGCTATGCATCGGCTCATGTAAACACATCAAAGCATCAATTTTTAGGCAAGGCTTGTATTGATTGAGTAGAAACTTTGAACTACAAAAATTTGACAGGACTAAACAATGAACTATATGGAAAAGGTAACAAAAAGCTCAAAAGAAAAGAATACTCAAACTTTTGTATCACATTGACCTTAGTCCATCCAAATCACAACCCTGAAATTGAGCTATTTTTTTTTTCTGTCTCTCTTCAATGTTGACTTCCTTCCCTCATCTTCTTGATGCAATCTTCTCACGTTCATCCTTTCCTTCGGATTTTGTTAAGAACCAAAGAATTACATACTACGAAAATAGCAAAGAAAATGAAAAAACACTAAAATTTCTGAATGAAAATTCATATACAATTCTCCAGAAGTAGTTTACACAGAATTTACAAAGAAAACACTATTCCTTTCACACAGGAATATCCATTTAACAATCAACCTTGCAAAAGTCTCTTCCTCCTAATCCCATCAGTCTTTAAATAGACCAATCCCATCACTCTTTTTATTTAATTTTCTCCTAACATAAACTTTTCATCTTTTCTCATTTCCTATGGGTCTAACATATTTCTTCCCCACTTTACTATGTTTAGATTTTTTTCTTTCTTACTACCATCTTCAATATGCTCTTTGTTTCTGGAAGATTTTTTTCTTTTTAATGGTAACGCTTCAACTTCCTCGCCAAGCATCATCTGTTGAGTTTTTCGCTTGCATGGTAGGGAATCCACTCTTGAGGATATATTTGCTTACAAAAAATTAGAGGCACATCTACTAGAAGTAAGGGAACATAATCACTGAAATCGTCATGGTAAAAAACATACAAACGTTAAGAAACAACAAGGTCACAAACTAATCCAGAGACATGGGGCATTCAAGAAAATTACAAGACTTTTGGTAACATTTTTCGGAAGGAATAGATATCCACCAGTCAATGTAAACACTGCATCTTTACTAATTAGAAATTCCATTTTAAGCTTCTTTCATACGCTACAGTAAGGGAGTTTTCAGACAGTGTCATTGTTTCTAATATTCAACAATAAATCCACTTCAGTCCCTATTACCAAATTGTGCAGGATTCTCTTATCAAGTTGATAATTTTATTATCACAAAGAATACTGACACTGTATACCCCTAACCAGTGTTTATTTCAGACCCAACAAGTTTTTTCTGTTCATCAAACTAATTGTAAGGTGTGACACTAGTGAGTGGACTGCTCCAGGCATAAAGAACCAGTGACACTAAGAACTTCAATGTCTTTTCTTTTGTGTTCCTTTCAATGAAGATCTTCTAACACTATTGAAAAATAAGAAAAAAACGAACCTTTAACATCAAATTTGGAGTCAAAAAGAACGAGCATAATATGTTGCTTCAGGAAAACCTGCAACCGATAAGAAATTATATAAATGATTATGACTACATGAGTAAAGAATTACTTAAACAAACAACATACTTACAGACACCTATAACTATAAGCAGAAAATAAGTACAAACAATTCTAACAACGGAGTATCCTAGTTATAGTGTAGACAGATTTCCATGTCAGAGTCATAAAAAATTGGGTTTCTTCACAATATAACATCCTGTTCCCTGACCCTCACAACTCTTAAAAGAACTGATTAAGTAAAAAGAAATACAAAACAGTCCTTTATCAGAATATATACGTTTAATCTTGAAACAGGTTAATGGGCTTTAGTTTATAGCTTTCATAACAGGATCATGTTATATTCCAATAAATAATTTAGAAATTATAATGGACAGATCAAAAAATCTATTTTAGTTTCCAGACATACACATCCAAATAACAAGAACTATATAGCATGCTGCCATGGACAAAGAAAGATCAACTGAATTGATAACAAAAACTTAATATACTTTTGTCAGACCAAGAAAATGAATCACTTTTCATCCAGAGAAAAGGTGATCCAGCAGCTACACACCCTGTACTTTTTGGATAAGCTTCTGGAGCAATCGTACTAAAGTAGATAGTATAACATAAGATATAAATTTGTTCCACAAAACTAAAATAACTTTAGAAACATTTGAACAAATTTTAGGGATCCAAAGACTGCATCAGAGAAGATTCCTCATAATTAAAAGAAAATGTAACATTAATGGAAAGTACAGAGTAGCGCTCACCACATGAAGCTATAATAGGTAGCTCAAGGTGCTGACTATGGATCTGATGCTTCCAGAGCGTTTCCCAGAAAAAACTCCCAGCATTTTTCCTGCAATAAAGTTATTTGTTAAAACAATTAAAATAACACTTATTAAAAAACAGTCAACAAAAAAGACAAGAACAATAACAGGCAAGCCTTTTCTGAGTAATTAAGGTCAGTTCCATGCAATAAAACATGTCTGTAGATAAAATATTGACCTCTAAATCCTTATTAATTATTTAACCTGTAGATTTTCAGTCTCATATTGCCTCTAGCAATTAGGCTACCCTCCATCAGTCTACTCTCCTTAACATGGCTTATTAAGCAGGTTTTTACACAGATGCCCAGATCACCAAGGCAAGTTTCTGCCACTTTTCTACAATAGGTGCTATCCCAAGACAACAGAAGCAAAATAAAACAAAGTTCGTAACAAAATGAAGCTAAGTTAATGCAGTTGCACCAATTGACAACCAGAAGTCTAAATATGTGAACAGATTACCCACTAGGCAAAATGAAGCTTCTGAGCTATACTAACATAAGTAATCACATTTTGAGGGACCACTTCTCTGAGAACATGTAAGAGAAACCTAATTAAAGAAGTAACATTCACCAGCATAGAGGTTGCACGAACATTCACCAGCATAGAGGTTGCACGAGGCATAAAATAACACTTCACAAGGCTAAACTGAATCGCAAAAATATAAGCACTGTTCATGATATGGATACCTCATTATCTTATGCTTAACCTAAACTAAAATTTCACTGAATTTCGTCTTCAATAAAGGTAAATACAAGCATGAAGCAATGCTGCATTTTGTTTTACGGACTAAAGTAGGAAATGTTAGAGCAGTGAATTAACTGTCCAACGTTTGGAAATCACAAATTTGAAGTTCATATCAATTGCTATAAAAGTGCATCTAACTCCACTATTTGAAGTGTTTGGTGCATTTCTTAAGAAATAAGGTCCAAGTATTGTTGGCAACAAATAACTAATGTATAACATTGTACAAAAGAAAAATGTATTTTATATAAAGAATAACCAAGACTTTGATCAAGCAAATAGTGTCCAAAATATATGACAGACTTCCCATTTTGGTATACCTGTGCGTATATCAAAAGAAGCCATGTCACCAGACCCATTCCCTACATAGACTGAATGGCCATCTATATCCGCGGCCAGTGCTTTGATAGGTGTCTCACGAAAATCAAATGATAGAACAGGCCTCCTCTGAACAGATATGTCATGAAGGCGAACCTATTCAAAAGACCGACGTTGTAAACAAAGAGTAAGGAGAAAACTTATAATGAGGCAATTGGAGGAAAAAAAATAACAGAAACTAAGAATTTATTCCTTTCTGAATTAAAAGTCATGAAAAAGGAAAATTTGCTGTTTAACATAGTATTACACATATTATATTTGTTAATAAAATTGGAAAGATCACACATGACTTAAAGTTCATGTGCTTGGCTATGAGATTCAGAAAAAGAAAAGGTTTCACACAAAATATCGTGTCCATTTTTCTGTAATTCTATCTTAAGAGCACCTTATTGATATTTCTCAATAGTATCTAACACACCTTTCTCAAGGATATCAAGGAGGATGAATCCATGTATTATTAGATTATTATATAAGAAAATAAATTTCATCATTTATTTTAGAACTTGAGACAAATCCTCTAATTCATTTTACCTGATGACTGTTGGTGCCAGCAACAAATTTTCAGCGGCCATCTTTCGTAAGAAATGTGTCAGATGTGAACCAAGTAGTTGTAAATGTACCATGGTTATCCTTAGGTGGTTGCATATGTTAAGAATTTGTAAAATCAAGCACTGAAAATATTGTGCACCAGTATAAGATAAACTAGAGGAAGATAAGTTAACAATTAATACCTATGTTTGATCTTCAAAGAAGAACAATTCATTATTTGAATATCCTTTCATCTTTTCAGTTCCCATTTTTTCACCATGCCTGGTGACTTGTCTTGTATTTTGTTCATCTCTTTTATATTCACAAAATGTTTCATCATCAAAGTTGAATGAATAATTTATTCAAACTGTTTAATACTCATTTGTATTCAACTGAACTTTTAAGTTTATTTACCACACTTATAGAAAATAAACTCACCCTCCAAATAAAGCAAAGTTCTCATTTCCGTCCACTCTGCAACACAAGATGTTACCACCAGAGCATACATTCCATGTTTTTAGAGAGTCACTACGGGAAGATCCTGCAGATGAATCAGCAAGTTCAGTGGACCTTATGCTAGCATTTCCTTTGGTCGTGCATGTAAGTAGAGTACAATACCTAAACAATCACCACATCCAAATGATTTAGGAAGTACACAAACACAAAATCAAGTTGCTAATACAAAGCCAACCACACAAAATAACACGTATAAACATCAGGGCATAATGCAAGCAATTAATGCATTTCAAACATGGAAAAACAAGTGCATTTTACATACAGACTAACGATTTACTTTTATTTATGGAAATACTAATAGATACAGGTTAAGAATATAGACATTAGCGCAAAGAAAGTGACAAAATATGGAATGGATCACCTCCTCCAACTCTATCAAGTGTACAGGGCCAAGAATGAAGTCTTCCCAAGGAATTCTAATGCCTGAAATCCAAACCCAAAACTAATGGATCAACTAACCAGTGCCTTCAGTGTTACGGTAGATACCCATTACTTAGTTACGTAAACAGTTAGAAAATTGTCTGTTAAAGAAACGAGTCATCTTTCATAAGAGGGGGGAATCTCAGTTATTTGTGAGATCCTTGAAGCCTTTGTGGACTGGGAGAAGCAGACCATCAAAGTTATTCAGGTTAGCCACAGTATTCAGGGGACAATTTTTTATTTTCTTCAAATATAAGATACCAAGTTCCTGACTAACAAGGGCAGGGCAGTTGATTCCTAGGTTCCATCCTTATTTTTCCTAGAGTAAACATTTCTATTTAGAGATCAGAAAGCTAAATGCTTAAACTTTGAGTATTTGTCCTAATAATCTAATCATGCAATCATCCAAAAGTATCCAAACTACATAAATGAATGGATTCATAAAGCATTTGCCAAGGTGCAAAACCAAAAGACAAAAAGAACTTTTCAAAGTTCACTTATATAATTTGTCTTCACACTACTACACTAGTCTCCTCCCCGCTCCCCCTTGCTCACCTCTTAAACTTCAAGCATTAGTACTATTCCAAAACCCACAATGAAAAGATTAATAACCCTAATATTCTAACAACTATTGGATTATATGTGACATCTAAACCCACAGAAATCTAAACAAATCACAGAAGTCTAACATATGCCCTGTTATATTTACACAATCACATCAAACATTGCAAAAGCAATTCAATTATTCATACAGGAATTTCACTTTTGTCATTGTTCTTCAAGACTTCAACAAAATTGAGCACAGAATTTGAAATGTACGTTACAGACAAGAATAAAAGACAAATTTAAATTAAACTGTCAAGCAGAAATTATTTATACCCGGAAGCTAATTCTGAATTTTGTTTTCCAAATAAATGTAAACCAACAATGTTATTATCTTCGGAGCATTCTAGACCACTGACATCCGAAATTGTGGCCTGAATGTTCCATTCACAGGGCTCAAAACTTCAATCTGTAGAATGAATATGACGCTTTAAGTGCTAAATGTTTAATAGCTAACACTGAAAATAAAACCCTATCCAGAACAAACAATAGAAGTATAGAACTTTAAACAGCTTACCTCGTTTTTCCTTGCTACAGCTAATAACTGCAATACCAGAAATGATAGGGAAAAAAATAAGAATTGTATTTTTCGGTTTCATTTCCTATGGTCAAACTAGAATAAGAATGTTGTAAACAGATGATTTGGCAGTTGACACACAAAAAACAAAATTAGGAATGAATGTATTTAAAGGAAAGTTCAAGCAGCACCTATCAAGGAGACGATGATAACTCACATAAAATTATTTAGTGATGCAAGAAGTATAGTATACTCTGAGAGAAGGGTGGATCAAGAGGAAAATAGATTGATTTACGGGACTAAGGAATTTCTGAAATGTTTCCGGGAAACCACTAGAAAAGACCTTGTTCTAAATTATTTTACTTTACACTTGGTTTTAGTAGAATTGAATGTCCTGAAACGGTCTATGTAATCAAAACCCGATATACTGTCTTAGAAGGTTGACTTGTTTAACTCAATCTCACGAGACCTAATTCTAAGGTGAAATTTGTATTGCATTATATACTATAATTTCATCATATCTCTAATTGATAACTGATAAAGGACCCTGAATCATCCAATGTACATTCAGGGTCGCCCCATCTCTCTACCACCTGGGGAATTCCCCGTTGCTTATCACGGGTTTCCACAGCTAAGAACACAAGCCAAACCCAGAAAGATAAGAAAAAGAATTTGACACACTTAGAAAAGGGCATTCGAAAAAGGTATGACCTTTGATGAGACCACGTGCGTCAAAATGTTAAAGCGCGTAGAGGAGGGCAACCGGAACACTCCACAGTGGTTGTCCGAGGCATCTTTCACAGTCAACGGAAAGTAAAGCAGAGACGAAAACGGCAACGTTAAGAAATGCATGGTGAAGAAAAAATTTAGTTCTTACAAAAATTAGTAGTTCATGCTTGCCTATCAAGGTATTCTCCAGATGCATTTTGCCCTCCCTGATATGAATGCTATTTTCTTGCAGCACCTACCAATACAACATGATTCCCTGCGAGACATTCTTGTGAACCAAGCAATTAATGTGGTCAAAATGGGTCAAAAATTCCAAATTTTGGATTCTTAATAAGGGTGATAGAGGAGAACTTGATGGAGAGACAAGATACTTCTTATATATGGAGAGGCAAAATATGGCTAAAGGAAAACAAGCTGATATGGCAAGTGATGTGGTAAATTAAAGGCAGAGAAGGAGGAACAGAGAGAATACCTGTTATAGATATATTTGAGTAGAAGGATATATTTTTATTAATATAAACTAATATTTATACATCTAAATTATAATTTAAAAATATATCTAAATTAAAAAATAGTTTAAAATTAATTATAAAATCAAAAAGTCTGTTACAAACATATTATTAGACTTAGTAACTAATACCTATATATTTAAAAAGTTTATTATTATTTTTTTAACAACAGCACAATTAGATTTGTTATGTCACATAAGCTGTTAAAATAACAGGCTCCTTTATTTTTGTTGTTTCACTTGCCCTTATCCTAATCTGAATTTTTTCCGACTTGCATCATAAGACGCAATTCTCCAACACTCTTCCTTGCTTCTTTTGATGCAAACTCCAATCTTCACTAGATTCTGATCTTTGATGACATTTGTTATGCTTTCCATGATTTCTTTTCTGAACCAGACCTTCATCACAGTAATTGGAATCTGATCTTGAACCTCGATCTCGCAGCCTTTTGCTTTGCTTCTTCTTTCTTCTTCTATCCTCCTCAAAGCTACTCTCAAGGTCATCTCTACTAAAATCACTAGGCTCTAAGGACCATTCCTTTTTCTTTCGTTTGGAACCTTTTTCTTTCCTTTTCTCATGGTCACCAGTGTCATAGTGAGAATGCTTCATGTGCTTCCTATGAGATCTTTTACTTGTCTTCCTACTCTCATCATCACTGTCATTATTAGAAACTGATTTTTTTCTAAGCTTTGCAATCTTTAATTTTCTATCTTTAGCGGCAGCTTTCAGCTTCTGCTCCCATTTCAAAGAGGCTTCCTTTATCTCCATAATCTTCTTCTTCTCCGAATTCTCAATTGTTTTTGTTTTCTCCCAATTCCCAACTTTAGCCGCAGAGGAATAGGCTAAGTCGGTTTGTATGTTTGTTGAGAAGCTTTTGCCTTTCATCTTTATTGACATCAATTTAATGCCAGTTGAATCAAAGACTTCACAAGTTTTATCTTTGAACACAACAGCATAATCTTTTTTCTAAAAGTTGTCTGACACTTAACAAATTTTGATCAATCTCAGGAACATATAGAACATCAAAGATTATTCTTTTACCTGAGTCAAAATCAATGGCAATATCACCTATGCCTTTGACCTTAATATAGTCTCCATTCCCAATTCTGACTTTCAAAAAACGGGTTTTGTCCAGCTTTACAAACATGCCTTTATCATGAGTCATGTGATGAGTGCATCCACTATCAATCAACCATGTTTCACTAGTGATGTCACTAGTGATGTCACTAGCAAAGCAAGTCGCCACAAAAAGATGATTCTCCTTCTTGTCATCATTGTTGCTTTCTTTTGCATACCTTCTCTACATGACCCTTTTGATTGCAGGATCTACACACCACATCGGGTCTCCACCAACATCTCCAATATGGATGAGAAGTTTTTTTACAGTATTGACATACTGAGTACTTCTCCTTCTCGTCACTGTCATCCTCATCACTTTTCTTCTCATTTTTCCAGCCTTTCTTCTTTGTTTTGTAACTCGGCTGTGACTTTGCTAGTAAAGCTCCTTTAATATTCGAAGGCTCTTGTCTCAACATTCTTCTCTGCTATTGGGTTTACAGAGAGTTCATCAACTCGATTAATGAGATTTTCGTGAGATCTCTAGAATCTTCAAGTGAAGAAATCTTTGCTTCAAACCTTTCAGGGAGGCTCACTAGCACTTTTTCTACAATTCTTCTGTCAGGCAAATCTTCACGTAATAAACGAATTTTGTTTACCACGATCAAGAGTCTATCAAAATATTCTTTGATAGTCTCAGTCTCTTTCATCCTCAACATCTCAAATTCTCTTCTGAGACTAAGAACTTGCATCTGCTGAGTTCTTTCATTTCCTTGAAACGTCTCGTGGAGAGTATCTCATGCTTCTTTAGCTGTTTCACAGGCCATAACTCTAGTGAATACAATATCAGAAACAACACAGTGAATACTTGTCTTGGCCTTCGATCTTCTCATTGCTTCATCATTGTAATTTTTGATTTGAGCTACAATTGGATCTTCTTGTAGCAGCTGGATTTCAGACATTACAACATCTCACAAATCACTTGCTTCTAGATAAGATTTCATTTTGACAGACCATATCTCAAAGTTTTCACCTAAGAAGACTGGTGGAGCTGCCATGAAATTTCCGGCCATATCTTAATACTCGTCACTCGGGTCTCACTGATCTCTCGTATATATATTTTTTTTTATCTCTCACACTATCAGGCCCTTAAGAACTAAGAGATCTGATACCACTTTGTAGATATATTTGGGTGCAAGGATATATTTTTATTAATATAAACTAATATTTATACATCTTCAAGAAAAACAGAATGTAAAACCATAATTTAAAAACATATCTAAACTAAAAAACAGTTTAAAACTAATTATAAAATCAAAAAGTCTGTTACAAACAGACTACTAGACTTGGTAACTAACACCTATATATTTAAAATGTTTATTATTATTTTTTTAACAACCGCACAACTAGATCTGTTATGCCACATAAGCTGGTAAAATAACAGACTCCTTTATTCTTGTTGTTTCACTTGCACTTATCCTAATCTGAATTTTTTTTGACTTGCATCATAAGACGCAATTCTCCAACAACTACAAGTAGCTGGAAGAGGGATTTTGTATGGTAGTGATCATTGTGGTACAATTTCTCTCTCTTCTGTCATAACAAAATTTTGTTATGCTCTCTACTCCTCTTTTTCCCCAAAATTCCAATTCTGATATTCTGCTTCTTCTTCTTTTTTGGTATTATGCAGATTTGGATGAATGGGTGCTGAATCTTAATCTCAATCTCTCGGGCAGATATTAATCTTCCCCAAATTATCATATAGCTATAAAAGTTTATTTCAATTTACTCTTATTAGCTGCTGCTGTACTAAGACAATTGTAGTTTGGAACTGTTTTATTGGATATTTAGCTGATTGAATATATACACGTTATTTTCATATATATCACCCTTCCATTTGGTGCTTTCATTACCATGTCAATAGCCGAGAACACAAGGATGAAGGGGATGGAAGCGGACATTAAGAGATTATTTCAGATGTTGGAAGAGTCCAGAGAAGAACAAAATGCGGAGCGTGCATGGATTGCGGAAACCACCGAGCTGAAATTTGATGCAATTCAGGATTCAATAGCCCAACTCCTTGATAAGCATCAATATGGCTCGAACTCAGGCTCAGATTATGATTCGCATCACCGTCAACAACAACACACTCGAAAGGTACATTTCGACCTGCCCAAATTTGATGGCAGTGACGCGTTGGGATGGATTTTTGCGTTGGACCAATATTTTGATTTTTGCCAAATTCCAGATGAAGAGAGCGATTGAGATAGAATTTGGCCCATCACTCTTCGAATCACCACGAGAATTGTTGTTTAAGCTCCAACAACAGCGCTCGGTCACAGAATACTATAAGGAGTTTGTTTCTTTGGCCAATCGTACCAACATCGAACCACCGGAAGCTTTACGAGATTGTTTCATTAACAATTTACAATCGAAAATCAAAAGAGAAGTGAAAGCTCAATGTCCTCCGTCACTTATGAGAGCAGTAAGTCTTGCAAGATTGTATGAGGATAAGTGTGTTCCGACCACGAAAATCACACATGGACCACAAATCTCCCAGCCACAAAATCAACAACAAAACAATTGGGCAGTGACACAAACCCTACCAAAAACCAATTTACCACCATTGCTGCCTATACCGAATCAACGCCCTAACTTCAAGACCAATAGAGCTCCAATAAAAAAGTTGACCATGGTTGAGCAACAAATTAGACGAGAAAATGGATTTTGTTTTTGGTGTGATGAAAAGTTTACTCCACATCACAAATGCCCAAACAAACATTTCATGTTATATCAACTTGAAGCAACTGATGAAGTTGATTTTGCATGGGATGAGGAAATTAAAACAGAGGAGGCCACAAAAGAAGATGTACTGCAGCAACTGGAACAACAAGTCAAGGAGCATCACTTGTCATATAATGCTCTACATAGAACCACAGGCCCAGCAACGATCAGGGTTAAAGCACAAATTAATGGAATGGAAATTCAAGCATTGATTAATGAAGGTAGTTCAGATAGTTTCATTCAACCACGGATAGCCAAGTTTTTTAACCTGACGGTGGCACCAGCACCAAGATTTAAAGTCATGGTGGGGAATTTTGAGACTATGACTGTAGAAGGATACATTCCGTCCTTGGAAGTGTCACTCCAAGGTTATAAGCTTCAAATTCCAGAGGTTTATGTGCTTCACGTGGCTGGAGGAGATTTAATATTGGGCACCACTTGGCTCAAGCAACTCAAAACACACATAGTGGATTATGACTCATCATTTATCAGATTCATGCATGAAGGTGAATTTATTACTATTTTTTGGGGACAATTCTATAATCCCCATCAGGCACAATTTCATCATATCAAAAGATTAGTGAACACAGATGCCATAGCAGCAGCATTCACATTGGAAATACATCAATAAGAAGAATCCAACAAAAGAAAATTGCCACTGCCAGAGGATATGGAGCCAGAACTTGCTTTACTACTCCATACATATGCTCAAGTTTTTGATACAGCTATAGGTCTGCCACCACAGAGAGAGCATGACCATAGCATTCCTCTGATCCAGGGAGCTACTACAGTAAAGGTTCATCCTTATAGATACCCCCATAGTCAAAAGGAACAAATTGAATTGATGGTGCAACAAATGCTGGAGGAAGGCATCATTCAAACAAGTAAGAGCCCCTTCTCTTCTCCTATATTATTGGTTAAAAAGAAAGATGGTACATGAAGATTTTGTACAGATTACCGAGCTCTCAAAAAGATAACTGTAAAAGATAGCTTTCCAATACCTACAGTGGATGAATTATTGGATGAGCTATTTGGGGCCAAGGTGTTCTCCAAACTGGACCTAAGATCTGGATACCACCAGATATTGGTGAAACCAGAGGACAAGCACAAAACAACTTTTAGGACACATCAAGGGCACTATGAGTGGCTTGTGATGCCATTTGGATTAACAAATGCCCCTGCAACATTCCAAGGCCTCATGAATGATGTGTTTCGACCTTATTTAAGGAAATTTGTGCTAGTATTCTTTGATATATTAGTGTACAAGTCCTCTTGGTACAAACATCTACAACACTTGGAAACAGTGCTCCAATTTTTTATAAAAGAGTCATTATATGCCAAGTTATCCAAGTGTTCATTTGGAACAGCCGAGATCGATTATTTGGGTCACACTATCTCGGGAGAGGGAGTGAAAATGGACAAAGCTAAAGTGCAAACAGTTATGGAGTGGCAAGAGCCTCAAAATGTTAAACAACTTAGAGGATTCTTGGGTCTCACAGGGTATTATCCCAAGTTTATCAGAAATTATGCTGCCATAGCAGGACCTCTCACTGATTTGCTCAAGAAGGGAGCATTTAAATGGAATGATCAAGCATCACAAGCATTTCAACAATTAAAGAAGGCCATCACCTCACAACCTGTCCTAGCATTACCAAACTTTGATATTCCATTTGAAATTGAAACAGATGCTTCTGGGATAGGCATTAGAGCTGTTCTTATACAAGACAAACATCCAATTGCTTATTTCTCTAAGAAGATGGCCACATCAATGCAAAGACAGTCTGCATATACTAGAGAATTTTATGCAATTACAGAAGCTATTGCCAAGTTCAGACACTACTTGTTGGGAAAGAAGTTCATCATCCGAACTGATCAACAAAGCATTAAATCACTGCTTAATCAAAATTTGCATACTCCAGAACAACACAAATGGCTGCATAAATTACTTGGATATGATTTTGAAATTCAGTATAAACCGGGAGGTGAGAATGTGCCTGCGTATGCTCTTTCTAGATGCTATTTGGGTGCTTGGTCTACTCCCAAACTTGACTGGTTGAGCCAATTAAAGATGGAGATTGGAAATGATGAAAAATTGTAGAAAATTTTACAGCAATGCAGTGACAATAATCAGAGCAACAGTAATTACAGTTGCAAGAATGGACTTCTCTTGTGGAATAATCGGGTAGTGATTCCAGCCACCAGCAGCTTAATACAATTGATATTAAATGAGTATCATGACAACACTATTGGAGGTCATTCAGGGGTAGCAAAAACAATGGAAAGAATATGCTCTAACTTCTATTGGCCAAATATGCAAAAGGAGACTAAAAACTATGTGCAATCCTGTATAGTTTGTCAAAAGCCAAATCTGAAAACAAACTGCCTGCTGGATTATTACAGCTACTGCCAATTCCTTCTCAAGTCTGGGAAGCAATATGTATGGACTTTATTACAGCCTTGCCTCCATCACACGGTTATTCTGTAATCATGGTGGTCATAGATCGTTTATCTAAGTTTGCTCATTTTTTACCTTTAAAAGAGGACTTCAATAACAAAACTGTTGCGGAAGCATTTGTACAGAACATTGTTAAATTACGTGGTTTTCCTAAGACCATTGTTTCAGATAGAGACAAAGTTTTCATCAGTCGATTCTGGCAGCAACTTTTTCAAACACAGGGAACAAAATTAGCCCTGAGCTCAGCTTATCATCCAGAAACAGATGGTCAAAGTGAGGTATTGAACAAGACACTTGAGATGTACTTGCATTGCTTGTGGTATGACAATCCACAGAGTTGGTTGAAAATGTTACCTTGGGCCCAATACTGGTACAACACTTCAATGGATAACACCATTAAAATGACCCCATATAAAGCATTATACGGCCGAGATCCGCCTTAATTGGTAAGATATGAGGCCTCCAACCAAGAAGAAGTTTCTTTGCAGGAAATGTTGATTGCAAGGGATAAGTGGCTGGAATAATTGAAAATTAACATGTCTAGATCCCAACAATTTATGAAAAATTATGCTGACAGAAATAGAAGGTATTTAGAATTTGAGGAAGGGCAGATGGTATTGGTGAAGCTCCAACCTTACAGGCAACTTTCAGTGGCATTGAGAAAAAAATCAGAAACTAGGATTGAAATTTTTTGGCCCTTTTTTCATAATTAAGAAGCTCAGTGCAGTATCTTACAAGCTGAAATTGCTAGAAACAGCTAGAATCCATAATGTGTTTCATATCTCTGTACTTAAGAAGTTTAAGGGAGATCAATTGAGCCCTTACTTGCCATTACCATTACAAACAACATAATTTGGTCCCATCTTATCCCCTCATGTTATTATAGACAAAAGGGTGATATTGCAAAATGGGAAAGAAGTGCAACAAATACAAATTCAGTGGGGTGAAGGCACAACAGTAGAGACTTCATGGGAATTAATAGTAGAAATTAAGAAAGCTTATCCTCAATTCAACCTTGAGGACAAGGTTATAGCTAAAGGGAAGGGTAATGTCACGAGGCAAAATATGGCTAAAGGAAAACAAGCTGACATGACATGTGATGTGGTAAATCAAAGGCTGAGAAGAAGCAATAGAGAAAAGACTACAAGCAATAGAGAAAAGACTACAAGTAGCTGGAAGAGGGATTTTGTATATCATTGTGGTACAATTTCTCTCTCTTCTGTCATAACAAAATTCTGTTATGCTTTCTGCTCCTCTTTTTTCCCAAAATTCCAATTTTGATATTCTGCTTCTGCTTCTTCTTCTGGTATTATGCAGATTTGGATGAATGGGTGCTGAATCCTAATCTCAATCTCTCGGGCAGATATTAATCTTCCCCAAATTATCATATAGCTATAAAAGTTTATTTCAATTTACTCTTATTAGCTGCTGCTGTACTGAGACAATTGCAGTTTGGAATTGTTTTATTGGATATTTAGCTGATTGAATATATACACGTTATTTTCATATATATCACCCTTCCAATTTGGTTGGTGGTCGGTCCAGTCGAAGAACATGAGGCAGGGGAGGATGTCGCGATGGGCGGCGGTGTAGGGGAGGACGCGGAGGACAAGGCACTCAGAGAACGATACCGCCGATAAAACGTCTCTGAATAAACAAAATTAAATCCTGGTTTTCATCAACTATAGAACTTTTAAAATTTGCCTCTAATTTTTGCTCACTCACCAAAGCCTCTTATACTAATATTGATTTCGCATTTGGGTAATCCTTGGTGAAACAATGTGGACCATGGTGATACGTATCTCAATCTTAATGTACACATTTTAATATACATTATAAAAATTACATATATGATTTGTGATATTAGAAAAGATTATTTCCACCAACCATACATCTTTAATATACATTATAAGAATTACATATATGATTTGTGATATTAGAAAAGATTATTTCCATCAAGCATAAGCATATATGTATGATTTATTGAAATTAAGAAATATTTTTGTATCTTGATACAAGTTTTACTCAATGGCTTGAGTTGTTAGGTGAAATGCTTTGAGAAACTAATACATTATCGACCCGTCACTATGAGGTAAAAAAAATATTGTTTTCGATGTGTATAGAGTACCATAAAATACATACATGACCCAATGACTATATATTATATAAAAAAAGAGTTTAAAGCATTGCACAAGTGTCCAAGATGCCGGGTATCAGGATACAAAGCAAAGGATGATAACAATGATGAAGATGATATGAAAAAGGATCCTCCTGTAAAAGTATTATGGTATTTTTACATCATATCACGATTTAAACTTTTTTTGCCAATGTTAATGATGTAAAGAACCTTAGGTGACATGCAAATGAAAGAAAATGTGATAGGTTGTTACAACATGCTACTGATTCACCGCAATAGAAGAAAATCTATTGTTTGTATCCTGAGTTTAGGACTGATCTAAGAAATCTTAAACTTTTTCTTGCAACAAATGGAATGAATCCTTATAGTAATTTAAGTAACAAACATAGTTCATGACCCATTTTGGTCATTATTTATAATTTTCCATACTGGTTGTGTATGAAGAGAAAATATACAATGTAGTTTATGATGATATCAACACTAAAACAATCCAGGAATGACATAGATGTTTATCTAAGTCTATTGATAGAAGACTTGAGGTTGTTATGGGATGAAAGAGTTGAGGTACTTGATGCATATAAAAATGTGAATTTCAATTTGCGTGCATTGTTATTTTACACCATTAATGATTTTTCGAAATATGAGAATTTGAGCAGTTGTAGTGTCAAAGCTTGCCCGATATGTAAAGATAACACAAGTTACCAACAACTAAAACATGGGAGAAAGACATCTTACATTGGGCATTGGAGGCTTTTGGAACGTAATCACCTTTATCATAGGTTAAAAGAAGTTTTCAATGGATGGTAGAAGGAAAAAATTACACCTTCACCCTTAACTAGTGAGCAAGTGTATAACCGAGTGTGTCATGTCAAAGTGACTTTTGGAAAAACACTCAAAAACAGTGGTGTGAAAAACATATAGAAGAAGAAATCAATATTTTTTGAACTTCTATATTGGTCAAAGTTAAATGTTAGACATTATGTAGATGTAATACACATGAAAAAACATGTTTGTGATAGTATAATTGGTATGTTGTTAAACATTAAAGGAAATACGAAGGATGGTATAAATGCTTGTAAATATATGGTTGAGATGGGTATTCGTTTGGAATTACAACCACAACCTCATGGTAAGGAATATATTTGCCTCCAACGTGTCATCTTTTGTCAAATTTTGAAAAGGTAAGTTTCTATGGGTATCTACGAGGTGTTAAAGTACCACAAGGATACTCTTTAAATATTAAAAGCCTCGTGTCAATGGAAGATTCGAAAAACTTATGGGCTTAAAATATCATGATTGTCATGTTCTCATGCAATACCTTCTCTTAGTGGCTATTTGTGGCATTTTACCAGAAAGTGTTAGACAAGTCATTACTCGTCTCTGTCTATTCTTCCATGCTGTTTGTAGAAAAGTAATTGATCCTAATAGGTTGAACAACTTAGAAAATGAAGCTATTGTCATCTTCTATCAACTATAGATGTATTTTCCTCCTTCATCTTTTGAGATCATGATCCACAATTAGTTTGTATTATTTATCTATAGTAAAAGAGGAAGAAAGTTCAAGATATCCAACAAAGAAATATTACCACCTACAGACTATCTCGGTAAGGCTATGATTTGTTGGAAAAGAAGGTGATGGAAGACAAGTTAAAAATACAAAAGGAATCAGCTTTTGTTGAAGAATTTATCTGTCCTTCGTCCCCTCCTAGTCGACATAAGAAATGGAAGTTAACTAGGACTAAAGCAGGACGACATATAACATCTCAAAAGTCATTAGAGATTGCCTAACGTATTGTAAGTTCATAATAATCATAATAATGTCTTGCTTTTTTAGTTATCCATGTATAATTAGAATCTTGTATTATTCTTTATAGGATGCTTTGGTGGAGCAAAGCTCACAGGGAAATGTTGTGTGCCAAGGTCGAAATGACATCTTGACCATTGTTATTGGCATTAAAGAGCACCCTAGTTGTATACATATTGCTAGTTTTGGTGTGTGTCAAACAATACACTAGATCAACTCCTCCTTAGCTCTTTTGTGAGTCAAGAGATAATGGAGGAACTAGCTACACAATTGATGCAGAGGCTGACACCACAATTAACTAAGTAGATAAAAGCACAAATTACGAATGAGTTGAGACATGGCTATCTCCTAGCAGCATAGTCCGCTCGAGCAAGATGTACTTCCTACTCGTGGTCGTGTTAGCACGAAGGTTAGTTTTGCTGCCAAGGATTTAGAAGAGGAGGAAACACACATTGATATTTCCTATTGGTGTAAGTTATTTTGGAGAAGTTCCTTCTTGTCTAGTTACCATTGGGAGAGTGTATCCAAGAGCTTCAACAATGCATACAGTGCCCATGCATGGTGATTTGACTAAAGTGGTCATTGAAGAAGTTAGAGATGGAAGTACTATAGTTCAAGTGCCCACATCAGATATTAATCTAGCGGGAGAGGCACTTGGAACACGGCCAACACATCTGATTAAGGCCATTTCAAAAAAATAATAAGGTATATTTAATTAGTTTCTCTTATTGTTATTTAGATTGATACATAATGTTTGTTATCATGTCTTACAAGACTGTAAGAGGAAACAAAAGTCCCTAGTTGGTGGTGATTTGCGTCTTGAGCTCCAGCCACAACTCCAACCAAATGTGAATCTAATTCAGGTGTTGGTTAGGATATCACATGAATTGTTTGAGACATTTTGTGTCATTCCTTGGGATGTCACAATGTTTGGGGTGGACAACAGTAATATACCGTTGTACATAACCATGTAAAATGTCTTTGAAATCATTTAGGGTAATCAATTCCTCAACATTATAGTTATTCAACTATGAATGATGTAAGTATATTTTTAAATCTTTATATATTATTTGATGAAATGATGTTTCATGAAGCATTGTCACTCATATTTATATTAACAATGTAGGTATATAAATCAATTAATTATGAACATGGGTAATGTTGATATTTATAGATTCCTTAAGCTATAATCTATACAAAAGTTTAGGAATAAAAAATGGAATGACAGCTTACATTCAATGATGGATTTAGGAATCTTGTTAGAAGATTTATGTGGCTCCTATTATTAATGAGTAAGTAAAATTGGCTACATTTAGATGTTACATAATTCAAAGAACATGATTAATCAATTGACTATTTTCGATCTCATTGACAATTGATGCTTATTTCTCCCATAGACAATATTGTTGTGTGGTTTTGTTCATTGTATAGAAAGTCAAGTGCAGATATGAAGATTGTAGTATACATGTATGATTTAATTAAGAAATCATATGTTATTGTTGTTTATATAATATATTTTAAATTACTAAAATCTTTCTTTTTAGTGAAATTAATGTACAATGTATTAGACGATAATTCCACTCCATCATCACATAACCTATGTTGGAATTTTTTTCCTAAGATATTTAGTTCTTCATTGAAAATATTAAAATTTTCTTTTTTAGTGGTTGAATAAACTAACTTGGCTAATTTTTATATATTATAGTGCAATAAGCAATAAGGTAAATGTGGCTATTATGTGATGCATTGAATGTGGACTATAGTTGATGTCAATATTGTTGACTCTTTGGGAGCAGGTATTAAAAGATTTTAATATTCTGAAAAAGCTAAATTAGTGATTTCATATGTGATAATGAAAACTAATATTTATTTTGTATTTCAACTTTTTTCAGATACTGATTCAGTTGATAGACACACAATAGTAGAAATTCACCAGGATGGGCAAGATATTTTATTAACATTAGAAATCAGAGCTTATAGAGACATTTATGAATGTGTGTTACATGTACATAGACATTGTTTTTTAATTGGATTTGATATATGTTATGTTAATTTTAATTTTCATAAGTTTTCATTTGCGTAAGTTGTTATTATTCCTATGTTTACATTTGTATTATTTTCTTGATATTTTGGTTGGGAAAAACGTTACAAGTTGGGAAAATATTAAACTTGACAAAACTTAAAAAGAAAAGCATCACATATCACACTAGTTATAAGACACTAACCTATGTAAAGAACCACATATTACATCGATTAATACATATAACTGATGTAATATATGTCTCAATAAATTTGCAAAATTTTCTAGCGATGGGATACTACATTAACAGATGTAGTATGTCTCATATTACAATTCCACTGATAACCGGTGTAATATGTTCCCAATCTTGCTACTCTTAAGACACACTGAAAGGGGCTATTACATTGGTTTTAAGGCACAACCGATGTAATAGGTCCCAATTTTTTTTTTACTCTTGTAAACGTTATTTTACGTCGATTATATTTATAACCGATATAATATTGGTATATTTTACATTAGTTGAAGAACCAATGTAAAAAGTCATGAACTATCTACATCACTTGTATTAACATTGATTGTGGAACTAATGTAAAAAACCTCCTACAACCAATATAGAATCCATATTTGTACTAGTGCACACCAATTCATTATTGTTTCTAGATCAAACAATTCAAAGTGGTAAATCTCTCTGATTATACTCACGTCTTTTGAAATATATGATAGATGTGAAATAAACTGAAATTTGATAGCAATGTCATCATAAGGGAGCTGATGAGAACCAAGAGCTGAAGTTTAACCAATCTCAAGCACTTGCACAAATAAATAATTCAAATGATGCTTTGCAAATTCTAAGTGGACAAATCACCAGGTCAAGGGCTCAAAAACTGAAAGAGCCATTGATTGGGCTAATTCAAGACATTTTGAATGCGCAAACAAAGTCTAAGATTGAATTGAAGCCTAATCACGTTCTTAATTTGATATGGGCTAATGAAGGAATTAAATGAAGGAGATTTGGGCTAAAAGCAAATCATTTGAAGAGAAGGGCCCATAGAAAATGCATCACCAGATTTAATTTAAGTGTAAATGGGCTACTTTGGGCTTAGGTTAAAATCTGAAGAGTCACCCATTATTTTGTGGGCATATTTTAAATTTTTTATTTTGATGTATTTTGATTAATTTTCCATAGAGCTTAGAGTAGTCATGCTTAGTAAATTGTGTTTTTTGTTTTTCCATTTGATGTAATAATTAGTCATCTATAAGTGTGCCAAAAAGTTGTTGTTGCATTAAATTTGGAGGCTTCTAGGCTGTTGAAGAGTTAGGTTAGCTTTTTAAAAGCTCAAATGTCTACTTAAGTAAGAAAACACATGTAAACAGCAACTTTGAATTGGAAATACGAATTTGAATCTGAAAATTTCAGAAGTGAGAGTTTCTCTCTTGAGTTCTTCATTTGAACTTGCAACTTATCAAGGGCTAATCATCCTTGTGGCGTTTACCTTACTTTAGGGTCTTTGCTGCGTTTTCTTTTCCGCAAGACAAGGGTTCTGAGTAGATCATCCTAAATCTAAATACTTAGGGATCTTGGGGCATTCAACTACTCTTTGTTGTGGGTTTTGGAGTTTATTCCTAACCGGGTTCACATCAGGAGCAAACGCTTATGGTCATAGTTGTAGTCAACATAATGAGTGAGAATATTTTGACTAGAAAAATTAATAACAACATTCATAAATGTGCTAAAGTTTTTTAAAATTTCTATTCATTATATCACTATACGATGTATTTTAGAAGTTTACTAGCATCCTCCATTAGTTAGTATGATTAAGTGTAACATTGATGGACTATCAAAGACAATCTTAGTCAATTACAAGTGTGGGGTTATTTATAGATCACATAGGGAATTTTTTAGGAGGTTGTGTAACTTACATTGGTATTGCAAGTGTTTTTCATGTAGATACTTGTGTCATTATTCTTGTGATTGAAAAAACTTTTTAAAGAGGTTAGAAAAATCTTTGGCTTGAGTATGACTTTGAGCTAGTATTGTAAGCTTTCCAAAATCATTGGATGGCTATCTGGATTCTTATGCACAAATGCAGGAGATGCATTACCAAATCCATGACATTTTAGGCCTTACATGTTTTTCAAAAAAGAAGTTCTTATGTGGATACACGAGTTTGGATCTTAGATATTAACCAAATTTTTTATTTCTTGAAAACGTTCCCTCTCTATTTTTGACATTTTTTTAAAATCAATAATAAAAAATTATTAAATGAGAGCATTTTAGGGATGTTCCAACCATTATACAAAAAAAAGTAAAGTATACACAAAACCAGGTTATGTGAATGAGGTTTATAAACTTTGCCTGCAGTGAAATCTCTCAAGCAAATCACTCTCTTCTCCAACTTAATTTCCACTCATTCTTGTTCGTGTCACTCACCACGTTGTCCTAAGAGTAGCCCCTTTTGGTTGGAATTGACATAAATTCTAAAGTATAATTCGTTCAAAGGAGTTTCTCCTAACCAAGCACCCTCCCAAAATAAGATTATATTACCTTTTCCTATTCTTCACTTAATATTGTCTTCAAACCACTTTCCTTTCATACCTTTTTTTACAAATACTCCTCAAATCTTTTCACCAATTAGAGTCCATTGTGTTGTCCCACTAATAGAAAAAAGGACTTCTACGTCGTCAATACAACGTCCGTTAAACCAAAAATCGATGTTACCAAAAATGCGGTGGCCTTTTTGTAAATAAATGAACATTATGACGTTAGTTTTTAAAAAATTGACGTCGATATACATACATGACGTCGGTTACCACTTACAACCGTCCTCGAAAATACTATAAAAATTAAAATTTTAAATTTTAACTTTTTTTTTTTGGCGGTAAGTGTATAACGTCGGTTGGAAGAGGCCAACCGACATTATGTGGAGGATGCATGACGTCACTTTAGCCCTGTAACCGACGTCATGCGTGCAGTAAACAAATTTGAAGAGAATTAGGGTTGGATTTGGGTAAATTTAGGGTTTTAATGGCGTCGGTTGGCCCCTCCAACCGACGTTATACTCTTTCTTTAATCTCCCGATACGCGTTTTTTCTTTCACTTTTTATTCTTTCTCCCACTGCGCACCCTCTTCCGTCACTGTTCCGAGTCTTTTTTCGTCATTTTCAACCTCCATTCTTGCTTCCTTCACCTTCATTTGTGGTTTCCTCCTTCATTAGAGTTGGTTGGTTGCTTTGAATGGTGTCATTCTCGTTGAAGCTTCGTTTGAGGTAGGCATTGCGCTATAAGCTTCATTTCACTGGTTTAGATGTTTTATGGACTATTTGTTTGGTTTGATGGTTTTGCAAGTGTTTGGGTCGATTTTCGTTTACTGGTTTTGCTCTCACTGTCTACAAGAGGTATGTTTTCTTATCTTTGTATGCTTGGAATGCTTTTTGTGGATGTTTGTATCATAAATTTAGGGTTTCAAAAATTTTTGAACGAAAAACTTTAAACGGCCATAACTTTTGATAGAGAACTCGGATTGAGATGCTCCAAAAATAAAAGTTGCTTGAAATGGGGTAACGAAGTCCTTGGGAACCGCCAAAGGTGGTTGAGCCTCCGAAAACCAAAATTCCATCGTTTAGGGTTTCTTTTCTATTTTTTTTGTTATTTTTCATCCATTTTTTTATATTGTAGTCTTTGATTTCACATATCTATACTTATTATAAAATTCTAAAATTTTTTGTGTTGTTTTCTTGTATCAATTAGAGATTTATCAACCTATAATTTTTTTATTTTAATTTTTAAAAAATTACAACACTATGTCGGTTTTAGCCATACAACCGACGTAGTGGTGTGACAATACAACGTCGGTTTTAATCAAATAACCGACGTGGTCGTTGACAACGTGACGTCGATTGTTTAACTGATGTCATTTTTAACGTCTCCTGGGTCAACGTCGGTTCGAGACCCGACGATAAAGGCCTGTGAGAACCGATGATAAATGTCCTTTTTCTATTAGTGTCCCTAACACTATTAAGGTTAAGATACCCCTTCGTAAGCCTTTGTTTTCATTCCTCAACCTCTATTTTCACTTGACAAGAAGTGGTTTTTTGAAACTTGTAAATTCCATGATGCCTTGAGTTTTTTACTCTTTCAAATTGTATATAAGTCTTTGTATGTTCTCCCCATTATGATATGGCTTTGTTTTATATTAGACATTTTAAACATTTTAATATATATATATATATATATATATATATATATATATATATATCTTTTTTTATA
>Ga0123340_1000788_pt1 | contig 23665 bp, 9 predicted proteins | sample SirMexnodulemix_FD_89961 | JGI IMG/M metagenome (GOLD analysis project Ga0123340, IMG submission 89961) | Root nodule microbial communities of legume samples collected from Mexico - Siratro Mexico nodule mix | ecosystem: Host-associated > Plants > Roots > Nodule | place: Mexico: Nepantla...
ATATATGAGTGTGTTTTTAATCATCATAAGTATGTGTTATTAGACTATCATTGCTTATAACAATAATTTAAAAGTAATCATGGAGGTATGATTTTTATATTATATATAACATACTTAACAGAACATTAAGATTTTTTCTTTTTCTTTTCTATCATTTTTTTTTTACCATTTTTTTTCTTTTTTTATATTCGTCTAACAAAATTTAAGTTATCTTATTATAGGTGTTCATTATGACTATGTCACCTCCTATTATCTTATTATTAGTTGTTTTATCATTAAAAAGTTTTGATGATCACACCTCTTCAATATAGATTTATATTATTGTGAATGTTCTTATACACCTCTTCAATATAGATTTATATTGTTGTGAATGTTCTTATTGACTTATGTGAGTTATTTTCATTATTTTTGATAATTTTTTCAATTTTATTTTTATTATAAAAATATATATTTTTGTATAATTTCAAAATATATCTTTATTATATTAAGATTTTTTTATCAATAATAACAAATAATATAAATGAAATTATTAAAGGATGCTCTAATCCTTATATAAGAAAAGAAGAATATAAAAATCTCTTACAAAATTATCACTATACAAAATATATGATACCTAGCATATGGTGAAACTCTTGGAAGAATCTGAAGGGGTAAACACCGTGGAGATCTCACAAGAATGAGAACTGAGTCAACATATAAGCGAATGACACCACCTTCAATCCAAAACCCTAAGACATTAGATTTATGAGTCTTTTTTCTTATATGTTGCTCAACTTTCTTATTCTTACCTAATATAAAAGTTAGAATCACACTTAAATACCTACCATAAACTACCCAAAAAACTAACACAGAATACAAAATTCAACTCATTCAAACATCAACTACATATATTACAAAATATAGACAATAAAAGTGGGTGATTACTCCTAACAGATTTGGACATAGATTTGGAAATATTATCAATGTCTCCAACATATTAAAATTGACTCATAAAGTGATATATTTGCAATAATATATAAATTAATTTAAATGATACATGACCATAGAATATTAATTTTCTTCGCCACCGTTATCATATATAACACATATAATAATGATTCTATATACAACCATTACTGCATATTCTATATACAATGATAATTCAAATCATCGCTAAAAATCTCAAGTTTTAATAAACCAATCAGAGTTATAAAACTACTGTTGAAAGAGGATTTTAACCATAACAGTCCTTTTTGCAATAGTGGTGCTATTACTTTTCAAGTGATATATATGGAGTCTTCTCTTACATATAAAATGGAGGAAACCGATCTCATTTCATATCGTAAAAACAAATACAAATGGAAAGTGACATAAATGAAAACCAAGTACGAAATTGCAACATGAAATGTCGGTCACAAATTATGGTTTACGTCATAAGTTTTTTTCTTTTTCAATTTTGAGAGTTTAAACATACACCAAATGGTCTCTTAACTCAGTTTAGTTAGTTGAATTACATAACTTAAACTATTAATGCATGAGTTGCACTCAACCCTATTACAAACCTCCCGTTGAAATAATATGCAGTATGTTAATTTGCTCTAAAGTGCAGTTTGTTTATCATACTTAATTTAATAGTTATTGCCTTAGATAAAAACAATCTTTTACTAATTGAATTTCATTAAATTTTAACTTTGTGAGATTCACCTAATTTTAAAATTCAAAAAATTTTAAACAATAATCAAATATTAAAAAAAAATATATTAATCGCATTCCTCCAAACCAATTATGGCATCCATGATGCACTTTTCTTACCACTTAAGTTATATTAGGCCTTTCTTTCCAAGAATTTTTTTGTTTCTTAAATTTGATGTAATGGACTCATCTATAATCTAATCAAATGTTTTTAGGAAAATGCGATAAAACATTGCACTTTAAAGAGAAAAATAGAAGCACTTTGAAACATTGAACTTTTCCTATCTCTTAAGGTGTTTACTCTTTTTTCTTTTCTTGCTTTATACTTTTCAACATGGAAGATTTTGGCGGTTACTACTTGATTATTTATTGAATGCATATTGAAGTTAGTTTAATCATATTGTTTGTTTTTATTAGTTTTAATATAATTAAAAAAACAATTTAAAATACTAATAATTTGTTTGATGGAAAAGGTAGAAGTAAACATAAAAGAAAAAAAGAAAGAGCGAGACGATATTTACTTGTTTTAAGGAAAAGGAAAAAATCTCAAATAAGTAGGAGATTTAGGGGGAGGATGACTATTTTTTATAGTTACTTGTACTGTTTCATATTTTTATAAATAACATAAAAAGTATAAATAATATAATTTTATTGAGAATATTATTACAACAATTTTTTTAAACTTTTTAGTTTAATTAAACTTTCCATAAACAAACACTGATAAAAATAATTATTTTTCAACTTTTCACATTCAGTCAGCACATTTTTTCTATTCTTATACTATTCTTGATCCAAACAAAACACATAAACAATTGTCAGTTTTCTCTTACATATTTGAATTTGGTTATAAAAACATATTTTCATCTCCTACACTTTAGATTAATCATATCAAAACCCTAACATTTTCATAAAGATAAGTTTGACCTTTAAACTTTACAAAATATGTACCTTTACCTTTTTTTTAAGAGTTCATCATGTTTTCTACTGTTAGGAGAAACTTTAACACAAAATAAATGGTGCCATGTGTGATGAGTTGAATAACTGAAAATTAGGGTTTGCTCTGAGTGATCAGCATCAAATTCATGGCACTGATCTTAACAAGATTTGATTCACACAGTAACCATGCAATTGAATTGTGCAGTATATGTACGGATAAAGAAACAAGAAACTTTGTTTTTCTCTCTTCTTTTGAAGAAAAGGGAACTAAATGGGAGATCTTATCCCTTTTGAGACAACTGAAAGTTAACCATTGACTATCTTGAAATGGAGACTCAACCACACACCACATGGATTCGTGTATCTGTGACGTACAATTGAAGGGACCACCAAATATGAAACTCTGCAACACAATCTAAACCAATCCCTTCTTCCATCTTTCTGCTACTTTATCAGTTTTCTCAACTTGTACTACCACAGTATATTTCCCAACACTTTTATTTTCTCCTGAAACATCTTTTCTTTCCCTCTTTTCTAAATGTTTCCCAATATTCTCAGTTTTAATCTATAACTTTTAACTACTTTTTATAACAAAAACAAACTATATTTTTTAAGATAAATACAATTTTAGATTTATGGTTTAAAGTTATTAACTTATGCATTAATACAAAGTCAGTATTAAATCACACTTTAGGTAATTTTTTTTTCTTGTGACTTTCTGTATATAATCTATAATTGAAGCTTCCGATCAAAATTCAAAACGCACTCAATATATATTTTTTTCTGTTGCTACTTGAGTTCCCTCTAGATTCCCGCATAAACGAAAAAAAGTTATTAAGTAATTACTAATTTTTCAACATAATTTATATTATGCCTAAAATAATATTTGTGTTAATCCTGAAGTCCTTGATTAAATGAAATTTTTATTTTATTTAATTCAACAGTTTTTATTACTTTTATATTATTAAAACTATCCATCTCTATTTGTTATAAGACTTCTAACAAAAATAATAAAACTATAATACGAAATGTTTAAAAGTGAATAAATATATGATCTATTTAAAGTATAATACAATCGATGTAGATTTTTTTTATAAGAATGGTAGTTTGAAATTAGTTTAACGGTATCTTTTAATAAAGGAATATATAAATAAAAAAATATTAGACCTTTATAACAAAATAATTTATAATTTATTATCAAATTTATTCTTAAAATTATATTTTAATAACAACATAGTCTTCCAAAACTTATTAATAGGAATTATTAACTAGTCATGTGCTTCATTTTACTTTGTTGTTGTTTTTCCTAACTTGATGCATTTTTCTTTTCTTTTGATCATTCTAATGAACATAATTATTTTTTTCATGTACCATTAAATTCGTTGCATGTATATTAATACCACTGGTACAATTTGTTTTATTTCTTATATGTTTAGAATTAATATATTAATGCCAATTTTCAATTGAATTTTTTAATTACACTTTTATTTTTTAAAAATTGGTACGCAGAATTTTTTTTTAATATCATCTGAAATTAATTATTTAAGTGAATAGTCGATTAAATATAATAAATATTAACATATTTTATTATTAGTACAATACAAAAAATAAATCTTAATACAAAAAATTTAAGTCTAATTAATCTAATTTGGACTTTTTTGATAACTGAGATAATTAAGAGATATTTAAGTATGTGTCTGATTTCTAGTAATTTTCACGTGCATTAATAATATTTATCTATTATTCTTTTAATAAATACACATGATAAATACTAAAAATCATGTGTTTAATTAATTCAACCATAAAAAAATTAAAACAAAATTATTAAAATTAAAGTTTTTTTATATTAAGATTAAGATGATATATTTTTTTTTACTTATAATGAAAACGAAATATGTTAATATTTATTGTACTAAATCCATTATATATCTCAGTTATTTATATTTACTAAATTTAAAAACTTATGTTTTAATACTACTTCCACGTCATGAATTAATTACTTTATAATTAATTATTTTCTAATTTTATTTTGTATTTATTATTATTAAAATTGAACTAATAGTATTTTTACTAATTTATTATATTATATAATTAATATACCATTTTCTGTTACGTTAATGAAATAAATTATAAAATTTTTACTTTTTATTTTATTTTATTTTTATTTTCCACACACACCTCAATAAAAAAAAAATAAGCGATGAATCATTGACACAATGAGCAACATAGCTTGAGATTTGGATACGAATATTATGGAGATGGTAAATTTGAATGATTAGTGGAAAGAAAGAGAGAATCCATAAATAGTTGATGACGACAAATAGACCGAGTCTAACTTCTTTATTGACTCTTTTTTGTTGTTGTTGTTTCTACATTAATTTTGATATTTTAAAATATATTAAAATATTAAAATCAATATAACTTAAAGTCATATTAAAAAGAAACAGTAGAAATATCAGGTCATGTTATTGATGTGTATCTTATGGGATTTGATGAATATTATAATGAGTAAAACGTATGCACATGGCCATACACATGCACATGCACATGACATGAGAGGAGCGTACGGACAGAGAAGAGAAGAAGCATGCATGACCTAAAATACAGGTCGGTGGTCAGTAATTGGAGGCGTGCCACCCACCTCATCGTCATCTTTATATAATCTATATTTAAAAACCAAGAAGAGATATGAATTATTCTATTGAAAACATAAAAGAGCTAAGTACTTATTTTTAAAATTAAAAAGAGTGTAAGTGCTATTTAACATAACCTCCACGTTTATAAGTGTACTTTATAAAAAAAATTATTAATTTTTTAGTTTACTTTGTATTTGTTTGATAATAATAGAATTTTCGGTAAAACTTAATTTTATACATTAATTAGTTTAGCAAATTTTGATTTTAATCTTTTAAAAAATATTTATTTATTTTCATACAAAAATTAGTAATATTATTTTTAATTATAGTAAAATGTATAAATTTAGTTTTAATCATAGTTGAAAAATAAGATTTTACCTTTAGAAAAAGGTGGAATAAAGTTAAAAAAATATTTTAAAATATTTTTATACAAGATGATCCTTATTTCCTAGTTTAAAAAAAAAATTAAAATCTATTTTACCAGAGGATAAAAAAGTTTGCATAAGTGTAGATAAAGCAAATACAAACATCTTTTTTAATTAAATTATTTTTACCTTTTAACAGGTATTTTATTGTTATCACTTATGATTACAATAAATAAAGATGATGTTGGAGGAGTAAAAGAAAAACCTCTCAAAAGAGAGGATATGAATATAAATAATTATTCTTAAAACAACTTCATAAAGTAAATAATTTACAAATATAATATATTTTCTCTCTTTTATTTATAATATAAAATAATGATTTACTTGTTGATAGTTTAAAAAACACGCATAGGTACATATCACTGATTTTGCACAGTGAGATGTATGTTTTTAGACAATAAAGCTGTTAAAAATTGCATACATATCTTATGTTTTTGTATCAGAACTGTAGCACTTGTTGATAGCCTTTTAGTCGAATATTGATCTCTGTTACACTCAATTTATGATGCTTAAGGTACCTTTTGTATTAAATATTTTTTTATGATACTAATAAGACCAAATTTAGCACAATTGCAGATAAGTTTGGTATGTTTATGAAGACATGAGTTAACTTTCAATAGCTCGTAGGACGTCCAATAAAATCAAAAGTAAATTTGTATATTGTTATGGTAGTTGTGTTTTTGGATGCCATATTTTCTTGGATATGATGAACATTACTTAAAATTTATTGATAGAGTAAATAGTTTAATAGTTGTGTGAAGATTGAATTTTGTCTTGATTATCTTACGTGATTATTACATTTTAAATTAAAAATATTAATTTATCTAAACTTGATATTATTTTTTATATCAAAACTATAAAAAATCTATTGGTCAATAAAATTATTTGTTAACTACTTAAAATTATTTCCAAAAAATTAATATCTAAGAGAACAGTTATAAGTTAATAAATAATAAGTAAAAACAAAAAGCAGAAAAAGGGACTAAGATTAGACTTCAAAAGTCAATATATGATTGAAAAAGAAAAGGAAGAAGGAAAATGATTTTATATATGTCACATTCTTTTGATTAAACTTTTTTACAGTGATAATATTACAAATAAAATTAGTCTTTATCAATGAAAGGAAACATGTAATAAATAAATTCTAATAATCTATTCAATCTTTCTAGTATATATATGCTTCCTTTCATGGACACTTCTTTATCAACAAAATATTCAGTGGTCACAGTAGACTCCTATATATATAGATACACTTACAATTCATTATATGGATTTATACTTTATTATCTCACATTATTAAAGAATCCTTGCATTGAGCTTCACATTCTCATAAAAGCTTTTAATATTCAATGTAGAAGATAATTACAAAAACGGAATATGGGTCTTTACTTATTAGTTAAGAGAATGTTGACAACACCATATCTAACATCCTTTTTATTATTTATCAAGAATTATAAAATCATAAATGAGGAGACTCACTAAAAATGAATAAGAAGTTCATCCCATAAAATTGTGTAATTTTTAATAAATTTGTCAATAATAAAGAATATAGTCAAAAGAATGCGTTGAACAAACTATATTTTCTCATTTATTTATCCAATCTAAATTTTTTACTTATATAATGTTTTAATATTCCAACTTATGCCAACTTCTTTTAATGGTAAGCTCAAATAATAAGAACAATTTCTTAACTTCAAAAATCAACCTAGAAATCTCCATATGAGAGACACTCTAAAGATATGATTCATACTATTCTAATATTTTTCTGCAGAATGGAATAAAATTATGCTTCCATAAAAAACATTTATAAAACATCAAACTTATAATTTTATTTCATTTCATTTTACTTTTCTATATATATTGTGTGTCTATGTATATCGAAGCTCTGAATATCTTGAAGTGTATAGAAATTTGTTAAATAATATACATCTTTATGAATTTAATGTATGCATATTGATATTAATAAATTTTAATAATTTTATTTAATAATATGATATGTCTCATGGGATAAATTTATATAGCTATATAAAGCCATTTTACATTATAAATTAAACACGAAAGATTTTATATGAATAAACTCATGAACTATTTATATTACTAATATTGCTGCTTAGAGTTATATTAAACTTAAACAAGTGTTTAAATTCGAAATATGTAAATGAAAAAAAGGAAATTTTATTAATAAGTGAAAGAAAACCCACCTATCCACTTGTCACATTAGCTTTCAATTTTAAAGAAAGTCCTAAACTGAGTCTGTGACATCAGTTAAAGCTCTAAAACAAGGTGATGTCATTGATTAAACTAAACACAAAATAAAGATAATTTGTTGGCTTCAGAATCCGTTAGCTTGGATCCAAATTTTTTTCTCTAAAAAGGGTATCAATTAGATGTATGCAATCCACGAAGTCACAGGATTTGATCTAATCCACAATGTAAATGGTCAACTTTAAATATTGTGCCATCTGTAAAACCAACAGTTAGGAGGCCAAGTGAATGCAATCTCAATGGATTTCATGGCCTATTTGCAAAAGAAGCTGGTTTTCTTGTTTGTTAAGCATTTGAAACCTTTTAACTTTCATTTATGGGCAAAAGAAATAAAACACTTTTCTCTTCTTATCACAAAGTTTCCAGAAAGCCAATTGTCAAACAACACCTACTTTGGCACTAGAACAAAAAAGATGATTAAAAAGAAACAACAACTTAGTTTGCATTAATCAATATATTACATTGATATATATATTTTCCACATTTTTTGTTTGTTAGGTTTTGGTTTTTCTATTCTTTTCATTTTTCAGTTTGTTTGGATTGCATGGATGAGCTTTTCCACAAATGGACAATTCAGTGCGTGCAACTTTTGAATAATGGAAAATGAACTTCCATTCACAATTTTTAAATGAACAAAAATGTGTTATATGATTGATATCATTGAACAATACAAAGATGGATTAGTATGGATGAATCAACATAGGGAATGGGTGACCCTTTGATTAAAATTTCAGAAAGGAGAAGAGAGATTGAACTTTGCAATGAATAAGATTTTCTTTATAATTTCCCCATTCTTGGTGGGTCTAAGCTGCCATGGCGTCACCCAACAAAAGGAACAACGTTTGTCACACAAAGCATTCCATCACCCTTCTTAGTATAGAACGTAGACCCCACCACCACATTCACCAACCCATGGACATAAGCACAGTGTAACCACTCAATTCGAGACTCAACCAATCATTACTAGTTAATAGTTATGTACAATATCATGAATTTATATATCCACATAAAACCATGTGTGCTTAAATTTGTTGGGCTCTTTTAGCCATAAAATTTTGGTTTAGGATGGTATTTACTTTTTTTACTAAGATCTAAATAGATTTCATTGTGAGATGGGATGGAACTGACTTAATCCTGAATAGGTGTTTTTCTAAGATGAAGTGGAGCCGATTTGATCCGAGTTTGAATATTGAATGATTCTTGAGATTGATAATCTGAGAATGAGAGAGAAAGTTCATTTATAGAAGAGATTCCGAACTTAAGTGTGTGAATAAGTGTAAAAAAGTATATAGGAAGTAATAGTAACGAGTAAAAAGTTAGAATAAAAAGTGAGTATTTCCTATGATAGATTACTACTTATAATGTACTGTAAAGAGGTTAATTAATTTCATGACCTAAACTTGGTTTATGAAGTTGTATAGGTAGAGAGTGAGATTTCTAAATCTGTTTCAAATGATTATCCATGAATCTTAGACATTAGTTGAACTTATCCAAACATTTTGAGATCGGGTAGTATATTTACGATTAATTCTTTTTTTTTTCTCAAAATACTTGTGAATATCACATAATTATAATTACAATATATAAATTCATTAGTATTCATTATTATTTTCAAGTACTAAACAAAAGTTTTGGTCGAAAAGGAAAAGGGTTGGATCTTTTTTAAGTTTGTCTGGCATAAATTCACAAGGGTTGTGTCTTTCACTAACAAAGTGGATAAGGTCACAGCCATATTTGGGTGGGTGCACTATGAAAACCTACACATTAATTCTCATGTATCGCAATCGTTGTAACTAGAGCATAAACCTTGCTACTAATGCAAATCCTTTCTTTGGATACGGTGGATACAGAAGCCACAAATCTTGTATATATCTATCTCACTGATTTTGATCCCTCCACGTACAAGCAACTGGACCACAATATGTCTAATTCGTCTTTTTCCACTCTTCAGATTTCATCAATGCCTTTCAGAGATTATAGCAGAATATACCCCAAATATAGTCAGTGCACACGAAAGAAAGAAAGCTAAAAAGACCTGCAATGTGATAAACTTAAAGAGCAAAATAAGTATGGAGATAACTTTCAATCACAACCATCATTGCTCAATATATAAGAATCTCACATGTACCTATATGCACTTCTTTTGGGATTTTATGGTCTGTCTTGTCTGAAAAAACAATAATGCACATATAGAGAAGATCCAGTGTATACAGCAAAAGTAAAGATATTTTTTGGCTATGAAAAAGCTAAGTCACTTGAGAATCATGAAAACATAATTTTACAATTTGGAGGAAGAAGATTTTTACCATCAATTACTATTTGTCTATTCCTTAGAAACATATTGAAAATGGCAGACATGACATTGTATATAACGGCTGTGTGTTCCAACATTGAAGATTATGCGGATCAAAATTTTAGACCTTTGAGTTACCCTATTTGCATATATTAGACCGTATCAAAAAGATGTCTCAGATTTTATTTATAATTATATGGTCTGTTTTTCTTTTATTTATTTTCTTATAAATTTTACTTTTGAGAATATAATAAATAATTTTAAATTGTATTTATTGGGTGATGTTTTTTATAGAGTTTTTTTCTTCTAACTAAGCAACTCAGGAATGACTTTCAGAAAGAAAATTTCAATTTTGAACTTTTTTCTGTGAATTTCAAGTAAGGGTGAATAAACCCCTGAAAAGGGTGAGCTGCATAAAATTAACAGCCCAAACTTTTTCGTTCCTTTTGGTCTCCCGTGAAAAGTAACATCTTTATCATAATTTCTATTGTTAATTTCTCTCCCAATCTAGAAATGATATTTTCATGCATCTTTTCTATGACCATGTTGATCCACCAGGAATCCAGGTCTTTCACGTTTGGAGGTTTAACCTAAGAGAAAAAGACACGTCCCACCTGGAATCAGCCCGCGCAAACATCTTTTCATCAAGTTTTTGGCCTTTTCTTGCAACACAAAATTCAGCCCCGTGATCCCAAATTTTTTCTTTTCAATCATATTCTTCCGCTGTTTGTGGGGGACCTGCTGAAATCTTTGATCAAAACAGTGTAATTAAAAAATATCAGGAAAAAGGTGCATCTTTTGCTATTTTTTGACCTCAACAACCAATGTGAAAGGGGATTTGTAGATCCCAAAAGATCCCCACCATTATTTCAGGGGAACAAAAAGAACTTATTCTTATTTAAAAAAAAAAATCATGGAAAATCAAGGCAGGCAGGGTCCAGTGAGAAAAACTGTGCTTAATTTGGGAGGCACGTAGGCAATCCGAGCATGTAACATGGCAATTCAAAGTCAACACAGTCTCTAGCTTCTTGGTTACCCACAATAATAATTTCCTTATAGATGCAGACTTCTAACTGGGAAATATAAGAAAGTCAAAGGAGTGTGTAGCACATTCTCACAGTTTTCTTGCATTAAGAATGGAAATAACAAGGGTGTCATAAAAAACACTAAGATGTCAGAAAGCTATTTTTCTCTGTTTCCATGTGATTTTAACCTTCATTCAATTTAATTCAAAGTTCAAATTTGATTTTCCCTTTGCTTCATACAAATGAACTAAAACTATGTGCCAGGTTTCTACATTCCACTCCCCTCCCCTGCTTAACGACTAGTGTAGAATCAAGAATTTTTTTCCTCTGATTTTTGTCTGTTGACCACATACGATTCACAGGAATGTGGCTTTTGGCCATTCAAATGTGCACTAATAGGGACTTAAATCAACTGCATTCAAAGTCATTCTCCCTTCGTGTTTCAAGGATGAAAAATGCATTTTATTTTGCGGAAGTTTCGATCCAACCTCACTCTCGTTCAATCATGCACATGACAATTAACAGGATAGACTGTCTTATTTATTTTACAGGTGAAGAAAAAGAATGCTCTTAGCTTTTTATTTTGTAAGTCAAACGTATCTACCTTATTTTTCCCGTTAAACAGTTACTGATTAATCACGACCCCCAGAAATGTTTTTATCCAGACAAAATAAATTAGTAAATAAATGGTAACCACGCATTATTTTATACCCAACTCGGTACTCAGGCTAAATTTTCTTTGCATCTTTCCATTATATATGTTTTATACATAACTCAGTACACTCTATAAAGCAAATCCCTCTATATTACATTTAATTGACAAAATATTTGTTGCAACATCTTATTTGATGACATTGCAAGATTACATATGACTTCTCCAAGGGAAAAACGCTTTCTTCTCCCTGTAGTAGAATGTCAAGATGAATAGCCTAGTGAAAAAACAATAACTAAACCATCAGTCTTCAAAAAATTTGCGATCTTTTGGAGATGTAATCTTTCCTCCAGTTGCGGCCCTACGCATCATCTCTGAAATATACTTAATGTCAGAAATAGTATAAGATTAATTTTATCTAAGATAAAACGTATAGTCAGCAAACTTTAATGTACAAACATGTGCCATGGAGATTGCTTTTCAAATAGGAATTTCTAGATTTGATTTCCTAGCAATCTAAGGAAATAAAATAAGCCCCGACGATTCGTTTTCTAGCAATAAATAGAGGGTACCTGCTTTAACCTTTAGACATTTGGCAAATTAGTTGCGTTAACTTTTATAATTTATTCATTCACACATTTTTCCCAAAATTTTATTACTATTACTATCACCAAGGTTCATACAAAGAAGCATTAGGTTAGAGGAAAAAATAAACATAATGACATGTTTGCTGTTGACAAAGTAAAATGATTGATGAAAATAGTGTAAAGCTAAAATGCTTGAAGTTCAGATGTGGGTAATTTATAAGAGTAAAAGTTTAGGAGTAACTTCCTAAAAGTGTAAAATTGAAGTGAATAGTTTGTAACATGACATAATAAGGACAAATGCTAAAGAAATGCTGTATTGTTAGCAATTAGGGCTCCATGAGGAAAAAATAGAACAGAGTAAATGTTTAAAGCTCGGATGGGTAATTGACAAAGTAAAACTACAACAGTAATTTGTTGAAAGTGTAAAATGGAAGTGAATAATTTGTAACTAGACATAAAAGAGATGAATTGTTAGAGATATGATATCGATTAAAAATAAAACCTTTTAATAGTTCATAAGTAATTGCAAACCTCATATTATAAGTCAGTTTTGTAAGATTGGTATAAAAACATCTCCTAATAAGGTTGTTGGACCTATTGGCCACTAGCTATCGAATTTCAATAGTTTATAAATAAATAAAATCTTACCTTACAAACCAATTTTGTAAGGTTGAATTAAGTTTAATTTATTTAAGATAAATGTGAAAGAAAATGTTATACGAGTAATTACAATGCTATATTAAGAGTTGGAAGGCTCCAAGAGGTGAGCACCTCCAAATGGAGTTATGCACATCTAGGAGGATTTCCACAATATATTTTACTCTAGCTAATTTAGATTAAAAATGTGTTTGGACCAACCTTTTAGGCTAAAAGATAAAAAGGTCCTTAAAGAGTTCCATAGGACAAGCCCAAGTCCATTTGTAATGGACATTTCCAAGTTCTATTCAACATTTGCATTAGGGGTGTAAGTGGTCCATCCATTGGACAAATTTAATCTAATTTTTATTAATCCAATTAAATTTAATTGAGTCAAGTTTACCTTTCTTTTATTTAGCAGTTGGATCCAATCCAGCTTAGTATAAATAGATTGGATTATCAAGTTGAAATTTTTTTCAAAAAATAACACCTCTTAATATCCTCAATAAATATTTTCAATGTTTCGTATTATAAGATAACAAGAATACTTATAACAAAAATAATAGTAACATGATAGAAACATATTGTTATTTTATATTTATTTATTATCAAGTTGGGTTCAATCAGGTTTGAAATTCAGAAATCTATTCCTCAAACCAATTCTTATTGGAGACACTAAAAAAACTCAATCCAAACCCAATTACATAATCTAACCCACAAAAATGTAATTGGATTGGTTAGGAGGGGAGCAGGATTTGTAGCTCAGTTTGCAGCTGACCAAATGGCAGGAAAGGAATATATACTCTTTTTAAAGATGATATTATATATTCTAAATGGAAAAGTACACCAGCCCTCATACATGCAAAAAGAAGAAAGAAAAAAAAAAAGTAAAGTGCAGTTTAGAATTGGTAAAAAGAGAAAACTTGCCTCGCTTCCGCTCGAGCTCTTCAACCAATTCTTCTTTCCATTTCCTTTGCCTCTCAGAGAAGTTTGAGCTGCAGATAAAAATAATTTTAGTCCAATTTACACATACCGGTAGAACAAATAAAAGGACAAAACTTACATACAGTATCATAGGTGCTAATTTCCAATCAGATTTGGTGTTTTATTTTGGTAACATGAGATGCATTTAATAAAATTATTTATTTATGCAGATTACTGAGGTAAAACTCCAAATCTATATAGAGAACATACTAACAGTACCTATAGTACTGAATGTAAGTTTTCTCCATAAAATTGCGGTTACTATCACGCACCAGATACATACCTTACACTAGATGATTCCAGCTCAGGATCATGAAGAATCTCCTTTGATTCATTAAGCTCAGGTGGCTGAATTTCCTGCAAAGGTTGATGACAGTGAGCACCGCTATGCTTCAATCGGTATTTGGTATGACTCCCAGGGCTTGCTACAGCAGCACTGCCAACCATTGAGAATCGTCTCCAAGCCTGACTAGGCGATCTGACTTTTGATGTTACATTTGGGACACCTGAAATAACTTTACTCTTTGCAAAGGGAGTAGGAGCAACGACTGCATTTGACATGCTAAAGAATTCTTCATAAAGAGGTGTTTGGAGCTTCTTAAGTTCAAGGGCCTAATGTAATTCATTAAAATAAAATTAAAACAGATTTCTAATCTTAATAATGCTAGTTTTAAAGAAAAAAGAAAACCACAATACAAAGGTAACAACCATTGAGTCATTCTATACAGAAAGTCAAGAAATATATGGTGTTGAATTAAAATAGAACCTTAGCATCAAGGAAGTCTCTAATTTTACATTCAGTAACTTCTTCATCATCTTCAGTTCCTGGAGGCTCACTTGACAATGACAAATTCGGTCTGTCTTTCTCTAAATACTGGGTTTCATTAAAATTGCAAGGATGGTCATCAGCAGGTTTGCTCAAAGGATTGCAACTCTATTCCAGCAAATTGAGCAGCTCAGTGTTAAAAAATTACTAATCATAAATGGAAACATCTAAAACAGTGGAAGAATAAAACAAACTTGACACCTTGGTAACATCAGAAGCTAATAAAGATTCAGATTTTACTGGTGAACCAATCAAAAAATCATCTTCATCCATCAGGCACATGTCATCATCATTGTTGTCTGCTCTCTGGTAGGAATCTGCTTTATGATATACAGTTGAGAACTTTATGCTATCTATCTGACAAACATCCTTCAAGCCAGTGCAAGTTGATCCCTGGACAGAATCCAAGCTGCAGAACCAATATGGTAGTCTTAGTTGATCCTCCATACCCATAAGAAGTTTCACCAAGAACAGGAGATACACTTACAAGGTTCTAGAGTTCATTCCATATGTTGCCATCTTATTGCAAGAGTCCTGAGATAGGAAAAATAAATAGTTGATAAAAAGGAAGTTATGGTGTGAATCATATATAGTCACAACGTGGACACTAACCCTGATCGAACTGCGTAAGTTTGAATGAGATCCATGATAGTCACAGGTGATGAACGGATGCTGCAAATGATAAATAATGCGGAATCACTACGGTAACTTTGATGGAAAACCTAAGTAAAACAAATTCAAAAGAATGTTCCACAGTTCGGTGTTAGTTAAGCTGTTATCTATTTTTGTTCTAACTTGTAGTTAACCAAGTTAATGGTGGATTGATGCATTTTAGAACCAAAACCAAGTGTAATAATTCATTTAGTTTATTTTTACTGAAATCAATTAACAAGTGCTTCACTCACCGAGTTGATGAGTTTTCTCTTGATCAAAACCTTGATATATGGTATTAGATGGACTAAGGATAAAATTGGTTGTCTTTGGAAATTCAAGACTAAGTTGCAAAAGGACTATTTATTAGCTCAAGGTTACATACAACAAGACGGTAACCATTGTCAGAATTTTACTCGCCATTATGGATCAGAAAAGTTGGTCCATGTTGCAACTGTACATCATTGTTAGAAATATGAAGAATATTTGGTGATGTTATATTAGAATATTTTAGAGTATTCTGTTTTGTATTTTATGATTTGTTTCCTTATTTAATTAGGATCTGTAAATGTAAGGATATCTTATTAGAAATCTAATTTATAAGTATTAAGAAGAGAGAAATTAAGAAGACATATGATGAATTCCATGTGTTAAGACAACATCGGAGCTATTCAACTTATAAGGGAGAGATTATTATAGAATATTCATTTACATAAATATAGAATCAATCTAATTGATCCTAATATCATTAGTTGTTAAATCTATAGGATTCTAACATTCCCTTTCAAGTTGAAGCATATACATAGGTCATATACACCAAACTTGCTATATTAATCTAGGGACCTCTTAGAATCGTAGTTAAAATATCTAGACAAAGTAAATATTTCCCTGAACATGACTTTCTTTCTTACAAAGTGACAATCAACTTTAATATGCTTTGTCCTTTTAGGAGATACTAGATTTGAGGCCATATACAAGACATGAGAACTTGATTATCACATATAAGTCATAATTGTGTAACATTCCCAAACTTTAGTTCTTCAAGCAACATTTTAAACCATATACTAGCTCTTGACTATAGCTACAACCATAGCTTGATATTTCACTTCTGCTCCGGACCTGACTGCAACATTTTGCTTCGTTTTTTCCAAGGGGCAAGGTTATCTCTGATAATATATACAAAAACTAGAGGTGATAAATAGGGAGTCCACCAAGGCTACATCATAATAGCCCACAATTCAGGCATGTCCTTTGACGTATCAAACAATAGCGTGGTTACCTAGAGCTCCTTTGATGTATCATCAAACAATGAGTCACTGTGTCCCAATATTCCTTAAATACAAAAGACCTTCCTAGAGTTCCTTTTATCTATCAAACTGACACCAGAACGTTATTTGATTCCCCAATCGTGGCAAAGTTATTAACCCTACTATGATGAAAATAGTCAAGTTACCCCACCTTGGTTGGTTAGGCCAAGGCCATTCCTTACTCTTAAAAAGAGCTTAGAAGAAACAAGTACAAAGGTTATATTAGAAATCAATTTATTCGACCTGTGTCAAAAGGAGTAAATGAGGACATATTTATAATAATAGGGGAGGGGGAAGCTTTCTTAAACTTTTTCATGTGGGACTAATAAACACATTAACTCTGGCATATATACACGAAGTGGGAAAAATTGTGTTTTCTTCTGCCAAATCTTTGTCTTGAAATTGACGTCGGGATGTCGTTTGGTTCACCAATCCATCTTAGTTGGCTTGGCCCAGGATATTAACTAAATCTCTTATTTTTAAAGAGAACTTAAAGGAAATAAGCACAAAGTTTATATTAAAAATCACTTTATTCGACCTATGTCAAAAGGAAGTACATGGGTACATATTTAACTTAGTAGGGGAGGGTGAAACTTTCCTCACTTTTCCATGTGAGACTTGTAAGACACTCTAACTTTGGCATGTACACATGCTCCTACATGATTCTCCCCATGTTGAAAAAAACTCAGTGTTTTCTTTTCTTCTGCTGAATCTGTCAAACTGACACTAGGAAACTGACACCACTAGGACGTCGTTTGGTTCACCAATCGTGACGAGGTTACTAACCCCATTGTGGTGAAGATAACATGACGATGATGAAGATGATGCAATATTAAAGAAGCATTTGATGCACCAAATGTAGCCATCACAATAGCATACCTATAAAATAAAGAAGAAAGGAATTATGTTACTAGGAAATAAGTACAAAGTTTACATTAGAAATCACTTTATTCGACCTATGCCAAAAGGAGTACATGAGTACTTATTTATATAAGTAAGGGAGGGAGAAACTTTTCTAACTTTTCCATATGGACTTGCAAGACACTCTAACTTTGGCATGTAAACATGCTCCTGCATCATTCTCCCCATGTTGGAAAAAAACTCGATGTTTTCTTCTGTTGAATCTTTGTCTCCAAGCTGACATTGGGATGTTGTTTGGTTCACCAATTGTGACAAGGTTATTAATCCCATTATGGTGAGGACGATGATGAAGATGATGCAATATTGAAGAGGCATTTGATGTACCAAATGTAGCTACCACAATAAGACACTTATAAAATGAAAAGGAAAGAGTTATGTTACAAGGAATTTTGCAACAGACAAATTGCACTAATGACGCACCCCAACATGACCGCTCACAAAGTCTCTCAAACTTACCATGAACCAACTAATTTTAATTTGAGCATGTGTATATGTTCAAGTTAGAATGCCTTACAAGTTCCACATGGAAAAGTTTAGGAAAACTTCCCCCTCCCCTACTATTATAAATATGTACTCATGTACTCCTTTCGAGACAAGTTGAATAAAGTAATTTCTAATATAAGTTTTGTCCTTATTTCCTCTAAGCTCTCTTGAAGAGATAGTTAATATCTTTGGTCTAGCCAAGCAAAGTGGATAACCTGACTATTTTCATCATAGTAGGGTTAGTATCCTCACCACGATTGATGAACAAACGACATCTCATCGTCACAAACAAGACGTCCTAGCGTCACAAACAATGAGTCACTACATCCCAATATTCTTTATATAAAAAGTTGAGAAACTTACTTCTACACTTACTACGATTGAGAAATCTAGACAAATAACGGTAATGTAATTCAACCTCTCTACCAATCGTTTGTACATTTATAGTATAAAGGATCCCCTGATTTGAAAGGAGTTTGACATTAACATCCATTAGGGTGTTGACTATGTCGGGATTTAATATTTCCCTTTCTTTCAGAATATCCATTGCATACTTCCTTTAAGATATGATGATCCCATTTTTGAACTATGTCATCTCTATCTCCAAGAAATATTTTAGTTGGACAATATACTTTATTTGAAAATGCTTGAAAAGACGCGCTTCACCCATGCCATACCAAGATGATCACTACACCCACGATAATAATGTCATCAACAAAAACAACCACATAGATGCAACCAACATGCAAGTGACGATAGAAGACAAAGTGGTCAGTCTCACTTTGCATGATACCAAATTATTGAATCGCATACAAAATCTATGGAACCATGCTCTGGGTGATTGCTTGAGGGCCATATAAAGATTTTCATAGTTCACATACCAATAAATTTCCTTTAGTGACAAAGAAGATTTTTCCAAGTAAATTTTCTCGAACAGGTCACCATGTTAAAAGACATTTTAAATGTCCAATAGAGAAATCAATGATGAATAGGAACAATGAATATGAATAATCATGCAGATGGCATTTTGCAACTAGAGAAAAGTATTCGCATAATCCAACTTGGAGAGTAGCCTTAAGTTGATCAACTCTATTGTCTGGACTAACCTTGAACATATACACACATTGACAACCAACAACTAACTTTCTTGGTGTTAAAGGAACAAGGTTCCAAGTCTCATTGTTCTATAATGCATATATATTATCTATTATAACTTGTTTTCATCTTGGATGGACGAAGGCATCACCTGCATTTCTTTAGGAATAGAAAAATAAAGAAGAAAACAACAATAGTAGGAAGGAATAATACGCAGATAATTAAAAGAAGTAGAATAAGAATGTAAACATATCACAATGAAAATTTTAGACTTAGGGTGTTGATGATGTGAAGGAGTTGCTACCAAAGGTGAGTCTGTAGTTTCGTTGGTGCTAGATGTAGGTAGGACATGACGAGTACAAGGCTAATAAACTTGTGAGGTTGGAGGAGATGGGTCAGGAAGAAATGGAGACTCCTTTGAAAGACAAAAAAGGAACAACATAGGTGTAGGTATGGAAAAAGTTTTGGATATAAATTATTCAAACCCAAAAAATGGAATTGTTTCGATAGTGAAATTAGCATATAGATCAAAGACCTATGAAGAGTAGGGGAATAAAACTTGTACCCTTGTCAAGATTGTGGGTACCCAAGGAAAACACACTCATGAGACCAAGGGAAAAGTTGTCAATGTCAGAACCAAGGGCTAGAGCAGAAAATGTAGAATCGAAGACTTGAGGCAATACCTCGTCTTTAGACAAAATACTTCATCTTTATACTAAAACCAAAAACACTAGATGTTTGTCACTTCCTCTAATGTTGTAGGAAACAAAATCTTCAACAAAAAATTATACAATCCTGAGGCCTTATAAGTTTAATGATGAACAATAGATTAAAAGGAGCCCTAAGGCCATATAAAACATTATGGATAGAAACAGACGAAAGGGTATGGAAAATACCAACGCCTTGAGACTATGTTTGAAAACCATTTGTTGTGGTGACAAAAGGTAAATAACCAAAAGTAGAAAAGAAGAAAAAAAAATTTACTATCGATTATATGATCAGTGACCCCAAAAACAAGGACATAGAAGTTCAAAGAGAGAGACATGCAAACAAAATCAATACCATTGTGTGCAATAGAACCAGAAGCTTAGAGGTCCTCATACAATTAAAGGAAACTGTTGAAGATTGTTAATGATAAAGCAAATCCTACAAGAGGATATATTACCAGTTCGATGATCCTAAACTCAAGGACCCAGGGCTTAAAGAGTGAGAGACCATATGTAATCTCACCCATGTAATTAAATTTTTACTAAAATCAAGTAAAGTAGAGCATTAATTTCTCTAAGTTAGTGAGTTCTCTCAATTAGAAGCTTCGATAGTATGTGATGATAGTTGATATTGTATAATTTATGAAAAAAAAAAAAAGTGAAAAAATGTGTAAAATACCTGTAACAACTCTGATGCTGAAGGCCTTAAATCTGGCTCCCTATAACCACAAATTAATGCATAGTGATTAAAACTCAATTCATTACATATACATTAGCACTCTTAACCTCAAAGTCAAATTGAATCACTAGCCTTTTCAAAAACAAATGTAATTAGAACAAAATAGAATCATCATAATGGAAAAAGCATATATGTATGTACTTGTGGAAACATTTCAGCAAGAAGTCTTTTGCCTCAGCTGACAGATGTTCAGGTATGGGTGGATGAGATTTAGTTGTCCCAATATAGAAAAGAGCTGAAACCTAAGAAAAAGAGAAGTTTAAGTGAAAGCATGTCATTGAACCCATCACATGCATATGCACTCACAAGCAGATATTAACTAGTGAAATTCTATGATAAAACTAGATTACTATGTTAGGTGAGGCTTTTATTACCTCCTGGGGATATTGTTGACTCCATGGAGGCTTCCCTGTGGCCATCTCTATCACAGTGCATGCAACACTCCATATATCGGTGGAGCTTAATAATCACAAGTTAGATTTTGTCACAAACAATAGTCAATATCTCTAATCAAATCTAATGACCCAAATGACAAAAAAAAAAGAAAGACATTGCCAACAAAATGAAAGAAAAAAAAAAGATTTAAACGCATACTTCATTAATTAAAAAAAAAAAAAAAACTCAAACCATTACATATAGATGCTTAGTCCATAATTTAGATCCTTAAATAGGGTATACATTGATTAGAGGTTGGGAGTGAGTTAGATGTTCATAACGAAGAACGGACCACTAAGAAACGAACTTGTTTCAAACAAGTTAAGGTTTGCATCATCCTTCTAGAACAACAATTATTTCATTGGACACTAGAGTACATAGCAAATCTCAAAAGAAGTAATGTGAAATAATCACAACTACAATAATTAGAAATTAATGAATGAATGTCTTATTCTTACTAATATGAAAACAAATATGGCTACTTGCTAAGAGTCCCATATTTAGTATAATAAGCTACTTGATGTGGTATTAAAACCTTGAAGTTCTACCATCTAATGGAGTAATCTTTCGAGATAGATTTTCTTCCAATGTCTTAAGTTCTAAAATTGGTGCTTTAATTGAGGGTTGGACTCACAAAACATTGGATTAAGGTACAAACCAAATACTTAAATAGGAGGATTATAAAACAAGTATTCAATGAAGAAAAAAATTACCAGCTTATCCCTGAGTAAGTATAAAAAGATCTTGTTTGTTTAATTGCTGTGTTTCCTTTCTTCCAAAATATTAGTTTCACAATCTTAGATATAAATAAATTTGTTTTACAAGACTTCTTGTTACGTTTTTCTTTTCATCTATATCTAGTTTAATATTTTTACATTGAACACTATGTATAATCTATACAATATTTGAAGTAACTTTCCGTTGTCTCTAAATCTTATAATTGGATACAAACATGATTCGCAATTTAAAACTAAGTTTAGCAATTCACGATTCAAAAACAGTGACATAACAGTGCAGCCTCACTATGAATATGAATACAATATGAGAATTTCACTAAAACCACTATTGAAAACAGATAAATCTTTCCTTCGTGTCCACATCATACAAAACTATTTCCTTTTGAACACATATAGTGACAAATAAATCTTAAAAAATATTTGACCGTGCTATGATGATAATTTTTTTAGTATTACTTATACACTTACATTGTATGTCCTGTTTGTAGAATAACTTCAGGGGACATCCAGTGTGGTGTGCCCTTCATTGATTTTGCACCATTGATAGTAGCCTATATCAATCCACAAATTCAGACATCATGACCCGAAACATGTTAACCAAGAAACTCGCAATATCATAAAGAACTAATAATATTAATAGTATCATACCAGTTCAACAACTTTCTTGGATGCACCAAAGTCTGCAAGTTTAATGCACCCTTTGTTATCAACTAGAATATTGGCTCCCTGTATCCAACAACACATTGACCAAAATGATAAAGAGAGACACCAAAGCAGAGAACCTTCTAGAAGTAAAAGTAAAAACACGGTACCTTAATATCTCTGTGAATAATCCCATTATTGTGAAGGTATTCAAGGCCCAGTAAAAGCTGTTTCGTATACATTCTTATAACCTAAAAAAGATTGAACATTGAGCAACAAAAGAATCACAACGCGATAGATTCTTTATGTGCTTCATAAAGTAATAAATGAATATCACTTACGGATTCAGGGAAGGATCCAAATTTCCCCAAAAGCGATGAGATAGAACCACCAGGTACGAACTCCAGCAGAATATTTAAGGAATTCTCCTCTCTCGCGGTTCCCAAGTATCTCTATCATGATAAATAAATAAATAAATATCAAACAAAATGGAGGGGAAAAAACACTTACTAAATTATTGAACACCAAGGAATCAAAGTACTCTGATTCGCATAATAAGACCACACTCACAACAATATTTGGATGCTTAAGATTCTTGAGAAGCTTGACTTCTTCTTCGAGCTCCCGAATATTAGCCTGACTCAACAGATTTTCCACATATCAATCATCACGTAGAACATCATCCAGCTTACACACAAAACAAGAGCACTGTTGCTTTACACACAAGATGTGAAGTAATACATTATAACTCATTCCACACCATGACCACTACAAACACTTCCACGAAGCTCAACAATGTAAACCTATAACACCGTAGCAGTGGCAGTGAAAGTGAAACCACATTTTTACCTGTGTATTCTCCTTGTAAGCGTTACCAGGAGCGATTAAAACCTAACAGAAAGTCAGAAATTAAACAATTAGAACGTAATCAAACAAAATTATAGCACAAAAAAAAAAAAAAAAACCACCCACCAATGCCCCCTTTTTCATACACTACCCCCCCCCGAGCGGA
>Ga0123340_1000791_pt1 | contig 23650 bp, 8 predicted proteins | sample SirMexnodulemix_FD_89961 | JGI IMG/M metagenome (GOLD analysis project Ga0123340, IMG submission 89961) | Root nodule microbial communities of legume samples collected from Mexico - Siratro Mexico nodule mix | ecosystem: Host-associated > Plants > Roots > Nodule | place: Mexico: Nepantla...
CAGAAAGCAAGCTTTCAGATTTCTCATTCTCTCTATCCATATGCTATGTGCTTATTCTCTTTCTCTCAAACCATTGATCTGACCACTGCTTCTGTGTATAACCAAATTGGAGCAACCCCTTTGAATCTGATCCTGGAATCACAAGCATATCTACCATTTTCTTTCTTCTCATCATCATCTGTAAGTTAAAGCTTTCTTTTTGTCCTTTTATTGTTAGCCTTTTTTCCTCACTGCTTTAAGTTTAACTCATAAGAACAGAATAAGAAAAGGAGTGAAAAGAAGGAAGATTAGGGGGGTTTAGTTTCCTTGTGAAAAACTCTCAAAATATGCTTTGACTTCAATAAGCTTATGGGTTGTGGACTAAGGGTATTTCTATTTGTTAGTTTCTCACTTTTTGTACGTTTTGTTTGCAAGGTACTTCTTTTTTTGTCCTTCATGTGTATATGTATGTCCCCTTTTTTTGTATTATTGTAAGCTATGATTTGTTGAGTTTCCTTTGGTAAAAGGTTTGATTTTGTGATTGGCAGAGGTAACTGAGTGTGCAAAATGACAAGGGTGACTCGTGATTTTGGTGATACAATGCAACAAGAGGCTGTGCCTGCGGTGTCTTCTGATGTTGTGTTTGCTTCTAGTCGGTTTCCTAATTACAGAATTGGAGCTAACAATCAGATAATGGAGACAAAGGATGACCCTAAAGTGTTGTCTATGAAGGAAGTTGTTGCACGTGAGACTGCTCAGCTATTGGAGCAGCAAAATCGTCTCTCGGTTCGTGACCTTGCCAGTAAATTCGAGAAGGGTTTGGCAGCAGCAGCTAAGTTGTCTGAAGAGGTTACCCTTTGCTCTGGTTAAAAATCAATTATTTTTTACATTGGAATACGGTTCTTCCTTTTGGAGGGTTTTGCAACCTGAGATTGTTATTTGGCTATGCTTGCAATTGAAATATCCAATGATCATATTCATAATTTTTGAAGAAGGGGATGTTCCTTTATTAAAGTAAGCTTTTCATTGCTGGTGAAATCAGGCTAGACTTAGAGAGGCTGCATCTTTGGAAAAACATGTTCTTTTGAAGAAACTTAGAGATGCACTTGAATCCTTAAAAGGGCGTGTGGCAGGCAGAAACAAGGATGATGTGGAAGAAGCTATTGCTATGGTTAGTTTTCTTTTCTTTTTGTGTTAAAGGAATATTTCCACTTCAAATTTGTTTCTACCTAATAAACAGGTTTTCATATTTATCCTGTCGTGTGCTTTTTCATATGAAGCTGGTTCTATAATATAGAGTATTGTGTATTGCTAGAGAAGTCAATTTGGGAGGGTTTATGTTAATGGAAAGGCTTTGAGAATGAACTTGGAAATACTTCCCTTAAATTTTGTATATACTTGTAGAAGTACATTTTCTTATCCAGATAATGCTTTCATTGCTCCATGAATAAAAATGAATTTAAACTTTTATTAATTTTTTTAATAGAATGTTCACTGTAGTTTATTTGTGCATTCACAGTCTTCTAAGAGATGCAATCATGAACTGTGATTTATTCTGCGTATTCTTCAGGTTGAAGCTCTAGCAGTTCAGTTGACTCAGAGGGAAGGAGAACTAATACAAGAGAAGGAAGAGGTGAAGAAGCTTGCAAATTTTCTTAAGCAGGTGAGTTGTCCTGTTTTACATGGTTACGAAAGAAGTTTGATTAGAAATAGGAAAAGAAAAGAAGATCAAGCATTATAAGATATCCTCTTTTTTTTATAAACATTAAAAGAAAACACAATAAGACCAAACTGTTGCTCTTGTAATGAAATGTTTTTTCCTTAGCTTGTGTCTTGTCTACATGGCTGCATAAAGAAATACCTTTTTCCAATGTTGATAGTTCATTTAATTTCTAGGCTTCTGAAGATGCTAAGAAACTTGTTGATGAGGAAAGAGCTTTTGCTCGTGCTGAAATAGAGGATGCTAGAGCAGCGGTTCAAAGAGTGGAAGAGGCACTTCAAGAACATGAGAGAATGTCTCAAGCCTCTGGGAAACAAGTTTGTGTTATTTTCTAGTGATTTTTCATGTTTTATTATAAGGAGTTGGTAATAAGTGCTTGTTGAAAGGTTTTTGCTAATAGGCTCACAGTATACAGACCAACAAATACTGTTGGTCTGTATTAATTTAGTAATAATCATTTGAACTAAATTTGGATCCATGGTTTAGGACGTGGAACAATTAATGAAGGAGGTTCAAGAGGCTCGAAGAATCAAAATGCTGCATCAGCCAAGCAAGGTATGTATGAGCAAGAACACATGTACCTATTTTTGTCTCATCTAATTTCTATTTCCAATGCCTTCATTTTTTCTAGTTTCCATTTTTATTGGGTGTGCCAGACTCTTGATTGTTCTCCTTTGTTGAATTAGCTTTCTTTTCTTTATTTTCTGAGACTTCTTTTTTCCATATGGTTACATTTTTATGAAGTTATTCAAGATAGATGATTACATTGTTGTTGATTGAATTTTAGGTCATGGATATGGAGCATGAACTTCGAGCATTGAGGGCTCAACTGGCAGAGAAGACTAGACAGTATCTTCGACTTCAAAAGGAGGTATGCTGTCATGAACCATCCATGGCAATTCTATGATATACTCTCAGCATTAGGTGGAAGACTTTTAGACAGTTGTTGGTTTGTTAAGCAGCATGTTATGACGAATCACGTTTTGTAGCTTGAATTTGGTTTTGAGGTCTGGTTTTTTGTTGAAAATCCGTGTTTTAACATGGTTTTGCATCATGCATGGATTACGGGGATAACATGCCTTGACATTGTTGTGTTTATTGTATAATGACCATTGGATGATATTCTATGATAAGGACTTGAGTATTATGGATTGTGTACGTTTCAATGGAATCCTTAAGTGTTTGATTTCCCCATCTTATCAACTAGTGTTTATGTCACCTCTGCTTTGTGTCATGCAGTATTTTTATTTACCTTCATACTGTCAAATTCTCTGGCAATACTGAAAACCTGGTCATATAATTCTTTCATAATTGCTTTATTTCTGATGATTGATATAAAAACAAATGTTTTTAAATACTATATGGAAAGCATGTGAATATTGAATATTCCATATTCCTTCGCTAGGGCAGTATGATCTTTAGATAGTCTTTGGAGAATCTTCTAATTTTTAGACGTTGTGATCGAAAATTCCATGATATTGTTCATTTCGATTAGTGTTTGGGCGTTCATGTTGAACAATGTTTTTTTCATAAGTGAATGGGGAATTTCTTTGCTTTGATGGAGGAGTTAAGTGATTGTCTTCTACTAATCATTGTAAGCTTCTTTTATTGATTATCCTTCATCTCATAATACTTTTCAGCTAACTAGAACAAAGAAAGGCGGGGAGAATATTCCTCATTTATATGAACTTGAAGGGAATGAAACCTTAGGTTCTTACTTGCAAATTCAGCCTTGCTCTGATAATGCTCCTGAAGTTTCCAAATGTTCAATTCAGTGGTATCGTGTATCATCTGATGGAGCCAAAAAAGAACTTATCTCAGGTAATTTTTCTGTTTTTTTTTTTTTTAAAACTTTCCAGTCAGCTGACTCTTGATTTATGCATTTTTTTCTGCTGATTGTATTGCATTTTCTGTTATTGGTCATTTTCCTGAAGAGTGAATAGCGGTTATGATGATGATAATTCTATCCTTTAGTATTTATAGAAAATTATAAACTACTTGTGTTGTGTAAATACTAATGATTAATGTAGTTAGGCTTAAACTATTTTGTAAGAAGGTATTCAGACCTATTCTATTGTTTCGATCATGTTACTCACTATTCGGTCACAATTACAAAAGATATATGACCATATTTTAGTATATAAGTAGGTGTAAACCTCATCTTACAAGCTAATTTTGTAAGATTGAATTATGATCTAAGTTGTTATGTTCAAGATGCTGGAAGACTGGTTGTTGTTAAATATGTCATCCAGTAAGTTCCTCAGTTTTTATCTTTCCTTATCATATGATATAACTTTCTCAGGAGCAACCAAATCAGTTTACGCCCCTGAGCCTTTTGATGTTGGACGTATATTGCAAGTTGATGTTATTTCAGAAAGTGAGCATGTCACACTTTCAACTGCTGGTCCAATAGATCCAGGTCTGGTTTCAATTCGACTTATCCTCATTTGCATTAGTAGCAGTCACTAACAGACATTGCTTCTGTACTTGTTTCTATTTTAAATATAAAGTTGTTTTCTTATCTGTTCTTTTAAGAGATTGAGACATGTTATGCTGTGCAGTCATGTTGAACTTACATTTCTTTTGTACTCATGTAGCTGCTGGTTTGGGCACCTATGTAGAGGCACTTGTGCGCAAACATGACACTGAATTTAACGTATGTTGTTCTGTTCCTTTTAACTTTTATTGATTTCCTTTTTATATAGTTACATGCTCGCCTTGTTAAGTTGAGCTGTTTTTTGACCCAAACGTGTATGGTTTCATGGGTTGTTACTGAGTCATTTAATCAAATTGTTTAGTTTTGACAACTACTGTTATTTTGTGGTTTGTTCTTCACATATAAAAATAAAGTTCAGAAGTCAAGTCTAGTCAGATTACATGACAATGATATTATAGTTGCATTTAATACTTTTCAGGTAGTTGTAACTCAAATGAACGGTTCACCTGCAACTGAATCTATTCATGTGCTTCATGTTGGAAAGATGAGGATAAAACTTTGCAAAGGAAAGACCACAATTGCCAAAGAATACTATTCAAGTTCAATGCAGGTATTTAAAACTGTTGATACCATCTATATTTGATTGTGAAAAGCAAAACAAAGCTCTAACCTCTTCCTTTAACTCATTCTCTATATTATTGTAAATCTGTGTTGATACATACACCTTGTGCATTGAACTACAATATGAAAATGCATTGTTTTTGTGCTCTTCTTTTTTTCCCCTTGTCACTTATGATAAACTGGAATTTGGTTAACCATAATACTTTGATCTTGTTTTCTTTAGCTTTGTGGAGTTAGAGGAGGTGGAAATGCAGCAGCACAGGGACTTTTTTGGCAGCCAAAGCAAGGTCATTCTTTTGTATTAGCTTTTGAATCAGAGCGAGAAAGGAATGCTGCCATCATGCTAGCAAGGAGATTTGCATTTGACTGTAATGTAAGTCCTTCTGAAACTTAACACATTGGTTAGAATTTGGGAAGTCATCTTTTTCTCTCTCTTTTTGGCCTCCATTGCTAAATTGGAATGCAAATAATGACAGATCATGCTTGCTGGACCAGATGACAGAGCTCCTCTAGGGACATGTTGAGTCTCCTTACATCTTTTTCCCCCACCCTTGTAATTATGAGTTTTTCTACATTGTATTATTATCATAAGTGTTATTTAAACACGCAAAATCTTCCTTATAATATTGGTTTAGCTAGTAGTGTGATTCATACCTTGTGGTCTGAATCATTTGTATAATTTTGTTTCATTAGTCCAAGGCATTTTTTTATTTGCCTTTGTGAGATTAGGGTTTGAGATGCTAATTTGTTGTATTTGATCGACAGACAATTACTGAGAATTCTGATTGATATTGTCTATGGACACTGACCTCGTGAACAGGACAATATGTGAATCTTTTTCTCTCGTTTGTAACATGAAAGAATCCAATGTTTATATTACTAGATTTACCTCAAGAATCCAATGTAGTGTCCTAGATAGATAAATAGATACCATATGGATTGTGTTTATCTATAAATTAAGAATTTACAGCAATAACCAAAACTAAAAATGAAAAATAAAACAAAAAAGGCTCATTTAGATATTTAAAGTATTAATGCAGCCATACATCAAGATTTTAAAAGATTCATTCAAATATAAACTCTTTAAAAATATGATATAATAATGATTTAAATCATGAAAAAAAATGTGACTGGTTTGATAAAGTCAAAACAAGGAAGAACAAAAGAAAAAAAAAACTACAACATAAATCTGTTCATTCTTTTCATAATTCCATTTAGTGTTTATTTTCATTCATCTTATATTTTTCTATTCTGTTTTTTATTTACTTCACATCTTTTTATTCTATTTTTTCAACAAAATACAATGTATAAGATATAGATCCGTTGCTTACAAATTTAATGTCCTCGTATCTTTCAATTTGCTTAAATATTATTATTTATTAATTTATTTTTAAACTTCACAATTTTATTAAATAAAATAATCAATAAAATATTGTATAAAAAATTTAATACTGCTAATCAATAATTAATGAATAAAGTATATTTTTTTATTAAATTTAGACATTCTTAGCTTTCCAACGTCCACAAGTCTAAGTTTTGACTTGTCGGTGTTCTTGCTTGAACACTAATTGAATTAAAATGTATTTTTACTCTCTGTAAAATGAATAAATTTTAATTTTAAATGTCTCTTTATAGAGAAAAATAAAAGAAAATTTTTTGACGAAAGCTAATAAAGTTATTTCAAATTTCATAAAGATGAAAAATAAGCCATAATAATTTTATAAAAAATATTTAATAATATGAATTCAATATTCAACAAACAAAATATAACTTAATCAGATTTAGACTTTTTGTTGAGCTTTATAGTTGTAGCCATAATAAAGTTGAGATTTTTATTTAATTTTCCCTCCTTAAACAGTGTTCATTCCGTGTGGACCATGCTTTACAGAGTGGAATGCTTGGCTTTGCAGTCAAACCAAATCAAACTTCAATCAACGGCTACAATTCCTCTTGTCTTCGTGCCAAAGATCTGACCCTTCGTGTATTTTTCACTGTTTTTTATATTTTTTTATTTCCACCTACAAAATCTTGATCTCTACAGTGTTGTGTGGTGCTGTTGTGTTGTGTTAATCTGTGTTGTGTTAATCTGATTCACAGTTACACTCTCTCTCTCTGTCACTTGGATCAGTCATCTCATTTCAATTCTCAGGTACTTCTCTACACTTTTTCTCCTGTTTCTGCTTCTTTCCCACATAGTAATCTTCCATTTTTATGATCCCCTTTAAGGCCAATTTGACCAAGCTTCCTCATTTTGGATTTTTGTGAGGGTGGTATCTTGTTTTTTCCTCAAATGATCAAGCATTGACCATCTTATGATTCTGTGTATCTTCCATTTTTGATTCCTGGGAAATCCACTGACAATGTAATTACATAAAAAAGTGCAAATAAAATTGTAAATAAATATTTTTTTGTATCATCATCACCCTGATATGGAATGACAAGTTTGGATGCATTTTTGGAGCATGTAGATCTAAAGTTTGTATTTTGAATCGTGTGTCTGTAAGTATCTAATGCTGATGCAAGTGATCCGGCATGCTGCAGTGTTTTCCTTTGCAAATAATTGATCAGAGAGTTAACTTGTGACTTTGGTTGGCTTTGATTAGTTAGTTGTGACTGGATTTGGATCTTGATCAAGCTAACTTGTGTGAAAATTTGCCATCTGTAATATAGATATGTCGACATCTAATGAGCCAGAAGTGGTGGAAAGGGGTAGCAAGGATGAAAAGCACAAGGAAGATGATAAAGAGGAAGGGAAGGGTGGATTCATTGAGAAGGTGAAGGATTTCATTCATGACATTGGTGAGAAGATTGAGGGAGCTATTGGGTTTGGGAAGCCAACTGCTGATGTTACTGCTATACACATTCCATCAATTAATCTTCACAAGGCAGATATTGTTGTTGATGTGCTCATAAAGAACCCAAATCCGGTGCCAATCCCTCTGATTGACATAGATTACTTGGTTGAGAGTGATGGAAGGAAGCTAGTTTCTGGATTGATACCAGATGCAGGTACTATCCATGCACATGGAGAGGAGACTGTGAAAATTCCTGTTACTTTGATTTATGATGACATCAAGCAAACATATGCTGATATTAAGCCAGGAAGCATCATTCCTTATAGGGTGAAGGTGAGTCTGATTTTTGATGTTCCCATTTTGGGAAGGCTAACTCTACCTTTGGAGAAAACTGGAGAAATCCCCATACCTTATAAGCCTGATATTGATCTTGAGAAGATTCATTTTGAAAGGTTCTCTTTTGAGGAGACAATTGCAACTCTTCATTTGAAGTTGGAAAACAAGAATGACTTTGACCTTGGCCTTAATGCTCTTGATTATGAGGTGTGGCTTGGTGATGTTAGCATTGGTGGTGCTGAACTCACCAAGTCTGCTAAAATTGAGAAAACTGGGATTACATATATTGATATTCCAATTTCCTTCAGGCCTAAGGATTTTGGCTCTGCCCTCTGGGATATGATTAGAGGAAGGGGAACTGGTTACACCATGAAAGGAAATATTGATGTTGACACTCCCTTTGGAGCAATGAAATTGCCCATCAGCAAAGAGGGTGGCACAACCCAACTCAAGAAAAAGAAGGAAGACCGTGATTATGATGACTCTGATGATGAGGTTTGTTAAACTTCTTTTAGCTATGTTTCTTGATTCCTTTCTATGTTTTCCACGTTCTCTAGAAAATGATTAGGTATTGGCATTCAACCATACATTTCATCAGAGGGGAGATAGCTTTGAATTCACAATTTTAGCCCTTGTCTTCCATATTTTCAATATAATAGAATTGCTTCAGAATCTAGTATTGGAAAAGAAAACATTACCTGTGTGCTTAGTTGGAAAGCTGACAAATAGATTTAGTGAACAATTTTTTGTCTTCTATTTATATGAGAAATTCTTATCTGAAAATACTAACTCTTGGTAATGTCTTTATCTTCTATAAGTTGTATTTGCTTGTTCCATAACTTCTATCTATAATATTTTTCTTTGCAGGAGTAAAGAAGAATTGTAGCAGGTCATTTACTAGTTATTAATAAAAGGGGAGTTGAACTTTGAGGCATTACTTTATGAGTTCTGATGGCATTGACATGTATTTTTACAGATCAGGTTGACAGTCAAATTATGGGATAGTATCAGAATTTTAGTGATAATATGCTGCTGCAGTTTGGCTTGTTTTCTTTCTTTTGAACCCTGCTTTTGTTGTACTTAATTGATTACCATGACAATCTTATGCTGTCTTAATGTGAGATAAAAGATAATTTGCCTTGGAATTATATGTGGTTGGGTTTATTTATTTGTCTATATGTTTTTGAGGTGCGGTTTTCTTTGTGATTCTGGAATTTATAATTGGTCATGTTATGGCTTCTTTTGAGGGTTGCGTGTACCAAACAACATGAAAACACTCCAAAGTTTTATGCCTGTTCTGGTCCAAGTGTTACAACAAAAAATGCATCTTCCTCTTAGTTGCTAAATCATTGGCTACTAAATTCGACCATAAAGAGAAGGAAGGTTCTTTCTTAGACAGCTCAACTTTGTTGTGCCAAAATACTAGTAATGCTTTCTGAAAGCACTAAACTTAGATACTGTTTGAACTATTTCCCAATCAAAAGTAGGAGTTTTACCTAGATAATCTACGAAATCTTTTAATACAGTATTTATTAAGTATGTAATTATACTAATATTGTCTTACATAAACAACTTTTTGAACGCTTATTTTGAATATAAAGATGTAATATGAAGATGGGAGAGGATCTTGTTGGGCAACAAATGTCAAGAGCGTGTTTTTAGACATTATGTGGCTTGATTTGTGGATGCATGCGTTGGGTTTCAAGTTCAGTGTGTTCCTTTTGACAAGTTCTTCCTGCATCCTAATAGGTTCTTCCTGCACCTTAATAAAAAAATTTCATACCGCAAATGTCCTTGTATGACAACCGGATGACACTTCCATCCAGTTGTCATTTTTTTTCAAATGACAACCGGATAGAGGTACCATTCGGTTGTTAATTTTTCTTCAAATGAGAACCGGATGGCACCCCCATCCGGTTGTCATTTGAAAAAAAATTAACAACCGGATGACACCTCCATCCGATTGTCATTTGAACAAAAATGACAACCGAATGACCTGTTTATCCGATTGTCAATTTTTTTAAATGACAACCGGATGGAGATGTCATCCGGTTGTCATATAAGGGTAATTGTAGTATAAAATTCTTTTATTAAGGTGCAAGAAGAACCTATTAGGGTGCAGGAAGAACCTATTAGGGTGCAGGAAGAACTCGTCGTTCCTTTTCCCAGCCTGCGTTGGATTTGTATACAGACTAGTTTCTTACACGGAACATTGTCATAACAAATCATAAATAGTAATGTTTTTTTTATTTCTTGTTTCAGCTGTCAAGATAGAAAATAGCTAAATATTGCAAGTTAAATTGCCATGTTAATGATTGATTATTAAAAGTTAATTCACCGCTATATTTATATATGTATTTAAACATAGCATATTTTAAGAGTTCTTTTCGATTTCTCACTGAAGACTAACAGAAAAATGAAAACTTTAAAAAACACTTCTAAGACAATGAAATATGTTTATTTTTATGTTAAATTGATATATGTATAGATTAAAATTAGATTTAAAAGAAGCTAAAATGAAATAATTAACTTACTATGAATAAACTTGTACGAACTAATTTAGCTTATAAGAAAATTGTTTATTTTACTTTTCTATAAATGTTTTTGAAAAATATTATCCAAATCAACCATCGATGGGGGTGAATTTTTCCTAGATTTAGTATCATATTATATTTATTTATTTATTTTATTTCATTTAAATACTGCAACTTTAGTTTAGTGTAGCTCAATTTAATTTTGAACTAAACTTTAATTTTAATTCTAGACGTACCGTACCATATCAAATTATAAATTTCCATTTTTGAATTAAGTCAACTCCAGCTTTAATTTAGTTTAACACATTATATTACATGAAAAGTACTAAAGGACTTGATTTGAATTTTTATTTGTAAATTGTCACTAATAAAAATTTGTCTATTATGCATTGCATTTTCGTCGGTTAATCAAAGGCTTAAAATAAAAAGTGTGGAGTATCAATTTAAAATTAAGTCCAACTTTTTTACATTAAATATTCTAAGCCCGTAAAAAAACTCATTTTTACGTTAGTTGTGAAGTCCCTCTAATAGTGTCGCAAAGTTCTAATCTTTTTAACAAAAAAAATATAATAATAGGTAAAGCTACAAATGAAGTTGGAAGTATTTAAAATGCTTGATTCTATATAATTAAACCTTTTCATTACAACAAAATTTTTATATCATGTATAATAAAATATACTTATTTATATAATAAACAATTACATAAAATAAAATAATATTTTTAATTATTTGTAGAAGATTATGAGACGGATCATTAAAAAACGTTAACATACATGATCAACAACAATATTTGTACTTCCTGTCAGTATATATAATCTAAATAATTTGATCATATAACATGAATATACAATTAGTATTATTACTACCATTTCTTTTACCACCCTCTCCATCATCCTCCTCTATCTCGAACCCTAACCCTCCATTTTTTTTTCTTTTAACTGTTTTAAGCCCTCATGGTTAGATTCGGGCATGCACATTATTTTATCAGAAAACAAATATGAGGATGCAGGAAGAAACAAACGCCTGTTCGACGGAAAACTATGGTTACTTGAGAAGGAAAAGGATTGAACTCCAATCATATTTCAGTATTTCACTCCATTCAAATGACCTTGGACACTTCTGGCTTATTTAAGAGTGTTATTTAGAGTGCTTATTTTCCCGAGCAAATGAACATTTATCATACCCTCAAAATATGATTTGTATCAATTGTTAAAATTTGTCAAAATCTTTGATCATACTATGGCGATAAAATGTCACCATGCATGAGGAAGATATGCATACATCCAAAAAACAAAATTGGATTTCAAAGTAGCTAGAAAAGCATCATTAAAAGAATTAAGAAAAAAAATAGTATACTGAAATATGCTACCGGCGGTTCTGACTTGGAAGCAAGCAGTCATATGTAACCATGTGTGATATCACAGAGAGCTTGTCTGAAGTTTGCAGTCCAGGGGCTGCCAAATCTATTATATCCTCACGCAAACTGTTCATAATATATATGAATTAGCAATTTTAACAATCATAGAATTCACACCCTTTTCACGTATTAGAACAGTTAGAGGATATATATATATATATATATATATATAAATCCGATAAATAGAAAGTGACTGGACAATTATAGCTGAGACAAAAGGAGTGCAACTAACCTCTCCCACTCTCCAGAAGCTTCTGCGTGCCTTTTGACAGAATGATATAGGCGATTCAGGCTATAGAGTGCCAATCCAAACATACATTGTGCATCTCTCTCCTGTAGACAACATGAAACATGAACTTCCTATCTTTCTTCCATCCATCTCATTCAAATTAACTAAGGATTTCTTTGTTTTAATGTTAAATGAAATTGATTTTGATAAAATTAATTTTAAATCATTAAAAATAATTGGAACATATTCCCAAATTAATCTGTCATAAATTTCAAGTTAGAACATGTGTCATGGTGGGAGAAATATTGGTTGTTTGCTAAACGAGCACAAAATGAAGTTTGTGAACCCCACTCGCACCTCAAACAACTCAAATGAAGACGTTTTCTGTAGAAAAAAGAAAATGGCACAGTGAAGAACATTTTTCATATGCTCTATCATGAGTATTCTAGACTTACTCTGCCTAGGTGAATACCGCCTCCATAATATGTGTGTGTGTGAGTAGAGAGAGAGTTGAAACTTCATTTTGGAAGGGCTAAACAAAATCAAGAGTCATATATGTATGTACGAATGACGCGACTTAATAGAAGGAAAACTTCAATTCAGGAAGAAATATAGTCACATGCATGTACAAGAATCAGGAAAGCTTCTTACCAGCCCTTGGTCAACATAACTTTGGTACCGCACAATCCTTTTCTTAACCTCAGCAACAAGTAACCTCCTCTGAATGCGAGCAACTCTACCTCTTCCCTCAGCTTTGGTATCCTAATTTACACAAATTTTTTTTATCAATACTAGTGAATAAAGAATTTCTTTTTAAGAGAAAAGATAACGAAGGCAATACTGAAACAAGTTAGCACCCCAAAAGCTACATAAAACGAATTCTTAAATCTAAACCAACTTTGAAAACCCGCGGGGAATTATATAAATAAATTATAATAAATGAAGAAATTCAAGGAAAACCAAAAATAAGTAACTTCATAACACTGCAGAGCATCCTCTAATCAATGAAGCAATAACAAAATTCTTAAAAGATCGAGGGCAGTTAAGTATAACAAGTAAAGGATGAACTTGAGCAGGTTTGATACAAAACAGAATCCCTTTTTGACCTAATCCATATGATATTAAGATACATATGTCGACTAGAAACAGGTGCTGTAATATCTAGCCCATCAGATAAAAACCAATTTGCTTAAAACCATTTTAGTGCTCATAATTTCACATATGTGTAATGTTGAATCTCTATGAAACTTTAATTGCACATTTGGTCTTCCAGGTTTTCAAAAGTATGTGATTTTAGTTCAGCATTAATATATAATTCAATTTCTAATAGCAAATGTTAATATATCGATAAGGATAGTGTTAAAACGTGTTAAACCTTGCTATTTATATTTTATGTGAATATTTGACACTCTAATTACTGATCGACGTGTGATATTTTTCATTAGTAATTGGACGACATTAAAGTAGACTAAAATGCTTAATTTTGAATAACTGAATCACCAAATGCGCAATTAAGCTTTTATAGAGATCAAAATTGCATAATCTTAAAATTGTAAGGGACCAAAATTGCAGAATGCGTAATTAAATTTTTATAGGGACTAAAATTCTAACAGTATCCCAACTATACACTAACAATGTGTCACTCCAAATAAGATCCACACTCCAACTCATTCATACAAGTTTTCTTTAGACTATGCAAGAAGTGTAATATTTGGATTCCTATCAGCATTATGGTCATAATTTTGTGCAAACTAAACAAGGGAAATTACCTGTTTGAACCATGACCGTACTACCATCACGAGCAAAAGAGAGAGAAAGAATGCAGGTAGAGCAGTCAGAACGGCAAAGTTGATTTCATTTGCCCGTAGAATCTGGTTCAGCTCTAGCATTGCCCTGCTCAAAATATCATAGTGAGAAATTAAAACAATGTGATTATTTACTTCGATTTGTAGATTCAAATAAACTCACGTCTCGATATCCAGCTTGAGCTTCTGAACCTGGAATATTGAAGAATTATGTTAAAAACTTGAACAGATGTAACATATAACATATGAACTACAGTACCTGAATAAGTATAGCGCGAACCAACTCTCCATTGAGAAGGTTTTGAATAGGATGCATGAGTTCCTTCTCATACCTGCATTTATACTCGAGAAATTAGATCTTAGCACATGATAAATACCAATGTTACAAGAAATGAAGTGATACTAAGAATTCTACTAATAAGGATTCTAAATTCAACATTTCTTCCGATTACATGATTTCTTCCTACATATAAAATTCACTTTCTGTATTTAATTGTCCTTTGATTCCATCAAAATCCAAGATTTAATTCTGTAAAGTTTAAAATATATTCAATCAATATAAATTGAAAATATTTTATATGAACATCCAGGATGAACCCTGTAGGTATAAAATCATAAAAAACTGCTTACAGGTAAATATCTACTTCAAATTCAATTACAGAAGCTATCATTGGACCAGCATAACTAGAGATATCCCAACTCACCTATCCATGACTATCTCAAGCATTTCCTGGTCTGAAGCATTCGCTGGGATATTCTGACCCTTTGCCTGCTCACTGAATGCCAACAACATCCTGCACAGAAATTTTTAGAAATAGTTACTAAGAGAGCAATATCCAATTATCCATGCAACTAGCATGCTTTCAATATCAAGTAGATTACTATTGAAAGTCAGATTTAATATCAATGAATATGACCAAATGCAATTCCAGGCAGTCATAAAAAGGTGAAATAATTGATAACATAAAGGCTAGTTATCTCTAACATGAATTGAATTGAACTATTCTAAAACTGAATTAAGCTTTAAAAGTGGTTCGACAGAACTAAACTTAATTGTATAATCGTATAAAAGAATTGAACTGAATTGCATCATGTTTTGAGTGAACTGAACCAAATTGAATTACTCTAAATTGCTTTTGAATTATTTTAGAGTATATTTTCCAATCTCACAAGTTATAGTCCAGTTTAGTTCAAACAATTCTATTTAGGAACAATTCAGTTTTTAAAACTAAACTAATATAACAATTCAGTTCAGTTTTCTTTTAAACAATTTAATATTTTTTTAACAATTCAATTTATTTCAGCTCAAATATTTTCGAACAACCCTAGTCGCACATACCGTACACAGTTCACCAACTTACATACATATTATGAATGAATAAGACCATGCACATGCGTAATTACATACAAACCAGATGCAAACTTTCATGATTCACAAGAAGCTTTTGCATACTAGTCTATACTGTCTAATACAACAATTCAAAAGTTTAAAAATTACCTCACATATGCTGTTTATTTGATATTTTATTTAGAAAAATAAATCTAAAATAAGAATAATATTATTTCGTTTTCTTTGTAAAACAAAAGGTCCAAATGGGTTGAGAGTTTTTATTTCAACTGGGAGAAACATCAACAATTTACATCGAAAGAGAATTATAGAAATAAAATTACTATAAGGTGCCTTAGTAATATAGCATACAATGCAAAACTATAAATAATTGTGTTAAAATAAGCATACAAAGCATATAGATTGTATATAGGTTCAGTGTTAAAGAAAAAGCAGGACGCCATATTTAAAAACCAAACCTGTGTAATGAGTTCGAAGTTAACTGCACCTCTTCAAGGTCCATAATACCTTGATGTCTCTTCCTGAATGTCTCAAAAAGTTCGTCCCTAATGGATAAAATCTGAAAATTGATTGCATAAGCATATTACAAAGATGTGGGACACAGTGACAAACAACAGGGCTCAAATCTCAAACAGTAATTTTAATAGGGATTATTTTAAAGGATTTTATGTGGCTTCAACTGGTGGATTTAACCCAATTAAAGTACAATGAGTAATCATGGGATATTAAAGAAAATACTTCTAGGGGCTAGGCTTAATTTAAAAGTAAGAAACAACACTCTTTTTAGCTTTATAACATTCCAAGGGCTTCCATCTTTTTTATGCTGGAACCTAACCTCGCCTGCATAATCCACTATAGATCAGCTACTAGGCAATATTAAACCTTATTTCATGCTTGCATCCTACATCAATTGTAAACCTCAATCAGTTTGGTTAACTTTTCAACAGATATCAAGATGGGAATGAAGAGGGAAAAGACTCAAGGAAAAGAATTTTGTCCATTGCTCACGGAAAATAGACTTTTAGGAAGGTTGCATAGTTAATTCTAATTATCAATAGATCGAGATTTAAAGGGGGAATGAGGTCAAGCAAATCCGACAGCTCATATCTCATAGGATATGTTAAGTTTTATTGAGGACGAAAAAAAAGGAAACAATAATGAAACCCAGGTAAATCATCAAGAAGAAATGTACCGGTTGCTCTACGTGATTCTTAAGAAAGCTAATTGTTGAGTTCCTAGCTTCCTGAACCCAATTATCAAGATCAGAACTTCCCACCAATCTACTATGCCGTAAGAGCCAAATCGAGCATACTGACAGACCAACTGCACCACATGTATAGCGGACCCAATGTTGAGTAATTCTCCTGGGCTTTCTATGTTTGATGACCTAAAACATATCACAACCATTAAATTGCAATTTAAAATTTTATAAATGTTATAGAACAGTCCAATCAACATAAACAACTGAATAAGTATTATAAAAAATGTTGATCACTTGCTCAATTATAGAACCTCCATATATATGACTAAATCCAATATAAATGGTAAGAAAATGGAAGCCCTTGTAATTCATTCCAGTCAAGATAATTGTGTCCACTTCTAATAGGCATTGAATCAAGGACAAAGTCCCATGGATTGTTAGAAGATAGAAAATAACATGAGACATCTTGTAATGTTGGAGATAAAATAAGGAGTATTAAAGCACTTGAGGAACCCACCCCCTCAAAAGCTAGCTATTAAAGAGGAAGAATCGAGTATGGAACTTCGGCACCCCATAATACTCAAGTATCTATTGTAGCACTGAGCCTAGGATGGACTTTCATTCTACAATTTCACTTAACTCCATCATTGGTCTATCATTGATAAGCACACAGGTACTCGAGGAACACATTTCTAAAAGCTAGCTATTGAGAGGGAAGAATCAAACACTTAAATTCTCCACTAAACATCTCATACTACTTGACGTGGGACTTAGACATCCTATAATACCCAAGTCTCTATCATAGGGTCAAGCCAACTTTTGTCTAATTGAGGGGTTTACTGTTCCATTACCAATCAAAGCAAAGGGGAGCACACAACAATGTAACATGAGAAAGTTTGGTAAGCAATTAATTTTAACAGCCCCAGTGATGGATATGGCTACTATTTACTTCTCTCATTTTCATATAAAAATGGCTTTCTAACTAAATAGAGTAACATACATGCCCCATGAATCAACATATCGTTTGGGTGTGAAACTAATCCCCTTAGGCAAGGAACATTACAGTTGCCTATTCATTTAATGATGAAGAAACTATTGCCTAACAGCAAACAAATATTACTCTTCTAACACATAATACCAAACAAAGCTAATAATATGATTATGGTTGAAACCTTATTTTCAGGAATGTTGGAAAATATTTCTATTTAATATATCATCTTGTCAAGTTACTATTTTAGAACTAAAAGTATAAGTTGTATTGAGTAAAATATTTTCAGTTTGTGAAAAAAAGTATATCTAGTTAATTATTAAAATTCTGAACAAAAAAACAAAAGTCATCTCTCTGAAGTGAGACTTTATGGATAGAAGTATATAAATTCAAAAGTATTAACAAGAATATCTTTTATACAGAACTTCGTAATTTTTAGTTAGAAAATGAAAAAGAATGCTGAACACATAAGCAGTGTTACGTTACTTCTCACCACACAATCAAAAGAAAATGCTGATTTGATAATGCTAATAGAGTGAGCTTCCGGAAGTTGAATGATCTTACAAGAGAAGATATGTATGAGTCCAGCTTGTCTAAATTTTGATAAATTGAATTGATAGCATCTCTTATTTCACAGTCTGTCCACTGAGATCCTTCCTGATTTATTTCTGGCACCTTCTCAAATAGAAGAGGGATTGAATAGCTCCCATCAACAGAAGAATCACTCTGAATAAGAATAAAAGGTCAATTCTAAACAATGTTAAGCTCAAAACATGCTCCAGTTTTGCTTTGAAAAATCACGGCTCACAGCAATAAGGGTTAAGAGTAACATACATAAATGAAAACAGAGGAAAAAAAAGGCAAAAATGAACAACTTTATCTATATATACCTGACGCACTGCATGTAGATGCCCAATTGAAGCTTCTAATGTTGAAAACAAATCACTAATTGTAACTAACAAAGATGGCAGCTCAGCCTCTGGATCTGCCACTAAATCCTCTCCAATTTTATCAACTTCCATATAAACCTGAGCATGGCATTTCAAATTTGAAGTAATATCAGAGAATTGACAGCATATTGGCCTTTAACAAAGTGAATATGATAGAGCAATTCTTCCATATTTATAATTTTCTATTACTACAGGTGCGTTCAAAAGTGTTTTACGGGTATGCCAGAAGAACTGAATCCCAAATCGACATGTAAACAATTTGTTTATATCCTCACTGAACTATCCTGTCAAACCTATCCTCATAGTCCCTCCCAAGGCCTATAATAGAAATTCCCTAAAGACATCAATAGCAGTGCCACAGCCAGGAAAAGGGAGGGAAGTACCCAAAAACAAAACTAAGGCAATTCAGTAAAAAGCAGCAGCTGCTACAAAAACACGTAAGATACAGCATCACCTTCATAATCATTCAGTCATTCCAATTTTTCTCTTCTACAAATATGAAGATTAATAACTCCAATGTGACAGAATCATGCAACAACAAAAAAGTATTCACTATAAAGCGAGCTTGACAACAAGAGACAGGCAAATTATATTCATTCTAATTACGAAACACTATTGTAATTCAAACATTAGGATAGAATGAATCAGACAAAGCAAACCTGAGCCAAAAATGTGGCAAGTGAATATCTTAAGCAACTCAAAACAGCTACTCTCTCGTCGATAAAATCAGACGCAGATTGGCAGAGACTCTGTGTAGACGAACCCTGGGCAGTGAGTCCCCGCAACAACTTAACCGTTTCATCAATAAAAGCCCTCGGACCCCTCTCAAAAATCATGAAACGCGCCTTCTCGGAATCTGACCTCTGAAATCTTAAACAAATAAGCAGTGTAGCCATTTCCAGAATGGACATAGTATGAACTTAAATACATGTTTGGATAATTTTTTCATAAATACCTGTAAAAGATAAAAATAAACAAAGTTTTCTTACAAGTTAAAGTTAGTTTATAGGTAAGCTTATTTTCAATCTCTGCATCAGTTAAAAATTAGCTTATGTAGTAACTTAGTCAGATTCTTTTCTCTTCTTAATTCTTCTTGAAATTTTCTTATAATACACAGATTAGGAAACAAAATGAGAAGATATTTAGAGACAGAACCTTAGCTCTGAACTGCCAGAACTGGAGATTCTTTTGAATGCTATGCAAATTTATCAAAACTCGCTCCAATATACCCTCCACAATACCATGCACTCTGGATCTCTTGGTAATGAGCCTGCAAGGGAACACAGCACAAACATCAAAAACCCTAATATTCATTGTTTCCGTCCGTGAAGAAATAGAAATAGAGCTGAGAATAAAATGAAAATGACATTGAAAGAGGAAGGAATATTGATGAATGATTTTGGAGAAGTGAAGAGGAAAATGAGCGTACACGGGAGAGTCGAGCGAAGAGGAAGGTAACGGAAGAGGAAGACATTCCCGACGCGGGGTTGATCTGAAGCGGATAGCGAAATTGGAGAAAAAGTTTTGGGGGAAGAAGGGATAGAGAGCGTGGAATCGATTTCGAATATAATGAGAATAAAATTGTGAAAGAAAAGTTCTGTTTTCGGTGGATTCGGTTTCCGATGGTGGAACCGCCATCAGAACCACTGCTCCAAGCTTCGCGCTGCTCCGATAAACTTTTCCAGCACCTTTTGACTCTGTAGTAGTTCTTCCTTTTTTTTTTTTTTTTTTTTCTAAAAAATAAATTATTTTGATTCCATAAAACAACATCAACCTAAATCACACAGAAAGTGAAATAAAGTCATTCAACTATTCATGAAATTTTAAAACATTTCATGTGGGTTATTAGCTAAAATATTTTTTTAAAATTAAAATTATAAAACTAAATAGTGTTTTGAAAATTTTTTCTCTTTCTTAATTTTTTTGCATGGTTTTTAACTATTTAGACCTTGCCAGCTAGATTAAAATGATAACTTTTAACTATAGACTGTTAAAAAGCAAAGTTAGTTGGAGTATATGGACTAAATGCGAAATTTAACTACTAGGCATTAAATTTCATAAAACACATGCTGAATAAATGTGTTAGGAATAAAAAATAACAACATAAAATTTCACAGCTCACACTCAAAAATCCACGTACTATCTATTATTAGACGAAAAAGTATTATAAAATAATACAAGAGATTATTTATAAAATAAAGAAAATTAAAACTTATCATGAAAATAGTTGAGTTTAATACGGTAAAGTATAAGACAAACTCAACAACCTAAATTAGTTAATTTATCATCACATTATTTTTTTTAAAATCATTTTAAAATTCTTAATAACACAAATCTACATATATTTACATTGATTATCTTTTAAGAATAAATTAAATTAAAACCTTGACAAAAAAAATTAACACTTTAATCAAAGTTTTTAAAATCTTTTAACTTTCAATAATAAAAATGAGAATCAAGACTTTAATATATAGTGTATGATAAATATCAAATAAAGTAGAAAATCAACTTAAATATTCTTCTATTTGTAAAGATACATTCACAAACTACATTGCACCTCTATCAATATTATCCGACCAATCTTTAGAAAGCGCAAAAAATCTTCTACAAAGACGTTGTTTCTAATTTCATTGTTAATGCCAAACTGTTTAATGAAAATATTATGTTAATTACAAACTAAAATATAAATATTATTGTTATTTTAATTACAAACTACAGTATTCATAGAGCAACCATTCTTAGCGGTGGATCCCAATAATTTCATTTATTTGTTTTTAATATTATTATTTATATATTTTTATTTTCAATGCACATATATTTATAGTAAAGATAAAATTTATCTTTTAGCCAGTTGAATTGAAATCTGTTAAAAATATATTAAAAAATAAACAAACAAAAGAAAATATTTTGTAATTTTTATAGTAGTAATTGAAATTAACATCAACATCCATAAAAAAAATGTCTAAATGTATACAAATTCAAACTAATATAACATTACAATATCCTGCATGCTCAATTATAAAATTACAGGTAATAAAAATTTAAAAAATTGTTTTAGATTTATATTATTTTTCATATGATAAATTTATTTCTCTATCAACACTTCCTTTTATCATATATATAAAATATAAAGATCAATCATAATTATAACATTGAAATTGTAGAATAAAATATTCTTAATTTGATCAAATTTCAAATGTTATCAACATGTGTGCTGCTCATGTACATGTGTGTATTTAATTAAAGTTAAACATAAATTAGTAAACAATAGTTGATGTATAGAAAGTATGAAACTTTTGTATACTTGACTTAATATGGATAGCATTTAACTTCATTTGGCGAAAGATGAGGGGTTAACATAATTATTCATCTCGTTGAAAATTTCACTTTTGTAGTTGTTTTAACTTTCATAATAAATAATATTATAAAAATAAATAAAATAACTTCTCTTCGATTAGTTTATTTCCCATTATCTCTTTCCATTCAATTTTTTCTCACCAAACAATATTTCTTTCCACTAATTTCTTACAATTTTTTTTCTTGCACGTTTCATTGGAAAAAAAATATAGATCTTATCAATTAATACTGGTCAACAAGGAAATAGTAAATTTTTTTTTTTTGTCAAAATCATATAAAAGTACATTGAAAAGTATAAGAGACTGTATTTTCTTTATCTCATTAAAGAAAACCTCTTTTAATTCTCCCACTGTTTTTAAGACACTGGTTTAGCATTTATAAAAAAAAAATAAAATTAATATACATACATACATACATTGCTTAATGTTCTGCCTTAATGCTTACATATGCCAAGGTTGAAGTTATCTAGTTTTGTTGGTCATGCACGAAAGAACAAAAAACAAATCATTTTACACTCACTTTTTTTTCTTACGTCTACTTTACAATATTTTTTAATAATAAAATACCATATTTAATTAATAAAAGTATATATAAATAACATATTGAAATAAAGTAATAATATTTTGGTTATAAAACGATAATGTAAAATATTGATAAGTATCTAACTATCATGGTGTAAAAGATAATTTAACACTTCCTTTCTTTTCACAGAACCAGTTGACAACCCTCTTTAATAGTAAAATATTAAAGTAAGATATTTAATTAAAATATAACGTAAAAAATTAATAAAAAGAGTTATAAAATAGTTATATAAAATAAGATAGTTGTGAAGATAGCGTAACCCTAGAGAGAAAATCCTATTGGATCACATGACACATGCAACGGTAATATTATTAGACACGCATTCAGTTTTTCTTAGGCGACAATGTTGACTGATAAAAAACTTTTATTCTGCAACCATATATATATAAGAGTGATGGCAGGAATAGGGTATAGATAAGAAGAAGAATAAGATAAAGCAAAAAAGAAAGAGAAAATGGCAACATTGGGTGGCCTTACTGATATCGTTGGAGCTGAGAACAGTGTCGATATTCAGAGTCTCGCTCGCTTTGCCCTTGATGACTACAACAAAAACCAGGTTTTCTTTTCTTTCTTATAAGTCAACTTTAATTATTACAAGATCTTATGTATGTTTTATGCTATAATTTGGTACTAGATCATTCTCTCATAAATTTTTGGTACGTGATTAAAAATACTACATCTAGGTTTTATTTTTAAGTCATGAGTTGCGTTGTTTTGTTTGTGTTTAATTGGAGATGAAAGCAGAATGCAGTTCTGGAGTTTGTGAGAGTGATCAGTGCAAAGCAGCAAGTGGTTGCAGGGACCTTGTACTACATAACATTGGAGGCAAACGATGGTGAAACAAAAAAGGTGTATGAAACAAAGGTGTTGGAGAAGGCATGGTTGAACTTGAAGGAGGTGGAGGAATTCAAGGAAGTTTCTGTTTCAGATTCGGTCTAGCACTTGGCCTGGTACAACTAGTATTTACTAAACTGTTTTCATAGATTTCACATCACAAGAATGGATTAATTTCTTGATTTCAAATGTTATGATTTCTCGAATCTGTCTTTCATGTTTTTTCAGGTTACAGAACATTGGATGTTCTTGGCTTGGCCACAAGATTGTTCATAATATGTGGCTTTTCTTCAAAGGGGTGTGCATTTTAAGAAATCCTGTTTCAGCATATAACTACTACAAATAAATATTATACCATGGAAGTTATAATTGATTGATTGTGTATTAATTGCGTCTATTCTATATGAAATGATTATGTATACAAGAAGAATAACGTTATAATGAGAATTATTTAATTACTGATTATGTATTTATGTTTGTTTTGTTTAAAATAATTATAGTTTAATATATATATATA
>Ga0123340_1000793_pt1 | contig 23601 bp, 13 predicted proteins | sample SirMexnodulemix_FD_89961 | JGI IMG/M metagenome (GOLD analysis project Ga0123340, IMG submission 89961) | Root nodule microbial communities of legume samples collected from Mexico - Siratro Mexico nodule mix | ecosystem: Host-associated > Plants > Roots > Nodule | place: Mexico: Nepantla...
AAATTATTTTTAAAAATATATTTCGTAATAAAATTTTTAAATAAGATATAAATTTATCTTTTAACAATTTTATATGATTGACTTTTACATAGTTAAACCTATTGAATAATTAAGAAAGAAAAATAAATAGAAGGTATTTTAATATTCCATTTGTTTAATTTTCACTAAGAAAATTTAGAAATTCTTTTGATTTTATTTAATTATCATTTACAAATTTCAAAAAATCATGGATTATTATTATTATTATTTTAATTGTATCTTTATTATTTACCAAATATTTTTTTGACCCCTCTCCATATATAGATTGTAATATAGAAATAAAGAAGGATAAAATATAAAGTATTATAAGTCTTTTGTTAAAATAAAATAAATTGATTGTTTTATCTATGAAATATAAATACATTATAACCATTTTAATATCTTAATGCCAATAAAAAAATATTTATATTTCCTTAAATAAGTTATCCATTAGATTTAAAGCAGTATTTTAGAGAACATTTTATAAACCAATTCAAGAATTTAACCCAAGAGCGCATCTGGTGTAGTGGTATCATAGTACCCTCCCACGGTACTGACCGGGGTTCGATTCCCTGGATGCGCAATCTGTTTTTGATAAAAATTTGGTACTGCTTTTACCTTAAAACACTTAATTACATTTCCTAGGTTAGAAGATTAACCTAAGTCACTTGATTAGGAATTTCCTGAAATATCCCTTTTCTCCACCTTGCCTTTTAGTGTGTGTGTCTGTTTCATTAATTTTAATAAAAATATTTAACTTTTCATTTGTCAAATTCTTAGATTAAAAAAATGATCTTTCATGATCACAATTCCCAAGCAAACTATTAGTGCACAGTATCAACAGTCAAATCCTATTCCACTAAATGAGATCACCTGCATGAATCACACACGATCACGTTCCATAACATTGAAATCAAAATTTCAAATAAGGCTAAACATTATAAAATCTTACTCTTTTAGCTGAAACTTTTTTTGGACTTATGTGTGTGTCCACTTTCATCTGTTTTTTCGTATCTCAATGGGGTGTATTGCAATATGTCATGCCTTTTCTTGCATAATCACACGTCCTTCTTTCAAAAATGTATTTTGATTTGCTGGGTACCTTATGATCACAAATAATCTCTGATGATCTTTTCTATTCAAGTAATTTGGCTTGTATCTTGAGGTGTGTGTGACATTTATGTTAATTTTTTCCATTATGATTGATTCTACTTTGAGAAAAAGTTAATTATGATTAATTGGAAAGTGAAGGTTCTTGTATGTGGAGCAGCTAAGTCTTTTTCAGACAATCTCGTATACTATGTTCTCACATGGACAGAGCAAAAGAAGAGGTGGAAATTGGAACACCATGACCACGAATGAACCTTGATTGATCACCATTATTATCGGATCATGCAATTCTGGAGGAGACCAAATTTTGGTGTTTAATGAAGCTGACTTTGGCAAGACATTGTCCATGTCGATAAACACCAAGAATATAGACTACATCACAGAATTTTGAATGTGTCTACTTCTATTCCAAGATACGCAATTTTGTTGTTTAGCACCTCTAGAGGTAAATCAGAATTGACTCACATTTTACGTTTTTTTTTCAATTGAAAAGAAAATTAAAAAAAAAAATACTGTCAATCTTCTGATACAAATAATTGAATATCCATGATTATCAATTTATAACAGCAACATGCCCCATCTATTGTTTCTCCTCAAAGTTAACTATGGGATCTTCTTTCTCAAGCATAGCTTTGATTTGAATACAAGGTATTGTGTTGTTTATTGTTTACCTAACTTGGGATAATCATTCCCTCACTCTAAAATTTTGTTCAAGATAATAAGGAATCAATTCTCTTGCTCCACTATTCTAGCTCATATATTCCACATGCATACCATAAAAGAAGATATATCTTGCCTACTGCATTAATAAGATTTTGTTCACTGCTAACAATAAGAAATTCAGAACCTACCTTATGTTATGTTAATTCAATAACATTGGTTGCAAATGTTATGCCTGCAGAACCATGCAACAGCTAATGGCTTTTTCTCAAGATTACTTTCGGTCTTGCAGTTTTTTTATCCAAGTTTCTTAGAAGGAACACATGAAACAAGATAATAAGATTAAAGATGAAATTCGATTTGAAAAACATGCCCTTTCTCTATAATCACTTCAAATCTTTGTTATATCAGTCACAAAACAGAAAATAACTTTCTTTTTGATCATTTGTGAATAGAATAAAATTGAATAGTAGGGAAATCACAAGCTGTACGTATGTTGCATCATACCAGAAAAATACAAAGTCAGGTAACGAGGTATATATTTGTTACTGATAAACAAATACTGAGAAACAACATCATAAAACATCGTTACTCAACCCAAAAAGAACCAACAGTGAAACCCAGAATCCATAAAAACACATAGGTCTAACTAAACAAAAGATTTAAAAATCAAATCCACCAGCATCATCAAATCCAGCATCATAGCCCGCTTCATAATCCGCAGCATCAGACACCATATCTCCGATCAACATTCCACCCAATGCCCCACCAAGCAATCCAGCTCCCAACCCCATTCCAAACTTGTTCTTCTTTGGCTTCTGGGCTTGTTGATACCCATATCCACCTTGTTGAGGGTACCCTTGTTGATATCCATAACCATAACCATTTTGTGGTGGGTACCCACCATACCCATTTTGCGGTGGATATCCACCGTAGCCCTGTCGAGGTGGATACCCATATCCCGGATTGAACTGGCGGGTATCCACCGTAAGGCGGTTGTTGCTGGGGTGGATATCCATATTGCGCCGCCGGATTCGACGGCGGAGGATGTGACGTTCCGTAGGGAATTGCACTTGATCCGGCGGATGTCTGAGGAGGGTAAGCCATCACTGGCTCCGGTTCTGTTTTTGATGCGGCGGCGGAAACCCTGCCGGCGGCGGCGGAATTAGAGACCTTTTCGGCGAATTTGAAAGAGAAATTCAATGATCCCTTGGATTTTCCAGAAGATTTCATGACCTTGTAACTGACGTTGCGGAAGCCGTTGTCGTCGCCGGGGTTGTCGAGAAGCTCCCGGAGAGGAACGTGGACGGTGCCGATGACGGTGTCGCCGAGGGTGCGGTCGGAGATGAGCTTGATCTCGAGGGTCAAACGGTTCTCCTTTGCCAGCGCTTCGTTGACGGAGAATTTCACCGGAAAGTTCCACTTGGGGTTGCTGCCGCTGTCTTTGTCCACATGGGTGGTTGCACTTTGAAGATGAAAAGGGTCGCCGGTGAGCGAAACGACGGCGTAAACGTCCATCTTGGAGAAAAGATTAACATTCTTTAGGTCTTTTGCTGATATGATGTTGAGTTCTAAGGTTCTGTATTCCATGGTTTTCACAGCAGAAGAAGAAAGAACAAAGAAACAAAGAAGAAGAAGAAGGGTTTCTGAGAAGTTTTGTTTGGTGCAAAATCTTAAAGCTATGTATTGTTCTTCACAACTGAAACAACAAAAATATATATATAAGTTTGAAGCATGACATTTAGGAACCTTCCAGGTAGATACAGTTTTAAATTATAATTTTTATTATTTAAATGTGTTATTTATTATCACGCGTTTTGCTACTTTTAGTTTTGGTTAATATTTTATTTTATTATTATTCCAAGGCGGTTCAGTATTTTTGTGTAGTTTTTCATTATTGCTTAATGTTTAAGATATTTTGCTAATTATGCGAAACTTAAAATAGAAAAAACGACAACTATGGCCTTTTATGTCGCATTTCGTCGCGTTGGCGTTTTTATTTAGTATATTTTTTTGGTAATTATCTGATGCACACCCTAATGTCTAATCAAAATAGTTTTCGCCAGCGTGAAAAATAATAAATGCATAACTTGATTATTCCTAAAAACAAGGAGTATGAAATTATATTTTCCATTAATGAGTAAGATATGCGTGAGAGATGATAAATATTGTTAGACATGTTTAGATGAGTTTTTGAGAATTCAAATATAAAAATATATCTTTATCTGAAATGTATTATTCAATTAAATAATGTCTTTCATCAAATAAAAAGTTTTAATCTATAGTCATGGAACGTGCATGAAGAGTTAACGTGTCGTGCGCATGTACATACACGCGGGCCGGGCCGCGGCTTGAACACGGAATTCCATGTTAGGCCCAAAACCCGTTTGGGAACCGAGTTTTTAACCGAACAGAAGAAAACAAATATTAAATAGGAACTTTAATTGATCCTAAATTAATAGGTTTTTTATACGTTAATAAAGTTTTAAAATTCATCTATTTGTATGTGGGGGACACCAAATTTATTTATATTTCATAATAAAAGACTTATATGAAATTACATACTTTTTTATAGATTTATTTTATATAACAAAATTTAATCAATCAGTCGATTCATTCATATGAAAAGATACTAATTTTAGTATTTATTATTTTTAATATTTTATTTTCTAATTATTATGTTTCATTTTATTTTCTCTTGATGTCTATGAATGGTGGGCATGATTTAATTATTGGGATCCTTGTCAGGCTTCCATTTGCTTTCATTTGACAAGAACTTGCACTCAGAAGCATATTTAGTGAATATCCAATTTGCCTTTTTCCACTTTATTTTTCATTTTTATTTTATTTTTAATAAATATCAATTAAATTCTATTTATCATTATCTCATCAAGAAATTTTTTGGGCCATATCTGTTTCCAAATTCGGCCGAAACCCAACACATTTTTTCTTCTCTTTATTTATTTATTTATTTATTATTTCATTTTCTAGATTCTTACTTACTCCGTTGAGTCCTTTTATATTATTGTTTTGTTCATTTATTTCATTTATAGTAAGATATTCACATGTAAATGATACCTAATCTAAGAAAATACTTGCATGAGACTAAAATAAAACGAGGATCATAATTTAGCTTCTCGTAATAGTGAATGGTACGAGATAATAATATTTTACTGTTACATGCATAATGTTTACACAGGAAAATTAGGGAATGTTTCTAATATATTATTTATTTTTCTTATCAATCTATTTCAACCGAAAATTTCTATGCATTCACTTTTCTGTACCTTATTTTACAATAACCAGTAATAATAATATTGCTATATGCCATAAAAAAAAAAAAAAGTGTAGGTAACTTGATTTTTCCTTTTCTAATATATTCCTCTCTAAGTATATAATAAAAGTATGTAAACATGATGATAAATCATTAGTTTTCAACTATAGGTAACAACTACCAACATATTCACCACATCTCAAGGATCAATTATATTTAATTTACAGCAACGTCCCCACATATGACTTCTATATTCTAACTTGTGAGGAAGTGTTATAATTACATAAATAACGATCACATCTTTATAATTACAACTATCACAATCATATCTTTATAGTAAAAAATATCATGATCATGTATGTATTATTCTTATCTTTATTATTAAAGAATATTAAATATCTTATGTTAAACTGCTAAAAATAAGAAAAACATATGCCCCATTCGAGCGTGCTTTATGCAGTTCCTCAAACGTTACATCAGTTAATTCGTTCTCTATCTTTTCCTCCTCCTATAAAAATCAATCACACTCACTATGAACTTGATTTTGAAGGAAACCCAAAAAAAAAAAAACACAAAAATTATAACTTTATGAACCTTCAAAGTTACCCACATCTTCTGAGGAACTGTAGGAATAGCAAAGTATTAAAATAAATTAAAGAAAAACTAAAGACAAAAATTATGTTTTAAAGAAAAAAAAAAAAAAAAGTTCATTCGTCTGACCACCGAAGATTTTACAAAATAAGTTACCATAAGAAGATATTATGAAGAAAAGTGTGTTAAAATTGTTTTAGGGTTCACAACTTCTTAACATTTTATCACGTCTATATAGTTTAAAGATATTTAACGAAGGCCTTATATTCTAAAAATATAAGTTTGCAGCATTAAATGTTACATAAAGAATTTAATGCAATATCCACAAGAGAACAGACATAATTGAAGAGTAAATAGCGTCTTTAAGTCTTACAATGACTAAAAGAAAAAACAAAAGATATCTTTGAAGAATTTTGTTAAACTCAGTGAAAATTTGTAAATATAATATGTTCATAGAAGAGTAGAACGTTTTTCAACAATCTAAACAAGTGATTATTATCTTATATTCATCTTAAAATGTAACATTTCATTTAATTAATAAACTTGTGACATATTGATCACATTATATCTTGTGATAAAGTGTTTTGATTAAAGGTGAATGTTATTTCAGATGATAGAAAAAATCTTAATTAAGAGTAATTATTATTCCAAACAATAATTAATTATTTAACCTCAAATGACATAAATTTAAATAATACATGATTTATATTTTGTAACGATAATCTAAGTAACAAAACTTGATCGTATTAATTAAAAACTGAATTCTTGTTAACATACTTACCGATATAAAAGGTATAAAAATCTGTTTAGTTTTAACTTTTTTTTTTAATTACATTATTGTTTTGGAACAAGATTTGCAAAATCAATTTTTTTTATCGTGAATCCATAAAATAAAATTTTCGTATAACCATTCAGTAAGACACTACCCTAATAAATTATTACAAAAAATTTTAATACAAAATTCAACTTATTCTTATCATATATTTGACTTGTTTATATCGAATACTCTCCTAACTATATCAAATATCAACTGATTAATATTATTTATAATTCAAGATGAAATTTAATCTTATCTATAGACCTGTGGATTGCCACGTAGTGAAGAAACTCATGCATATTTTTGTTGTTCGTTTTGTCTGAAGTGTTATTTTATCTCTTCCAACATCTCCTACCTCAATATATTAGGCTTATATAATAATAATAATTATAATAATAATAAAAATAAATATCTTGTGGTAGAACTTTCCATCTCTATCATTTTATGATGATATTTTTTTTATAAAAAGTATATAAAATGAGGTATTTTTATTTTATAATTACAATCATGTCAACAAATAATTTTTGGAGAAATTTCATCACAAATTTCAATATTTTGGGAAATAACTAATTTAAAACACAAATCTCAAAATTAGTTTTGTGAGAAAAAAGTTTGCGCGTCAAATATCATTTCCAGAAAATATATTTCCACAAAAGTTTATATTTGAGGCCAGTTATTTCTTTTAAATTTAGTGAAAATAAAACTAAAAAAACAAAAAATTCCCTTTATTTTTACATTGTCCCGAAATAATAATAATAACAGACTACAAGATAGTTAATAATAATTAGATTATCAAATTTATGTATCATCCAAACAATATCAAGGAATTTTAAGTCGAATACTGAATTCTTTTATTACAGTCACATATATTTACCACTAAACAATTTCATAAATTGATAAGTTTTTTAAAACTCCATGAAGTACATTCATAAAGCTAGATAATAATTTATTATGCGTCTACACAGTATTTAGAATAAAATTTGACTGGTTATGTAGTTTTCACTTCCAATTATTTTCATTCCCAATATTAAAATTCAAAATATCGTTGAAGAGTTTCAAACTCAGTTAAACATAACTCGTGAAATGGTTAAGATAATAACCACAATTCATTAAAGAGGCCAATAGATATATCTTTTTTAATATAATAATATTTAATTATTCAAAAATACTAAAAGAAAAATTCAAGTGTGTGTATTTATCTTTCCGCTTGGCATAAACATTTTATTTTAATTTATCTAAAATTATTTATTTATTTCCTTTTGCCTTATCATGTTTCAAATAATCTTAATACTGTTTTAATAACTTTTAAGTTATCTGTTTTCTCACATTTGTCTTTTTTCCAAATTTTAAATTAAAACATTTTAAATAATATTTAAGATTTAAACAAAACAACATAAAAAAATAAATATGTACTAAAAATATTAAATTTAAAATTAATATGAATATTGCCATGTAAAATGATAACAAAATCATAGTAATTAAATTTTATCTCAACAAAATAAAATAAGAGCAAGGTTAAGGTATTAAAATGAAAAAAAAGGAACTTAAAACATAAAAGAGCTCGTGGATCACGTGGCCAGATAATCCCAGTTGCAGAAACTGAATAGGTAAAAACTCATCCAAAAATTTAGATTTAAATATTGTGCACAAAAGAAAAAATAAACTTACTAAATGAACATTCATAAATCACACTAATCAAACGTCAATATATATCTCTTTTAATCACAATAATTTAAAAAAAAAAAATACGATCTTAAAAAACAGTGTTCCACCGAACTAAATGATTAATTACTGATTAAAATTAACATAAAACATATTAAAGATTGTAAATACCACAATATAACTATCTTAAATTTATTTTAGGAAAAAAAATCTTGTGACTGTTCCACTAATAACTGTTGCAGCTAGAAACGGAAGCTACATTGATATTATCATCCCTGAAATCACTGTGTCCAGTCAAAAAACTACATGAAAAAAAAAAAAAAAACCTCAAAGGTTTTCTTTTTCTTCCTCATTTTATTATTAATATTAATCTTAGTTGTCGTGTTTGTGTCGGAGACTCTGCTAAATTCCTGCAACGCCTCAGACAGAGGCGGAGAAGTCGCCGCCATAGAAAATCTTCCCGCTCAAATAAGGCGGCAACAAACGAATTTCCCTTTTCTTTCCTTTCTCCAATGTCCCTTCCCTTCTCCATTGCTTCCTCCCCCTTCCTCTCTCGCAGGTACGCCCCTTCTCTATCTCTTCGCTTTTTCCAAATTCAAGGGAAATCATGGCGTTTTCCCTTACGATCATCATTACTGTATGGTTTATTCATCTGTGGATTTGGCTTTGTGATGGTGCAGATTGTAGTTGGGATTGGAGGGTTTTCTTGCAATGGAGGGGGAACCCAGCCAGCTCAAACGGGCTGCGATTGATGCCTCCGCCGGAGCTCTTTCCGGTGCTGTATCCAGGACCGTCACATCGCCTCTTGATGTTATTAAGATTAGGTTTCAGGTTTGACTCTCTTATCATCCATGTTCCATTTTTTGTTTGTGCAAAGATTGTATTTTTTTTTTAAATATAAGCAATTTTTAACTATTTTTACTGAATTTTGTTCCTGAAAGTCTCTGACTTTAATTCATTTCACATGTTTAATTGCACGTTTTGCAATATTAATGACAAGAATATTTTTTAAAAAATGGGTAGCTAGTAAGTTTTGGTGTGATTATCTCTTTAATTGAGCTCAGTTATATCTCAGAAGGGAGATAGCATTTGGTTATTACTAGCATTTATGGTTTCATTGGCTTGTGTTTCTTTCACCCAATTGTGTATTTGCAGTGTGATTTTTATTTGCCGGATACTTGTCCTGCTTTGGAAAGTGTTTTAAGTCAAACACTTTATGGTTTTAAAATGGACAAATGCTAATCTGTGAGCTTAGCTGTTAAGGGATTCTTTAAAATGGACAAATTTCTTGATTTTATAAAATATTTATGTTTATAATATTTTATTTTACCATTGTTATTTCTACATTACAATAAAAGTGGCAATTACATTTATGCATAAATACATAAACTAATTACAGGTTAAGTAAAAGGTAAGAGTATAAATAACAAAAGAGTAACTAATGTTGTCTCAAACTTTATAAATGACAATTAAACAGGAACAAAAATCTTGAAAAAGATGAGACACATGAGGGAGTATGAAATAGAAAGTTTTCATCAAAAAGATTACATTGATGCACTTCTACTGTGATTTCCAATATTGTGAATTTCAATGGAAATATGCTATTTTTAAATTTCTTAACTAATGCCTTTAGGACACTCGAAAATAAGATCCTTTAATTTAACGTATTTTTTTGTGTTTAATTAATGAATAACATGGTGGAGTTTCCCCACATCTAGGGACAAAATCATGTATATAAGAGGGGACAACATTTATATGGATTTTAGGATTGAGTTAGACTTAAACTTATATTTTAATATCCTATCAAAACATATTCTAACAATGGTTGTCACCTATTGAAAAACCTGCTTACATTCACTCTTGTAAACTTGAGCTTGAGATGTCTAGTTGTCAATGTAAAGGAGCGTGTTAGATATTTCAAATCAATTAGTGATATGACAAAACAGTGTAGCCTTTCCCTTATCAAGGTGAACAATGAGCTGAAATAAGTTGTTATTCACATTCATTGTCAGGTTCAACTAGAACCCACATCTTCATGGACTTCACTACGCAAGGATTTGTCTACTCCTTCAAAATATACCGGCATGGTTCAAGCAAGCAAAGATATTTTCAGAGAAGAAGGCATGCGGGTAGGGCAACCCAGCTTCTATTACTTTTGTTTAATTTTCCTCCTACTTCACTTCTCTCTGATAGTAATCTGCATCTGATTCCTATTTACCTAGGGTACCGATAAGCTATATTTGATAATGCTTGAATTCTTGATGTCTTTCAGAAGTTTCCTGTCAACATTTTTATGGGGAAAGTTTCTGTATTACCCTTTCTCTAATCTGTCATGTTACAGGGTTTTTGGCGGGGAAATGTGCCAGCTTTGCTCATGGTTATGCCGTATACAAGTATACAATTTACTGTTCTACACATGTTGAAGACTTTTGCCTCTGGTTCTTCCAAAACAGGTATGTCTACTTAGTGTCTGTTTCTACACATGAATTTGCAATTTATTCCTAGGTGTCCGTGTACCGAGCTTTTTTTGTTGATGTTGTTAAAATTTTTAATATATATTTTTTTGAGGTGTATTCATTGTTTATATACCAGTTCAAAGCCATGTCAATATGCAATCTAGAGTTATTGATTACTTGGGCATTTCCTGTTGTAGGTCTATTATGTTCATTGCTTTGCTTTCTGTTGCTGCAGAGAATCACTTGAATTTAAGCCCTTATCTATCCTATATGAGTGGGGCAATAGCTGGGAGTGCTGCTACTGTAGGTTCATATCCCTTTGATCTTCTCCGAACCATATTAGCTTCCCAGGGTGAACCAAAGGTATAAGCATTTTAAAACGTCCAGTGTTACAAGATGGTTTTGAAGTAAATTACTGTAATGCATACTAGTTGTGAACTGTGAAGGTCAATGAAGAAAATTGCTGGCATGCTTTTTTAAGACCCTCCCCTGTTCATTCACTCCTGCTTCTTTCTCAGTCCATTCTACTTGAAACTTTTATATTTACGTGTGTTTTTTTGTTAATTCCTGCTAGAAATGTAAGATATAACACCATTCCTTATGCATTCACTTGATAATTTAAGATTTTGGAATAGTTGGTCGATGGCATTGTATATAATCTCTATGATCAAGTGATCTAGAATTTGATCCTTGCTACCACCATTCTTCCAATAAAAAGGCTGAATTTCAACTCTAAGATATTTGTGTGCTTGGCATGTCCTTGCTTCAAACCTAAAAGTTGTTTAAGGGGGAATATGCGAGATGCAATATAATTCATTTGTGTATCTTTACCTAACAACTAAAGCTTTTTTATTAGTTGCTTCTTGATCAATTAATGGTATTTCCTATCAAAAGCTTTAGCATGGAAAAGAAAAACTTCCACTTCTGGCCTTTGACTATATAACTTTAGCTTTGAGTGCATAGCTTGAGGCTGTTGTGGTCCTTGATGCCTCATGACAATGCCTTGCTAATATTTTCCAATTGTTCAGGTTTATCCAAACATGAGAACAGCATTCGTTGATATTGTCCAGACTCGTGGCTTCCGAGGCTTGTATGCTGGATTATCACCAACTCTAGTTGAGATCATACCATATGCAGCACTACAATTTGGCACGTATGATACATTTAAACGTTGGACCATGGTAAAATTTCAGTTCTTCTATTTAACATTTCATTTATTTGTATTTGACGTAATTATGGCATGCACGTATTGAATGTTTGTTTGGTTATTATTTTCGCACTAGCTATTTGCACCGAGAAGGAAGCTATGCAGCAGTCTGTATTAATTTAAAATTTAGCAGAGAAAAATGTTGTTTATGCTCATACCCAGTCTCAGCTCAGCTCTGCATCTCTATTACGTTATAGTGAGCAATTCTTTGATACCTGTTTTTTAATAAGAATATATTATGTGGGATAAATCTAGGCGTGGAATCATCGTCAATATTCAAATCCTACTGCAGAAAACATCTCTAGCTTTCAGCTTTTCCTCTGTGGAGTGGGTGCAGGAACATGTGCCAAGCTTGCCACTCATCCACTTGATGTGGTCAAGAAAAGATTTCAGGTAGATGTTAGAGAGTTGAACCCTTCATTCCTCCATTAAAAATAACCGAATTGTGAATCTTCATTCGTTCGCTGCAGATTGAAGGTCTACAAAGGCATCCAAGATATGGAGCTCGGATTGAACACCATGCATACAAGAATATGTTTGATGCCATAAAGCGAATATTACAAAAGGAGGGTTGGGCTGGTCTATATAAGGGGATAGTCCCATCAACTGTTAAAGCTGCACCAGCTAATGCTGTAACATTTGTAGCTTATGAATTGACATCAGATTGGCTGGAATCTCTTTTGACCTGATTTTTTCACTAAGGGGGAGAAGGGGATTTTTTTTTTTTTTATCTCATTCTTTTTTAATCCATTTAATACTCACCTGGATAGGAAGAGGTATATGCTAATTTAAGATAGTGGATACGATTCTTGTTCACTTTTAAGATGAAAATTCAGCCAATAAAAGGTAAGATTTAGCAGGGTGACATATTTTCCTTTTGCCAAATGGTGCGCTTCTGCTGTTGGTGGGGTTATTCTTGTTAAGGTGATTTTTACTTCCAAATTTATCCTAAATGGTTCAAAATCTGTCCTTTTTGGACTTCATCTTGCACAATTTGAGGGTTTTAGAATTTATATGCACAGGTCCAAATTAATTTTGCTCAGGGACTAGGATCTAGGTGATTAAATTCGAGGATAATGGCGTCAACGACACCAATGTCCGCAAGGAACAAGTCAGAGTAAGCAAATCTAAATAACAGAGTTTACAAATATATGCATCTTGCAAGAACAAAACTGAATTAGCTCATGTTTTATTAATTGTCGTGAAGCAATAAAAAAACGACAAACAATAGGGTTTCAAAACCCTTATTGAAACTCACGCCGCCCAGGGTTAATTTGTCAGAAGTACAAATTCAATTGTTGATATCACTTGAAATCTAAGTATAGGGGCTGCACAAGCCCCTGCTAATATAGTCCATTACAAGTCAATGAAGACCTGATGTTATGGCCTTTGGCATTATCCTTTCTTTCGAACTACATTTTTGAATGGCCAAGACTTCGTCCACACTTGAAATCCATTTAGAACAGCCATATCAAGACAAGAACCAGTAAGCAATGTCAGTAAAAAGCTATTTATCTAGGTGCTTCATTCTTGTCTTTACTGCTACCTTCTGGAGGTTGTGATAAGAATTGCAAGATCCTCTGAATCTGAACAATATCGACTTGAAATTTTTCAGCAATCTGCTGAGCATTCATACGTCCATTGTAATCATCAGCTTTTCCTTCATGCAAAAGGATGATATGGCGCAACTGAGCTACATTCAAAGTGCCAGCAGGAGCCTGCCTTTCCTCATAGCGCCCAGAGTCTGGTTTTGTGTTTCGCAATTTGGGCATTGGCCTGTTGTACTTCTCAACCACGAAGGCCTGTAACAATATTGTCTATCTGTAAGGTGAGTTTGTCTCGGTAAATATGCACTAAAAGGTCAAAAAGTAAAGCTTTGACCCTTGAAACTGCATTTGTAACATTATTTTTGATAAATAATTATTTTGAGTGCCTCGTAAAAGGATGCTAAAAAAAGTTATTACTTATCTAAAATAAGCTCATCCGAACACATTCGAAAAGTTAATCAAATTTGTCAAGTTCCAGTGGCACCATGCTAATACCATGAGTAACAAACGACAGAAACCATATTCAGCATTGATTGATAATGAAAAAGGTTTATATGATAGTATTTTATGCAAATATGGCATACAAAATACAGTCAAAGGTAGGATTACTTTGACAGATTTCCTTTTTCTGACAGCAGTTAAACACGCCAATATAGAAAACAAGGTTTCCTTAATGTTCAATGCCATGTACTTCGGATACAGTGATAAAGTTTAATAGTACTAAACATCCAACATTAGAAGAGTTTGATAGGAAAAGGGTGAGGAATAAAACAATTTTAAAGGTTGGAGTTATACATTAATACATACATCATAATGACATTTCTGCGTCAATTTCAATTCTACACAACGAGTTGAAACAATATTCCATAAACTCACCTCACCCATCTCAGGTTTCCCCCCAGGCTTTGATTTAATTCTACCAACCATTTGACCAAGCATAGCATCAAATTTAGGATCTCTTTCTTCCAGGATGTTGTCCGTATTAACTCTAGAACGATCATCTTGAACCAAGACCAAATAACAGTGAAATCAATCACGATGAACTAGCACAGTAGCATTATAGAACTTCACAACAACATCAAAATCATAAGCAATATATATGTATGCAACATTTTAAAAAGCACAGATTAACATGAAGCAAATCCTGATGGATAAATAATTGCTACAACAAGTAAAACCACAAAATCTAATGGTATCTGCAGCCGGCAAGTAGGAAAATACAGAATGCAAACGGAGTGGGATGGAAGAGTAGGGTCGTTTGGTTTGACAAAGTGTATTTTAATTTCATTTTCTACCTTCACTCTTAATCACAATAATATAACAGTGTTCTCATTTTGTTACCGGTTTTAAAAGAAAACAACTTGCTCTTATGTTTTGGATTCCTTTTCCATTTCCACAATTTCTTACTAAAACTTTTAACTACTAGAATCAAAGTAAAAATAAAGTTCCTGTTCCTACAGAGCCTGAAGGTTTTATTGTTCTTGCGGAGCCTTGAGGCTGAGAACAAGACTTCAAGGTGCCAACTGTTTTGATCTCTGCGAATCACTATTCTCCGGTCGTCGGGGTAAAGGAAAGATTCTTGTTGGAGGTACTTCACTCTCTCACCGATGTTCTCACTTATTAGGAGTACATAGTATGAGTTGGGGTAGATTTTTCCAAAAGTCCTTTGGCTAAACTCACTATTTATACATGACGCTATGGGAAAGACGTATAGCCTCTTATCTCTCAGAGATATGATGACTGCTCTGTACTGCGTTAGAGGGAAGACGTGTAGTCTTCCCTGCATAAGGTTGTTGTTCTACACAATGTCAGAGGTAAGGCGTGCAGTCTCTTCTGCACAAGGTATGATTGTTCTTTTACTCCATGCGTCAGAGGGAAGATGTCCAGTTTCTTACACAAGGAAGGCGTGTGGTCTCCTCTTTGTCAGGTAATGCGAGCGCCGTTTATTAGGATTTGTTCCTTTGCCAGATGTAAGGTGTCTGTTCCTAATGCAAAGGAAATGGAGATGTTGGTTCTTTGGTATTGGCTTGGTACCTGTCGCCCCGGGTACTTGTCAGCTTGGTTACTGGTTGGCTTGACACTTGTCGGCCACTCTTGTAGGCCTAGGCACTTGTCGGCCTGGTTACTCCTCAGCCTGGTTACTTGTCAGCCATACTTGTCATTGGCCATACGGTACACAAGCCTCCCAAGCTTGAGTAGTTGTTGAAGTACGAAGAGTGTTGTCTGCCTGAACTCTTTGAGACTTGTCGGCCTAAACTCTTTCGGACTTGTCGGCCTAAACTTTGATAGCCATATATAGTACGGTTACATTTTCTAATTAAAAGTGAAAACAAAAAACATTTCTGAAGCCAAGTGAACCCTTACATGTTTCACTAGTTATTGCTAGATAGAGGGGTGGAAATGAGTGAACAATTAAAAATCCACATCCAGCTAAATTTCTTTCCTAAAATTTACCGTCCAACAATTTTATTGTAACAACTAACAAGCAATGCCTAAACTCGCCACCCAAAATTTTCATTGCCAGCTGAACTAAGCTTGCACACCCATAACCCAGTCCATGTGGATGCAAAAGATTTCCAAAAGGGATAGTTTAAACTGAAATGTAACATTCACAAACCCCCCACATGATTCTTGATCTTGTTCTAGAACACCACAACACAGTACAATACAATACAGTCTCGGGATAACCGCCATTAACTACCTTAATTTCCAAGGCACCCTCTAACTTTTTCGAACGAAATCATGTTAAAGGAACAAAATTTTCGCAACCCTTTAGCTGTAATTTCCAAACCAAAAACTTTGAACGTACGGGAAGAGAGAGACAGAGTTACCGGCACGAAGTACGTCTTGTTCGGCGGCTTTCGAGATCTGCGCCGTCTTGTCGGTGGAAACCGTGGGCGGCGGTCGGCGATCAACGGCGGTCTTTGGCTTATAGAAAGATGACGTGTCAGCCTCGGATGCCGCACGGATTCTTCCAGATGCTCGACGAAATGCCTGACCCATCGTTGTATTGTGACGCCAAACGCAGCCTTGTGATGGCTCTTGTATTAAGCCTAATGTTGAAGATGTTTTCGTGGCTTGTTTTGGTGCATAAGTTTTAGCGAGACTTTACAAACACTCTGTATAACCATTTTATATTCTTATGTAAAGTTTATTACAAGTTATAGATTTATAACTTGTGTTTTTCAACTAACAAACATAGGATTTTGTCTTATAATATAATAATAAATACTATATATTGAACTGTGATGAATGACTTTTTAAATACAATTATATCTAATATATTTGTTTTCTTTATAATCTCAATAATATTTTTTTTCTCAATTTTCCTTCCACCTCTTTACAACAAACAATTTTAAAATTGGCCACAAACCCTAATTCGTTAAGCATTACACTCGGATATGTTTCGTTCCTCACGCTTCAAACCCCTTCTTCTCTATCTGAAGTCACTCACAAGAACACCTCTTCAAACTTCGAAACCAAAGAATCCTTTCCCCTCGATACACTCTCTGAAACATTTCTCAAATGCTTCACAGCAACACGATTTCACGGTTTCCTACCTCGTAAACGATCGCGGGTTCTCCCCAGAAACCGCTCTTAAGGCCTCCAAATTCATTCAATTCGAAACCCCCGAAAAGCCCGACTCAGTCGTCGCCTTCTTTAGAGACAACGGATTCAGCAACACCCAGATAAACAGCATCGTTAGAAGAGCACCCAATGTGCTCACTTGCGACCCCCACAAGAGGATTTTTCCAAAGTTCGAGTTTTTACTCTCCAAAGGGGCCTCACGCTCTGACATTGTGGAGCTGGTAAGTAAGAGCCCCAGAATCCTTTACTCGAGCCTCGAGAATAGCATTGCCCCTTCCTATGAACTGATGAGGAAGTTTCTTCAAACTGACAAGAAAACGATGGATGGCATACTCGCTTGTGGGCATTTCTTTGGGACTGATCGTGTGGTGCAGAATGTGAAACTTTTGGTTGATGAAGGAGTCACTGATCATGTTATAGCCTTTTTGTTACGCAGGAGAGTTTCTATAATCTTGAGTTCTGACTTGAAGAGGACTTTGGATGAGGTTAAGGAAATGGGATTTGACCCTTCCAAGTCCAAGTTTGCCATCGCGCTGCTGGCGAAAAAGATCATTCCAAAATCGCGATGGGAGAGGAAAGTTGATGCCTTTAAGAGGTGGGGTTGGTCTGAAGAATTGGTTCTCAGAATGTTTAAGAGGCAGCCCGTTATAATGTTGGTGTCCCAAGATAAGATTGATAGGATTATGAGATTTTGGGTTAAGCAATTAGGTTGGGACTATTTGGCTCTTACCAAGAAGCCAGAGATTTTTGGATTAAGTTTGGAGAGAAGGATCATTCCAAGGGCACTTGTTGTGCAGTATTTACTCAGGAAAGGTTTGAGGAGGAAGAGTGCCAGCTTGGTTACGCCATTTTCTGTTCCTGAAAAGGTGTTTATTGAAAAGTATGTCATGCATTTTGAGGAGGAGACAAGTGAACTATCAAAGCTGTACCGAACGAGTGTTCAAGGACTAAAAGAGGATGATCAAATGGTTAACTCATGATGAGTACTAATTTCATTCCATATAACTTGGGTTAGTCATGTTTGAACTCAATTGATTTAACTGAATTGTATCATTCTGATGGGTTGGAATGGAACCTTTGTTGAATGTTGCCAATTCCCATCACATTTTTTATTTATATCGGCTACTTCATGTCATATAAATGTGACTCTAGCATGAGAAGTTTAGCTCAAATTCTTCAATATCCAATGCTCATCTGTAACCTAGCTTACACAGGAATTTTTTTTTGTCGTTGCCTTTGGAATAAAAATGTATACATCATCCCTGTATTGAGTATTCATGTCAAGGATCTGTAGTTATTAGTTTTTATACATGTCAAATTTTAGGTTTGGCTTCTGGATTGAAATATTTTAACAATTTTGGTAATTGATGTTATAGGATATACAAGATATCATACCAATTTTCAAAACTCCTTTAACTTTTATGTAATTTATTGATTTGTTCCTTGTTAGTGGAAATAATGTCAAATTGTTGCTCAGACATTTAGCTGGATAATACATCAAATGTCTATCTGATAGGGTAGATTGAGACAAGACAAGTTCTTTGCTTGGAGAAAGAGGAGGAAAATATATGAATATTAAAGGATAGAATCATCTAGCTGCATGAACTTGTTACTGTTTAACTTTATGTGATTGAGTTATTTTTTCTGTATTTTTGTTTCTTCATGGACCGTATTAGTTTAGTTTAACTGTAATATGAACCTTTAGCTGTAGGTAAATGTAAACTGTTTGTCTTCAGGTTGAAAAAGAATTGCTAATTCGGGTTTAATTGCAGCTTAATTTTCTATGGTTTTTCTTTTAATATTTGGTATTGCTTTCTTTTAATATTTGGTACATGCACTAGTTATATAGTTCCTTTGCTGCTTCTGTTTTGGAACTATTTTCACAAATCAAGTTTTGGTTCTTTATGTGTTGTTAATAAAGACCTTCAAATTGTATGAAAGCTCACTTGAGCTTGAAACCTGGGTGTAAATCTCTACAGTCATTGATGCTTGAACAAGTTTAGTGAAGATGAATTTTAGTAAGCTGGGGAATCTGAATACTTTGAATAATTTTTATGGCACTACTAATTGTTAAGTACTTTCATCAATTAAAGTATTAGAAGTTTGAAATAATTGTATTTTAATTTAATTTTCCACTTTGTAATTTTTTTTATTATATTGTTTTTTAAAATTATCAATAAATTATTTTCATGGACATTTAAAATTATTGGTATTTCATTCAATACTTGTTAAGTAAAAAAAATATAACCTTAACATGGTTGTTATCAATACTTTTCAAGTAACCAGGAGTGGTTAATTGAATAAAACAGAATTTTGATTCATTAGAACTTTTGGTTGAGGTTTGAACTTTTAGATTTATGTTTTGAATATGAATAAGGAAAGGTATTCAAATTAGTGTGAGTTTGGATGTTTATTATTAATTCACGTTTGATTTGGATCGAAGTAAATTAAATATGTATTATAAATACCTTTTGATGATTTTTTTCATATTTATTTATGAAAATAAAAAACAAGAATAAAAGAATGAAATGAGATTTATAATAAATGGAAAATAGTATATGTACAAATATTTTTTCAGAGGAATTATGTAATTTTTTTATAAGTTAATTTATATAAAGCTATTTGTGAAGAAGTTTAACCATAATATTTGTTATGTTTACTTCTACTCCAATGAGATTTCTATCTACTAAAAGACGCAAAAATGGTAAAGAATTCGTTCCAAACACGACCACAAATTAAACACTTCTACTCCTAGAAGAAAAAATAACAAAAAGTTCATGTTCAGTAATACGAGTAAATTTTAATTAGTTTATTGTTATTATTTTAAAAATATTTTTCAAGCTTAAACTTTAGCATCATATTCGATAAATATAATTAAACATAAGTAAGGAATGATTTCTGTGAAAAAACAAAAATTAAATAAACGTAATTAACACTTTTAATCAGTGTAAAATTAGTTATAGTTATTTTTATCCCTTAAGTTGTGTTATAAAGAAAAAATGTATTTTTTCTATTCTAATTCATTTGTGCGATAATTTTTTCTTTTTCATTAAATTTCGGTTACAAAGCTTTTATTTTGTCTCTCTCACTCTGTTTTTGAGATCAGAAATCGAATGGAACCCTAGCAGAAAAATAGGAGGGATTGAGGTCTGAATCAGGGGCTTGTTTCTGTGTCAAAATCTGAATTACTCAGTACCAAGCTTAGGTAACATCATTGTTCTTCAATCGTTTGCTTTTCAAAATTTGAGGAATTTTCTTCAATTTGAAAAGCTTGTTCTTTTTCACCTCATCACCATGTTGAATAAACTTGTGTACTTGAAATGTGTCACTTACACAGCAACATCCTCTTACCCTTTTATCCAACACTACCCATTGCTCTTTTCTCTGCGTTTCCTCACAGCCACTTCAAATTCACGCTCATTTGCGGTATCGTACCTCATTCACAACTTTGGGTTCTCCCCTGATTCTGCTTCCAAAATTTCTAACTCCTACAAGATTTGTTTCCGGACCCCAGAAAAACCCGACTCAGTCATCAGTTTCTTCAGAAATCGTGGTTTCTCTATTGCCCAAATAAACCACATGGTTAGAAGGACACCATGGTTGCTTTCCTGTGACCCCTGCAAAAGGTTATTGCCAAAGTTTGAATTTTTACTCTCAAAGGGTGTTTCTAGATCTGAAATTGTTGACATAGTGAGTAAGCGCCCTGAAGTACTGGGTGCAAGCCTGAAGAATCATATAGTTCCAACCTATGAATTGATATTTAAATTCTTGAAATCTGATGTGAAGACTGTGAGTTATATCTTTGGTAGTTCATTTGTCTCACACGGCGATCGTTTGGCTCACAACGTCAGATTGCTGCTACAGGGTGGAGTGAGAGAATCAAGAATTGCAACATTACTTGGGAACCGTGGTAAGTCGGTGTTTATCTCAAATGATATGGTTAAGTTGGTGAAGGAAGTAAGGGATTTGGGGTTTGATCCTACAAAAGTAAATTTTGTTATAGCGATGATCGCCATAAATACAAGGAATTCTTCCCTGTGGAAGGAGAAAGTTGATACCTTTAAGAAATGGGGTTGGTCTGATGAAGCCTTTTCTGAAGCATTTAGGAGGTTCCCTCGCTGTATGTTGACATCCATTGAAAAAATGAATGTTGTTATGAACTTTTGGGTCAATGAGTTGGGTTGGGATGCTTTGGACCTTGCCCGATGTCCAGGGATTTTCGGCTATAGTATGGAGAAGACAATTATTCCAAGGGCTCGTGTTGTCCAGCATTTACTTGCTAAAGGCTTGAGGAAAAACAGTACCAGCTTTCTTACCCCGTTTTGGGTTCCCGAGAAGGTGTTTCTTGAAAAGTTTGTGACACGTTTTAAGAAGGAATCATGTACACTATTAAAGCTGTACCAGGAAAAAGTTAGTGTTCAAGTAAAAGAGGAGGTTGGTGGAGAACGGGGCAGTTCCCAAAGGGTTAACTCATGAGTACTAATTTCTCTGGTTGAAGCTTGCTGTCTATATTCAACTACTTGGTGCGTTATAAATGGTTGAAGCACAAGAAGTTTAGCACAAGTTCTTTAAAATAATAACATGCCATCTTTTTGCCTAACCTAGCGTGACAAAGATGCATTTCTCATCTGGACTGGCATGGATCTTTTAGCTACTAGTTTTTATTGATCTCATTTTTAGGTTTGGCTAGCAACAAAGATATCATATCAAAGCTCCTTTACTCCAACTATTGTGTAATCTAGAAAATATCTGGTTCTGTGTTTCAGTTTTCCTTGTTACTAGATGTGAAGTAGGAGACAAAGTTTTAGCAATTCAACAATGTGTCTCAGACAGTTGGCTGGGGAATATATAGAATGACAGCTTCTGGATAGCATTGTAGGCTTTATAATTTTTTAGCTTTCTACTTTGTATGGTTACTTGCGATGGATAAGTGTTTATGAGAGGATACTATGGATCAATAGCATACTTCCTTCTTCAGTTTTGCAGTTCCGTCACCTGGTTTGATGCAGAAGAAACTAAGCTAGTTTAGTATGTTTCTTTCTCTGAAAATTTAATGGTGCTTTGCAAGAATCTTCCATGTGATTCAGTGAAAAAAAGGCATTTTTTTATGTCGTTGCCTTTGGAATAAAAATGTATACATCATCCCTGTATTGAGTATTCTCTGGCAAGGATCTTTTAGTTATTAGTTTTTATACATGTCAAATTTTAGGTTTGGCTTCTGGATTGAAATATTTTAACAATGTTGGTAATTTATGTTATAGGATATGCAAGATATCATATCAATTTTCAAAACTCCTTTAACTTCTATGTAACTTAATAATTTGTTCCTTGTTAGTGGAAATAGTGTCAAATTGTTGCTCAGACGTTTTAGCTGGATAATACATCAAATGTCAACTTGTGATGGTTAAGTGTGTCTGAGATTATAATTAGGATCAGTAGCTTACTTCCTGCTTCAGTTTTGCATTTTGATCATCAGGTTTGATCTGGAAAAATCTTATCTTACTTTATTGTGTTTCTTCTTCTGAAAATGGTGCTTTCAAAGCTTTTGACCTTTGGGGACAAGCTTCAATATCATTCAATTGATGGAAAAAAAAGTTTTGTCAATCTGATAGGGCAGATTCAGACAGGACAAGTTCTTTGCTTGGAGAAAGATGAGGAAATTATATGAATATTAAATGATAGAATCATCTAGCTGCATGAACTTGCTACTGTTTAACTTTATGTGATTGAGTGTTTTTTTTAAATTTCTTTTTCTTCATGGACCGTATTAGTTTAGTTTAACTATAATATGAACTTTTAGCTGTAGTTAAATGTAAACTGTTTGTCTTGAGGTTGAAAAAGCATTGCTAATTCGGGTTTAATTGTAGCTTAATTTTCTATCTTATATGGTTTTTCTTTTGATATTTGGTATTGCTTTCTTTTAATATTTGGTACATGCACTAGTATAGTTCCCTTGCTGCTTCTGTTTTGGAACTATTTTCACAAATCAAGTTTTGGTTCTTAATGTGTTGTTCATAAAGACCTTCAAATAGCATGAAATCTCTGGTGAGCTTGTAACCTGATGTAAACTCTCTGCAGTCATTGATGCTTGAACAAGTTTAGTGAAGATGAATTTTAGTAAGCTGGGGGAATCTCAATATTTGCACTTGCATACATAAGGGGAAATATACAGAACTTCCCTTTGAATAATTTTTATAGCACTACTAATTGTTAAATACTTTCATCAATTAAAGTATTAGAAGCTTGAAATACTTATATTTTTATTTAATTTTCAACTTTGTATTTTTTAATTTTCATGTATATTTAAAATTATTGTTATTTCATTCGATACTTGTTAGTAAAAAAAAAAATATCACCTTAACATGGTTGTTATCAATACTTTTCAAGTAACCAGTAGTCGTTAATTGAATAAAACAGACTTTTGATATATGAGAAATTTTGGTTGTGGTTTGAACTTTTAGGCTTTATTTAGTTTGGGGAGGTGAATTTGAGGGAATGAATTTGAGTGGATAAAGATGATAAGGTTATTTGAATTAGTGGATAGATAATGAGATTTAGAGGGATTTGAAAGAGACTTTTATAAAAGTTTGTAAAAGATGTGATAGATATAAATTAGTTTTAATAAATAAAATTTTGTAATTATATTTTTATCCTTAACTTTAAAAATAATT
>Ga0123340_1000794_pt1 | contig 23590 bp, 11 predicted proteins | sample SirMexnodulemix_FD_89961 | JGI IMG/M metagenome (GOLD analysis project Ga0123340, IMG submission 89961) | Root nodule microbial communities of legume samples collected from Mexico - Siratro Mexico nodule mix | ecosystem: Host-associated > Plants > Roots > Nodule | place: Mexico: Nepantla...
AGTTATTTTTATATATTTTTTTATTGATGTAATTAATTTTTTAATAATAATTTAAATTTAATTGTTATACATGATATTAGTATAACCTTACTAAAAAATAGTTTTGAGATTAATATGGAAAAAAGTTAGAGTAACGTTTTCAGCCTTTTTTTTTATATAAAACATTTTTCAGTTAAACATACAAAATTAAACGTATTACAAAGACAATAATGACAAGTAAAGATAGGGTAAATAAAGCACACATTATGTTTGATCCTAATTTGTATTTAAATTTTAATAGGATAATATTTTAGACTATTTTATTCATAAATAGGAATTTGACTATCAACAAGTTAAACTGTAATAGACTCTAAAAAATAACTCATGGTTCTGCAGAGTATATGAATTATTGTTGCAAATTTTTGACATTTGAATAAAAAAAACTGTAATAAAATATATTTCGAAAAGGCAGATTACTTTGTAAGAACCATTTTGAAGATGTCGGAATTAAAAAAATATATAATTATTTATTTTGGTAAACACGAGTAAAGAAAAGAAGAATAAGTTTTTTGGGTTCTTTGACCATTATTTTTTGGTAGATAAAAATAAAAAATGTTTGAGAAAGTTGTAGATTGGTGAGTGAAAGCATAGGTAGTGAGGGTGAAATCGGAATAGGGGGAAGTTAAGAGGAGGCATATTCTCCATTGTGAACGTAAATCCCAAGCAGAGAGCAGCAGGAAGAAGAAAACAAGTTCGGTTGGACCGGTAGTTAGGAAGAGGAATCAACGCGAAGTTACACGGAGAGAGAATGATGTTAGACGGAACGGAAGATGAAGAGAAGTTTCTGGCCGCCGGAATCGCCGGTCTTCAGCAGAACTCCTTCTACATGCACCGTGCATTGGTAACTCCTCCGTTAAACCCTAACCTCTCTATCTTCCTTTTCTTCCACCACGCATGATCACGCTAATTCTGATTCGCTGTCCGAATTCCTAATTCATTCCGATCCAATTTCGATTCGTCGCAGGATTCTAACAATCTCCGGGACGCTTTGAAGTATTCGGCTCAGATGCTCTCCGAGCTCAGGACTTCCAAGCTTTCTCCTCACAAGTACTACGAACTATGTGCGTTCCTCTCGGATCCGCGGTTACCTTGTTTTTGTTTTTGTTTTCCGTTGGATCCTCTACCGAACTGTTTCTGTCCTTGTGATTGTTAATTTGCATCTCTTTATCTCTGAATTCGGTGTTTTAGATATGCGCGCCTTTGATCAGTTACGGAAGCTTGAGATGTTCTTCGAGGAAGAGACTCGTCGCGGTTGCTCCATTATTGATCTTTATGAACTCGTCCAGCATGCCGGAAACATTTTGCCTCGATTGTGAGTGAGAGTGTTGCGGAATCCGTTTTTTCTTCTTATATTATTTTTTTTTATTGTACACCGTTTATAATAGGAAAGTATTCCTGAATGTTTAGGTGCTAAGCTTGCTTATAAATTGTAATTGTAAATTATTTTATCTTGTGTTTGTATGTTGAGCAATTCACGATCATGTTGACGTTCGTCAGTTCATCACGACTCGTGGGGGACATTTCTTGGCTTGTTTCAAAATCAATTGTGTAACTTTGCTCATTGATGACTTGGTGGTTTTGAACCTCATGGTTATCACTAATTTTTAACAGGAAACATTTATTGTTTTGAGCTTTTGCGGTGGTTATATGCTTCTTACTTATAAGCTGTTAATTTTATGATCACAATCAGGTATCTCCTTTGTACAGTAGGATCGGTATACATCAAGTCCAAGGAAGCTCCCGCAAAGGATGTTCTTAAGGATCTCGTGGAGATGTGTCGTGGCATTCAGCACCCTGTCCGTGGACTCTTTCTAAGAAGTTATCTTTCTCAAGTTAGTAGGGATAAATTGCCAGATATTGGTTCAGAGTACGAAGGGTAAGTAAAACAAGATTTTTGGCCCTCCACGGCAGGATTATTCCTGTGAGGTTTCTTAATTGGGTTAGATTTGAAGTTTCAATGAACTGAGCCAGTAGCAGTGAACATTTGGAACATAATTGATGGCACCCTGAGTATCACCATTTATCTATCAGGGCTACCAACAGTACTATTATCCCACGTCAGTTTTGCAATGTTGTTGCATGATATCAACTCATGGAGTCTTTAGAACAGGATCCTCCTTTTTTGTTAACATGTGATTTTGTTGTTCATCTTTTGATTTCCGCTGTCCTTTTCTGATCCACTTTGTGACTTGGGTGTCTGCCTTGTTATGGGGCAGTGACAATTATCTTAAAGCTGCACCAATTTCAAATTGAGCTTGATGTATGAATGCCTTATTTGACAAATGCAGGGATGCGGATACTGTAGCAGATGCTGTAGAATTTGTACTGCAAAATTTCACTGAAATGAACAAACTTTGGGTGCGGATGCAACATCAGGTTGGTTGAATTGTCAGCACATCATTACAACACTCGTGTTCAGACATGCATGTTGTCTCAATAGTTGCACGTCATGAGGGTAAAATATATCACGAGGGCATGATTTCTGGTCATGCAGGTGTAGTAATGCATGTGAATCTTTCATACTCTTAGCTGACCCTGAGTTGAGGCTTGCTGTCGGGCTTTCTGGTCTGCAGGGGCCTGCCCGGGAGAAGGAGAAACGAGAAAAGGAAAGGAGCGAGTTGCGTGATCTTGTAATACCTGAAGCCTGTAACTATTTTGCTTCACTGCAGTGGGGTTGTATACACGATGAAATGCTTATAGAAGGCTTCTATTGCTTTTTTGTCCTTGATATATTATTAGGTTGGGAAGAATCTGCATGTTCTCAGTCAGATAGAGGGTGTTGACCTAGATATGTACAAAGATGTTGTGCTTCCCAGAGTACTGGAGCAGGTATAACTGGTCTATTGTTTTTATTTCTGATAATCAAAGGCATGGTTTGCTTTCTAACCAGAAAATATGATTGCTTTTCCTCAATTATCTTGGACAGGTTGTGAATTGCAAAGATGAGTTGGCTCAGTTCTACTTGATGGATTGTATAATTCAAGTCTTCCCTGATGAGTATCACTTGCAAACTCTTGATGTGTTGTTGGGTGCTTACCCTCAACTTCAGGTTAGTGAGCTTGCACATTTATTCGTATTACATCTGGAGGATTCCTTGTTTACGTTTTCCCACCTTCCATACCATGAAAGTTCAGATTAGTGAACTTGGACTGCTTTGTTTTGCTAATATAGTAATATTGCATTTTATTGTGAAGAAGCACCAATAGGAAAGAAATTAATCAAAGAATTCTGAAAATTAGAGAAAGTAAATATCTACATAGTAATTAGCAGTTAGTAAATCATCTGAGTTATCAAACTATTGCACAAGTTTCTGCCAGGTATAATTCCTGTGAAGTTAGAATTCAAGGAAGGAACTTTATTTGTTGTCTCCAAAATTTCCCTATAGAATATGATTTTAGTAGAAACTTGAGATAATTCTAAGTTTATGTTTGTCCGTACGTATATATGAAAGCTAGCCTACATATATATTGTCGCATTTATTGATAAGCACGCACTTGATAGTATCTATTGTATTTTTTTCTTAGAACTATAAAAATTGCATCCAAAATATCCATGACAGTTTTATGCTGCAAATACTCAGGTAACTCGTTAGCTTTCTGTTTTTTCCTCCACTGTATCTTTCAGGCGTCCGTTGACATCAAGACAGTGCTGTCTCAGTTAATGGAAAGGCTTTCGAATTATGCTGCTTCAAGTGCAGAGGTGTTGCCAGAGTTTTTGCAAGTGGAAGCATTTTCCAAATTAAGCAATGCCATTGGCAAGGTATTTTTTTCTCATTCCTTTTATCTTGGAAAATTTTAGCCATGTAGTGCAAATGTATGTATCTCTGTACTGTTTGCTGTCATAAAGTCATGGTTTGTCCAATATTTGCAACCAACATGAGTTAATGCATAGTAGTCAAGTGCCACTATACCAGAGTGTCCTTGGACAGCTATGGGATTTAAATAGCGGAGTGGTTTTCAATAGTGGTCATTGCAGCTGCTATCGCAGTTTTTTTGCATGGTATATTGGTGCTACCATGATATAGCTCTTGAATTCGCATTTTTACTTTGTGTCTGTTTTTTAGTTTTATAGTTTGTATACTATATACGTAAATTCTCAAAAAATGATATAAATTCCTCTAAATTCATAATCAAGAATAGAATCTTGGTGTTTTGAATGAAACATACAAGTAACTAATTACCAACAAAAGTCAAATACAAGTTTCCTAGATAGGAATCAATCACCAATCATCATCTTCTAAATCCTAGTCTTTATCGTTTTTCACTATTATTATAATTATAGATTTCGTTTGGCAATTGAAATTCCACAAATAGTCACTCCCCAAAAGCTCAATCTCTGTTCAGGGGGCTTTTATTTGAGATCGATACATAGTGCTTCCATCCGTCTGCTATGGCTGCTATTTGGTCAGCTAAGCCCGCTAAAGCCACTCTACTAACTGCTTTGTTACGTATCTACAGTGGTGCTATTTAAAACCTTGATTTTACTCCTGAATTACTGTTATTCAGGTTTTTCAAGTAAATATTCCACACAAAAGTTCCTGAGTTTTGACCTCTATTCTTTTCACAGTTTATCTTTTTATTTTTATGCATTCTGTTCTTTATTTTTTCTTTTTACTTCCCAGTTGACATTCTGCCAAATTTTATCTAATCTGTTACGTTCTTTTTTTATTAGTTTCATCATTCATTTTTTGACTTCACATAACTAAGTCCTTATTGCCCCTAGATTGGTGGTGATTTTTGTGTCGAATGTGACTTATTATTTATCATTCATTTCTTTAATTTTGGGTATTTTTGTTCTATTTTGTGTATTTATACGTTTAGTATAACAATTTAGTTTGTTGCATTATAACATTTTAAAATAATGGTCATCCCGCTTCCCTCTATCCCGCTGTAGTGTTTTCCGGAGTTGGACTCCATGTGTGACTATTTGAGATTCATAACTATGATTTGACCACAGACTTGATATAAAGTAGACATTAAGCTTTTTTGCTTTTATTATTATCTCCTATCTGTGGTGCATGAGTGATGAATGATGCAGTTCTCATCACACTCACCAAGTGTCCGAAAGGAAGAATATATTTGAAAGGATTAAGTTGTATTATATCACGTTTAAAATAATGTTCATCCCACTTCCCTGTATACCTCTGTACTGTTTTCTAGAGTTGACTGCTACATGCCACTATTTTGAGATTCATAACTATGATTTAACCACCTACTGATGGTAAGCTAATTGATAGACTTGATGTAAAGTAGACATCAAGTTTTTTGTTTTCATTACTATCTCCCTATCTGGGGTTCATAAGTGGTGAATGATAAAGTTCTTAATGCACTAACCTAGTCTCTGAAAGGCAAAATAAATTTGGAAGGATTAATTTGTATTATAATATTAAAGTAATGGTCATCCCATTTCCTCAATCCTGTTATAATGTTTTTTCAGAGTTGACTATTACAGCCACTGGTTGAGGTTCATAACTATGATTTAACAACAGACTTACTTTAGGCTAATTGATACACTTGATATAAAGTAAACATTAAGTTTTATGTTTTTATTATTATCTCTGTAACTGGGGTTCATAAGCAATTAATGATAAAGTTAATCAACGCAGTAGCCAAGTCTTTAAAGGGCAAAATAAATTTGAAAGGATTAATACAAATACAATGTCACTTGTTAATCATATTTAAAGATTGTTGAAATTATACTGAAGTAGAGATGGAGGAAAAGAGAGAACAAACTCTAAATAATGATTTAACATTAGTATATTTGAATTTCAATAATTTCACGCAAAAGCAATGCCCTAACCCTTAAATTACTAATATTAGACTCATTTATCCTTACTAATTAAGGAAACAGATCCTAAGATATAATAAGATATGGAATCTACTCCTAGGAGGTTATATAAAATGTGAACATATTTTATGACGTAATAATGATACAATGAAATGTTTTTCTTGATATTGTAACACACTCTCTAGGCTTTAAGCTTGTTACAGTTAAACACTCTCAAGGGAAAATAAACAATATATAAAGGGTGATAGGTGATAATGTTTGTGAATGGGGATGGGATCAGAGATTTGTGTTTAGAGATTAGTTGTGTTGAGAATAGGCTAACAAGAATATCATGGGGTCAGGTTGTGTCCGGGACTAGAGATGGTGGGCTAGTCCAATTCTAGAATCGGAGACGAGAGACCACATTAGGTAAAAAAATGGGGCTAATTACAGGAGCCTAAAACAATGCAAGAGCACAGATAACCATCCCAAAGACTGCCAAGAAACAATTAAAAATTGTCAAACTTGACAGGGGGTGGGAGAGAGAGAGATTTGCTGACCACTAAACTGTAGCCAAGGTAGCCAAACCGCCATGGGAAGGGTAGAAATAGGCTCAAGGGGATCTATAAAGTAGAGTGGATTGTGAGGCAGGACACTGATGACAGTTAGGGATGACAAAGGGGGTCAGACCCCTAGTTGGTATTTTCAGCTCACTGTGGTCCGCCAGCCCCTTTTTTTAAGTAGAAAGTGAAATGAATTTTTTTTCTTTTTTCTTTTTTCATTTGCCACTTGAATATTGAAACTGTCTTATTTTTCATACTTTTGATTTGGATGTTCTTGAACAGAAAAGTGTACTTTACATCCTTCTCATATTTTTATTATACAATGTTTTTGTTTTTATGCTCGTTGGTTGTGAAATATGATACCTCCATTTGTTATGTAGGTGATAGAGGCACAACCTGACATGCCCACTTTTGGAGTTGTAACTCTGTATTCATCACTTCTCACCTTCACGCTTCATGTCCACCCTGATCGACTTGATTATGCAGATCAAGTCTTGGTATGTTTCATTTCAAATTGTTTGCACTCATTTATGTTTTCTTTTTGATTCATAAATTATTCTTATCTGAATGTACCCATTCGCATTATTTTATTTCTTAACTTATTCCTGTGTTTTGTAAGACCTATGGCATTGACTCTATATATGCATGTTAGGGAGCATGTGTGAAAAAACTATCTGGCAAAGGGAAAATTGAGGACAACAAGGCAACCAAGCAGGTTGTCGCTCTATTAAGTGCTCCACTAGAGAAATATAATGATGTTATGACTGCATTGAAGCTTTCAAATTATCCTCGCGTGATGGAATACCTTGATATTCCAACTACTAAGGTCATGGCAACTGTTATTATTCAAAGCATTATGAAAAATGGAACACACATTTCTACCTCAGAAAAGGTTTGTTATATTTTACTTGTCTTCTTTATAGTGCGAGTTCTTGTTATAACATCACAGGATTTGCTTGTAGGTTGACGCATTGTTTGGACTGATAAAGGGGCTCATCAAGGATTCTGACGGGGTTCCTAAAGATGAGGTCACTTCAGTACCGTAACTAGTCTTATTTTGCTACTTTTTTACAATGCCTATTTGACCTCTCCCATTAATTCTGCCTTTTATAATACGTTTATATTTTCCCATAAATGTAAAAAGATAATATAATCCTTATTTTTGTGATCCTCACTCCTTACTTATTTCCCCCCTTCCCTTCCCTTAGCTCGATGAAGATGATTTCAAAGAGGAGCAGAATTCTGTTGCCCGTCTGATCCAGATGCTTTATAATGAGGATCCAGAAGAAATGTTTAAGGTTAATTGCTTATATCCACGTGTTTTGATGATCATAATAATTTTTTTTGTACTTGTTTTTCTGCTGGAAATTTTATCTTTCAAACTCCAGTTAGTAATTTTAGGCGACTCCACTTTTTACTTACCGGTACTTCCACACTGTAGCTGCACATGAATATTACCCAAGCAGATATTAGAAAATAAATCTTTGTCAAGCACTAAACTGAACTTGTTGTTAACTTGGGATATTGCTTTAACCTTTAATTGGTCATGGACTACTTTAAATATGAAAATTAAGTGATGTTCTGACTCCAAATCCACGTTAGAACCTATGTATGTAAACATTTGAAAGTATTTTTTTGTCTTAGAACTCACATTTTTGTTCTGAAGAGACGTTTTAGTACATTAAGAAAGAACACTATTTATAAACTAATGATCAATGCGAGATTTTTTAGTGTATTAGGATAGAATAATATAAACTGATTTTGACTTATGTGAAAAATCCAAGTATTTTATCTTCTTGTTTTGTTTATCTAGAAATATTTATAAAAAAATGCATAAATAAAACTGAATATATTGATAAAGCAGTAACTGGCATTAGGCACTCGCGAGTCTTAAGACATGTTTTCCTTCTCAACTTATCTGTGATTTTAATATTTCTAACTTGAGCATAATATTGTGTAATTTTTCCTGTGACTGCAAACTACATTGTTGACCCCCTATATAGATGGTAGGAGTTTTTGTTTATTTTATGAGTTCAATCTTTAATTTTTCTAACAATTATTGTGCACTAAATTGCAGATCATTGATACTGTGAGGAAGCACATACTGACTGGAGGACCAACGCGTCTGCCTTTCACTGTCCCACCTCTTGTTTTTAATTCTTTAAAGGTTTGTCTGGCCTTTTTTTATTAGCTGCTTGCTTTTATTTGTGCTGTTTTACTTACATAATGATCTACTGATAGTGCGGAGATCAAAGCCAAAATGATAAGACTTGAATTATCTTTTACGTCATGTTTTCTTAGTGTTGCTTATGTTGTTCCCTGTATTCCTGTTTTATCTTCCATGCAAATTACAATTGCTGTTTGCCACTATGCTACTTGCTGCTTCCATTTTTAGTAAAAAAAAAAAAAATAGTAGAATTTATGCAGTGTATGTTGCTTTGCTATCCGCAGTTGGTCAGACAGTTGCAAGGTCAAGAAGAAAATCCTTTTGGAGATGACGCCTCAACAACACCAAAGAAAATTTTTCAGCTTTTAAATCAGGTAACGCATTTTGTTCCTTACTAAAAGGATGTGGGTTTTTCCTTTTTTTCTAATGATGATTTATGCCAGCATATTTTTTTTGTAAATGATGATTTAATATTTAATAATATAGAGATAGTGATTATTTCTCGGTGAAGCAACTGATAATCGTAATAGTTTGTATTTGCGAGATATCTCTGTTTTCAATCTGTGTTCAATACTTTGAATGTATTTTTCAAAGGTTATAAACAGTTAACTGGTAAATTTATTTGATGATACTTTTATCTTTTTTCAGACCATCGAGACCTTGTCAGGTGTCCTGGCACCAGAATTAGCATTGCAGTTGTACTTGCAATGTGCTGAGGTAATGGAATGTATTAGGTTGTCACAAAACGATATGTCCAAACTCTATTTGCTAATTTCTTGTTTCTGTTCTTGCATTAAGGCTGCAAATGACTGTGATTTGGAACCTGTTGCTTATGAATTTTTCACCCAAGCTTATATTCTATATGAAGAAGAAATTTCTGTAAGTACCCTCTACTCGTTTTGTGCTTCCATCCCTTCCTAAATAACAATGCTGTTATTTTTTTCATGGGATCAAAGGTGAGAACAAGGTTTGGTGGAGGAATGCATATGTTGACAATGATTATCTGTGCTCAACTACGTGTTTGTTTTTTCAATATTAGGACTCCAGAGCACAGGTCACAGCTATCCATTTAATAATAGGGACTCTTCAAAGGATGCATGTCTTTGGTGTTGAAAACAGGGATACTTTAACTCACAAGGCCACAGGGGTGATTATTCAATTCCATTATGTACACTAGTTCTCAATATATGCTTTTATACTAAATCCTCATTTTTTGTTGCCTTCTCATTGGACAGTATTCTGCAAAGCTTTTAAAGAAGCCGGATCAATGCAGAGCTGTATATGCATGCTCACATCTGTTTTGGGTTGATGATCACGATAACATGAAAGATGGAGAGAGGTTTGTTTTCATGGACATCAGATCTTAGACTTCTAAGGAATGCTTGTTTCTTTGCTTGAACAGATACCTGGGGAATTTTAGTTGTTTGGATGTCCAAATAATGAATCCCGTTGTATTATAAATATCCAGTATCCAGTACGTACATGTTTGTAAATACGTGAGAAAAGTGAAAAAATGCAAATTTAAAAAATATTTAAGATTGTTATATTGGTTCTAAAGTAAACTTTTAGATTCAAAATTAGTTTAATTAATGAATCATTATTGTAATGGTGGTTTGCAAATGTTTTTCTATACTCAATGTTGATTGAAGAAAATTTAGGATAGACTAAACTAATCAAGAAAACTAAATGTCATCTTTGATTGGATAACTAATTAAAGAGAAAAGAAATATATTGATTTGATATAAAAGCTCAAAACATATTACAAAACGAAGACGAAGTGTAGCTGCATAAGATAGTAAGTATAAAGGATATCTGTGTTCAAGATTGGAGAATGGGAATGATTTTGTTATGCTGCATTCTCTTACGGGATTGAACATATTTACGTTGACTCTGCAGAACATTATAAGTTGGAAAAGCATCGTGGGGAGAGAAAATAGTTGTAGGGTATTTTAAAAAAGGAATTTGGAAATTTATTTTATCATGTTTCTTACTGTTTTGGTTATATTCGAATTTATTTTTGAACCAGGGTCCTATTATGTCTCAAACGGGCTTTACGAATTGCAAATGCTGCACAACAAATGGCAAATGCAGCGCGAGGTAATACGGGATCAGTAATGCTCTTCATTGAGATATTAAACAAGTAAGTTAACGTGCATATTCTCTAGTCAGCATGGTTTTTGTATGCTTAACAACATATAAAATGGAATAATAACGCTGTATATGTATTTTTTAGGTACCTTTACTTCTTTGAGAAGGGAAACCTACAAGTCACCGTTGCCGCTATCCAGGGCCTAATTGAGTTAATTATGAATGAAATGCAGAGTGATGCCACGACTTCAGATCCAGCTGCCGATGCTTTCTTAGCCAGTACTATGCGATATATAGAGTTCCAGAAACAAAAAGGTGGTACCGTTGGTGAGAAGTATGAAGCCCTTAAGGTTTCCCACGCAGGATGACCGATACCCTTGATATTGTCTTGTTAGCTTTTGAAGCAACTTGTTTTTGTGCTGCTCAACCAACTCTTTTCAATTGTCTTTGGATTTCATCCCGTCCTGATCTGCACTGACAGCAAAACTACTCGGTCATTGAGTTAGGACACCCATTCACCGTGTAACTAATCAGACTCAACCACTATTTCTAGATCCTTCTTTCTTCTTTATATCAAATTTTACATTAGTTAAGAGAAATTATTTGTAGTACAGTTGTTTTTTATATTCATAAAGTGTGCGCCAAGGTTTACTCGGTCGTCGGACTTGTAGATTTCCAGTGTCAGATAATTAGTGTGTTTATGTTTTTTTTTTTAAACTATTTTGGAAAATAAGTTTTACGAAACTAATTTATAGAACGGGTGAAAGGGAGTAGTAAAAGATTGGAAGATAAAATCTCTAAAAAAGATTTATGTTTTTCAATTTTAAAATAGTAAAAAGCTTTTTCAAGTAGTTGTTGTTAGATGTGATTATCAAATGAGTTTCAATATTTTAGAATGGTTCTTTTTTAATATCATTAGGGTGTGTATTTTCTACCATGATTATTGATACATTGTTAGGCCGGAATGGAATGTTGGATGTTTTTCGATGCTCTGATGTAATGATACCATTAATCTCGGTACTTACCCCTTAATCATAGTTTTTAAATCTTTATTAATTTGAAGTTAAATTCCTTAAACTTTGAGCGGGTAATAAAAATGCTTACTTATGTATACTTTAAAATATAAGAATTTACAGCAGTAATTATGAAGGTAACTGTAGACGCATATGAACATGTTCTGGTAAAAGCTAAATATCGGGCTAGGGATGAGTACCACAGCTGCGCATGTTTTAAAAACGGATTATTAACAAGAATAAATCATGATTAGGATTTTTTTTTTTTTTATAATTTAAAGCTTCGCTTCATATTTTATCTTAGTAGGGTAATGCACAAGTGTATCTGTTCAATGTTTTTGGTCTCACAAGTAAAAAATCATAGTATTCGATCGCTCTATGTTTTGCTTCATAATTGTTATTTAGAGTTTCTATTACTAACAAGACAAGACTTCATTGTTTTGGCGAAGACAATTGTCAAAGATGAGTGTCTCGGCGGAAATTATAGTTCTTCTCACTTCCTGTAGTACTATGTTAGACGTGATTCACATGCAACATAAGCCATCGTTGTACATTTGCAAAATCCATTCTCCATGACTTTGAAAGTCATTATCACGAGAGAAGTTAACAATAAACATCCATAAAACATTCTATTAAACACTATTATTATTGACGGAAATTTAATAAAAATTAAAAAAAATTACAAGTCTTATTTCTTATATCTGACAAATCTGAAATTTATAATTTTAACACATTTTACTCCCCTCGTTAAGATATACATTAAAGCAAAAATTACTTTTCTTTTCCGTGAAGTGGATAAAAAAAAGTCACGAGGTTGACTGTAATCTGAGTTCTATGCAAATTGATTTGCCATTCATAACCTACTAAAACACCTTATAATTAAGGTCCGGCCAACGCCCAGTAATCTGCACTAAAAAAAAGTGCAGGAACTCGTGTCTATAAAAAAAGTAATAAAAAATTAAGTGAATGAAGAAAAAAGTGTTACTATTTGACGTTTGTTTTTTGCAGAACTTGGAAGTTGTCATGGAGACAATGTCCATAAATATAACGCCAGGAAACTGCTCAGTCTAACTATTTAATCCAAACAAATAATTACTAAGAATCAACAAAAAACCTGTGTGGACAAAATCAAGCCTTGAATCGAAATATATAAATTTAAATATATATATCAAGCAAACAAGGTCGTTATCCTAACTGGGATATTCCAGTCTATTAATACATAAATAGGAACGGAAGTTATAAGAAAAAGGTGGGAACCATGAAATGCAAATTTGACTATTAGAGTTGACAATAATTCAAAGAAAGCAAAGCATTAAACCACCTTATGCTTCAAGGAGATCTAGAGTATTTGTCTGAGGAACACCCACATAAACTCCAACTTCTTCAATAGCAAAGAAATGATAAAAAGAAAGAAGGGGAGGGTAATACAGGTAGGTAGAACAAAGGGCAGTCAAATTTTAACACCTAGTGAATCACAATATCGAACAAGCCTTTTGTCCTTTACCCTTCTTTTTCTTCTGCTTAGGTGGTTGAAGGACAACTCTTATGGCTGCATCAAATACTGCCTTCACGTTCTGCAATACATGCCACAAATAAATTTAACAGACATGTCAAGTTAACCAGTGATTTAGATAAAAGAAGAAATTCACTCAACCATTTACCTCCTGTGTTTTCGAACTGCATTCAATATAAGCTGGTGCATTAATCAGCTTCCTAAGCTCTTCACCCTTTAAGGGAATGCACATGTCAGATTTCATTTATTAAATAATAACTAAACAAAATTCCAGAGCAACATCAGAATCAATATTCACCTGAGCTGCGGTAATAGGCACGGCACCAGGATGGTCGAGGCAGAACTGCTTATCATCCCGAAGATCTATCCCATTACAAATCACAAAATAACAACGAACGGACTCTTAGTTGACATAACCATCAATACAACATGCACCAGTCAAGAAACTAAAACAACCATTTCTCCCCTCAATAGAACAAATCAAGCAATAAACCTATCTGGAAGATTATTTGAAAATTGTAATACATATTTAGAGGCAGGGCAAGCCTTTCAAAATATACAATGCATGAATAAAACTAACAAACAACCAACCATTGATCCTAATGGCATGGCAGTATCAACTGTGTTGGGAAAACATTGGAGATGAAATCTAAAAAAAACATGAGAACAAAATGCACCAGAAATCCAGTGGCTAACAAGAAAAAAGAAATCTGATTGAGCAGTTCACTAAGATAATGGAGAATTTCAAAGATCCTGTACAAGTACCAAAAGTCAATATTTATCCAACATGAAAATCCATTCAGTTAAGCTTATATATTTCATTGTATGAAACTCGGACACTCCTTTTTAAGTGACGTATCCCGTGTCCGACACGTATTGGACACTGGAACACTGAAACGCATACAACACTCGTACGACTGACACATATTGGTGAAGTGTCCAATTTAAAAAACATTTTTTTAGGTATCGGAGAATTCTAACACGATTCCAACACAATGTTAAAAAAGACTAATACAATAATTTTTTAAACACTTATAAACTTATTATAGGAATAAGAAACAAATCTTATATATAATAAAAAATATTTAGATTATAAATGTTTCTTTTCACTTTTTGGATTTTAGATAAATGAATTAGATTCATTTTGTGTTTTATTTGACTAACTTTGTTAGTAGAAGACTTTTTAATACATAAATCTTGATTGTCAACTTATATAACATATAATATAATGATGTAATATATAGATCTGTGTCCCCGTATCTTATATTACATTACACGACACGTGTCTCTTGTTACGTATCCGTGTCGGTGTTGTATGTGTCAGTATCCGTTCTTCATAGATGGTAACACAAACCACAATAAATGAAATCAATAAACAGGCCAGATGGGAGCATCTAATGAATGACAACACCAGTATCAAATTATAAACAAACAAACATACCAAGCTTTGTGCCAACCAGAATTATGGGGACACCAGGTGCATAATGCTTCAACTCTGGAATCCACTGAAAATGAAACCAACACATTCATTTTATCATCCATTTTTTTATAAATGAAAAAGTTCCTTAATATAAACAAGATCCATATGTTACCGGCCATACAGAAACCTTGTATTGTTCTCAAAATAAATGACAAGAAATACACCCAAAACACAAGAGACCAGAACAAAGTACCTTTTTAGAGACATTTTCATAACTGGCCTTGCTTATGAGAGAGAAAGCCAGAATGAAAACATCGGCACCACGGTAACTCAAAGGTCTTAATCTGTTGTAGTCCTCTTGTCCTGCTCCACAAATAACCCAATAAAAATCCAGAGATAACTTTCTACAACATCACAAAGCTCATAGAAACATAATCACACAACAGCATTACCGGCAGTATCCCACAAACCCAGATTCACAATGCTACCATTGACAACCACATTTGCACTGAAATTGTCAAAAACAGTCGGCACATAATCCTGTTTCCACATAAAAAGAACCAAAGTGAAAAACAAAAAAAAGACATTAAATGATTCTCTCTTTTCCAGAAAACACAAACACAACATTATCAATTTGCTAACCAAATTTATAAACGACCCATTCTAATTTCCAAAATGCTGTTTGTTGGCTTATGAAACACGACCCATCACTTCCCCAAATGCAGATTACAAGCAAAATGCAACTGAATTTCGTCAATTAGCGGAACTGAACAATCACCAAGACCCCAAAATTTGAAATGCGAAAAAGAGAAAGGAGATAGAAACTAACGGTAGGGAAAGTGTTGCTGGTGTAGGAAATAAGCAAGCAGGTTTTGCCCACAGCACCATCCCCAACAGTGACGCACTTGATGAACCTAGAAGCGCTCATCTTTTGAACTCGGAGAAAAGGAAAGAGACACGAAAAGCCTCAGATCTTCGCCTGAGGACCCGATCACACACCCCCTCCAACTTCTTCTTCTTCTTTTTCTTCTTCTGTCTCAATTACACATCTGCGGCACAACAAAATAAATGTAAAAATAAAAACACCCAGAAGAAGAAAAACGAGGAGAAGAAGAGCGAACGGAGAAAGAACAGAGAACAAACCCTAATTGCGAAAATGCGGAAAGAGATAGAGAGGGAGAAAGCAGGGAATGGAAAAAGGAGAAATGAGGAAACCCTAAGAAAGAGACAGACCCTGTTGTGAGAGTGAGAGGAGAAGGCATTGACGAAGGAGAGAGAGAGAGAAAGGAGAAACCTTTTTGGCCCGCGAGATTTTCCTGTTGAACCGTTCATGCAACACAACACAGCAGAACACTACACAACAAACAAACTCTATTCTTATTAACCCCTCTTTTCTATTCCTTTGTTTAAAAATAAATTTTCACTCTCTTTTTATCGCAGACAAATTCGGATCCTTACTGCATCAATTCATGCTCACCCATCCATGCTTCTTCCTCACCTTTTCTCTCTTTTTCTTTTCGTTACTCTTCCATCTTCAATTTCACTGTCTTTTAACGCAATTTCGGGGCTTCATTATTCCAATAAAAGCATGTTCTTTCAGCTTAGGACAGTCCAAAATTATACACATTTTTTACATTGTCAATGTTTTCAATTTTATTTATATATTCAAATTATGGACAGTGTAAAACAAATATCACTAAAACAACTTCAACTGCTAAATTATGAACTGTTACAACCCATCATAACCAATCATCATGGAACATTGCTGGTCCACCTCATCTAGTTATTTATAGACTGCATGAAATTTTATTTGCAGACAATAGAAATGTCAACCATGTATTCCTGACTTTGTTTTAGTAACTTTGAATATCTAATTAAGTTTAATATAGATTAAATAAATTTTAATATTTATCAAAAGATAAACATCTCTAGATAAAAAAAAAGTTTACCAAGCAAAATATATAGACATACCTAATTTGTTCTTTTTCCTTTTCAACAATGAGAAAATATATCTATTTTTTGGTATAACATAGCCAGCATGCTGTGAAACTCTGCATTCTGAGCAAATATGATTGGTTGATTAGGATGTGTGATGAATATGAAGTGTCAACAACAAATTGATCTTTATCATTAATTGATAATTGACACCACACTTGTATTTTTGTTTTCTCTTTTGGCATTTCAAATACTTTCAAATCAGATAATGGACCTTTCATGGTTGTTCCTCCATATATATCATTCTCATAATTTACTCTTAAACATTTCAAGTGGCCTTAATTCTATTTGCATATGCATGGAAAAGTTAGCCAAAATTATCCTCCCATTAACAAAGTAAAATGAGTGTTGCTTTGTCAATCAAAGTTTCCTCATCCTCAATTTTTCATCTTTTCTTTTAGAAGTTGTATTAAGCCAAACTTAAGAAGATCTTATGAAGCAATCTGCTATATACTATGGAAGACAGATAGCATATGGATTGAAACCAGATCAATGAAAGTTTAAGAACTCAATTATAATTTACAAGTGAATTGGACATAAATTAACCAAAAAAAGAGAGAGGCTATTTTAAGAATGTAATTGGAATGCAGTATTAGGTTGTGCACTCTCATTTAAACATAAATTATCATGTATAATAAGAATGTTTAACATTTTTCCCTAAAACAGATAAAGAATGTTTCAAGTGTTTATTTTTTAATAATTATTTTAAAAGACATGTTTAAAACGATTTCCAATCATTTAATTGTATATTTACGGTAACATCTATTCGAAACAAACTCTTATTTTAACTAGTTTATAATTTATTTGCTTAATTAACAAGGCTACAAGATTATTTGACTAGAATATAATCATTTAATAAACAAATTTATTTTTGCTAATTTTCAACCATTTTTTACCATGGTTTAAGATAATGTTTGACCTTATAGTTTATAGTTCCTATACTTACATTTAATATTTATAGTTACACATTATCGTTTTCTTTAATACTATACTATTAATTTGATAAATTTTCCCTTTGATATTACTGTATTTTTTGAATTTAATTAGAATTAATTAAAAACAAAGTTTTATGTCATTTAAATTTGTTAACTGGTGTAATATCTGACATTATTAAATATAGTAACAAAACAGTGTAATAAATTTTACTAAAAATTATTTTTGTATCTTTTAGTTAAGTAACAATATGATGACATCGTCACGTGTTATGACATCTAGATGACAACCACACACGTGGTGGTGATGGTGAGGTAGAAAAAATACGTGACTGTGAATGTAGTCTTGCGTGGCAAGGAACATTTGCAATTTAATTTAGGATTTAAAATTTGAGGTTCATTCATTATTGTTGTCGGAACTCTCTTTCAGATAGAACAAATACAACTTATCGTTTTCCGCCGTGACTCCATCTCTTTCACAGAGCAACTATCATTTTTTTATCGCGACTCCGTCTTCCTCTAAAAGTGGGGTTTTTGTCCGCTGTCTTCATTGTCATCTTGGATTTCTTGATCAACCCAGTTGGTTGTGGTGATGACAATACTCCTTATAAACCTTCCTCAATTAGAGACGGCATTTTCTACTTTAAACCAATAAAAACACAAATTTTCTGTGGAGATGTAATACCTTTGGTAGTAGTTGTAGATGAATAAAGTTTGTCACTTCTTTGTATTTTGATGTTGCACAAGTATATGGTTTTTTTTTCGTAAAAAATCTGGTAAAAGGAGGGATGTCATTGTAGATAGAGGGAGACGATGAAAGAATCAAAAGAAGAAGAAGAAAATTGAAGTGAGTGAGGGTGAGAGTGATTGGGATTGAGATTTGAGTTTTAAAATTGGGACACTTTTCCCTTTTATATGAGGAAACACCCACAAATTTGTAAAATTTAAATATTTTAATTCATAATTCAAATACCATTTATGTCCTCAAGCCACGTTATCAAGTTTTGTCACATTACCGTTAACATCTTATTATTTTTAACACAGTTTATTGGGTATGTAAATGTTTGTTGTGAAGAGTAAGAAATATTCGAAGAGCGTTAAACCATTAAAATTGCATGTATACATTTTTTGCAATTTAGGCAGACTTAAACTGCATTGTTTGCATCCTTTTAGCTTTTATGAGATCTAAATTCACATTTAGATTTTGCACCTATTTGGTTCATCAGGCAATAGATTTTAGCTCATAGTTCATCAGGCAATACATTTCACATGAGCTAGACAGATTTTTTTTGGCGATAATATGCAATTATAGTTGTGAAGAATGATAATAAGTTATTACTCCTATGTTTTTACCATTTTACATTTGTATACATCACAGTTCTTTACTTCTGAGTATTATTGGGTTTATTCAGCTATATATCCATGAAAATTGTAACCGTACAATTCCAAGCTTCATGGAGTATATGCAACTGTAACAGTGGAATCTACCATTGTTCTGAGCAACAAAAATGATGAGAAAAATATGATCTGCTCAAATAATAATTATTGATAATGCCTCAGTTTCTAATGATACAACTTAGTAATAAACTCTTGCTTATATGGTGGGAACATGGTCGGCAACCAAAGTACACAACAAAAATACAAAAGGACTTGGTTGTATAAAGCAGCCATAGAAACATGGAACAAAAAGATCAGGATTTACAGAATGCACGAAGCGTGTCATCTAGGGCCTTTCTGTCATAGTCCCCTGTGAATACACAATTGCCTAGAGGACCCTTTAGAAGAATAAGCCTGAGCAACCCATCTGCTACCTTCTTGTCAACCTGATATACGAAAAAAAATTAACTATAAGCTCTATGATAAGAACAAATAGAACATTAAAAGGGTACCAACCATCAGCCCTTACCGCCATGACAGATTTAAACATGTCCACAGTCATTATCTCAGGAGGGGCTGTGGGTAACTTGGACTGTTTTAAAATGTCTCCAACTCGCTTCACAAGAGATTCATCAATCCAACCTAGGCGATATGACATGTCAACAGCCATTACCTGTGTAATCGAATACAGATTCCTCAACATAAACCTCCTTTAGTATTAATCATAAATATAAGTATAATTCATGCTATTATTTTGTTTAAAAAAAATACCGTGCCAGCTGCAACAGCCTCTCCATGTAGCCACTGCCCATAGCCAACCCCATTTTCGATAGCCTACAATAAGTACGGGAAAGAGAGTTAAAATCAGAAAGGAAAAGAAAGAACGAAATTTTTGGGAATAGAGATAGTTTGATGCCACGGTCAACATTCTTCATGTTCAATCCTTTGTAGAAACTTAAATTCCATGTTTGAAACAGCTGGACCTATTGATTTGGAACATTGTACACCATCTGAGCAGCTCAAATTTTCACACACAACTGGTATACATTTATTCATCATTTTCTCATTATTTTTACAGTTTTATAATTGCTTATCAACACATTTATAACCCAGGTTATAAATATTGTCAGGAGTGTAAAAAAGCTAAGGAAAATTTTTCACGATTTTACAACCTAAAATAACATAATATCAGTCACAGACAACCACTCACATGACCAAATGTATGACCCAAGTTCAATGTTGCCCTCAGTCCACTTTCCTTCTCATCTAAGGACACAACCTCAGCTTTGTTTTCACAAGATCGCTTTATAGCATATGCCAATGCACTAGGATCTCTGCAGTGGATGACATTAACTTGTAAAAATTGGAATAGTATAAGGGCATCATGAAAGCAGTTACACAACATTTAGATAAAAAGTATAGACCAAAGCAACAAGAAAATATGTGACACCAATAAGCTATGATGCACAGGTAATCCGAAAACGGTATCATCTAATATATAAGCACTAGTATTTGTATCCTTTTTTTAGATATGACTTCACAGTATTTGCCTACCCTAATTATTTAGGAACTTGAGAGAGGGGGAACACATTGACCTTGAAGAGGGATAGGATAATCATATTTTATTTTTACTCATATAAGAAAACATATCTTGCTTAATATATAGTCATTCTCGTATCTTAAACTTCTCAATGAAACTATTGTATTGTATCATATCACATTTCTGAATCTGGACCTGTGCAACATAGCTAATACATAATGACAAGCCACAAAACTCAAGCTAGGGATACTTTTTTCCAGCCAAAAGGAATACATATTTTAACATAAATTTCCAGAAAATGAGCTATTGTGACGCATGAGATGTTTCACCTATCATTACAAGCTTCATAATGAAAATGGAATAGAACACAGTACTTAGTTAAAACTTTACCTAGCCAGTAATGCCTGCATATTTTTCTCTTGCCACTCAAAAAACTCTGCATCCCTAATGAGGCCATACTTTATGACCTCAGCAAGCCCTGATGCCAGTTCCCTATCTGGTAATGTATTCAATGTGTCCGTGTCTATAAGCACACACTGAGGTTGGTAAAAGGCACCGATCAGATTCTTTCCAAGCCGATGATTTATCCCAGTTTTGCCACCAACTGAAGAATCAACCTGGAAATATAATACACAGCCCAATGAACAAGGAAACGAGATAACATAATTAACGTTAGCCAGAGCTACACGAAGGCCTCATAAAAAAATATCGTGAACAGAAATTTGAAGAGCTGCAAAAGACCTGTGCCATCACTGTGGTAGGAATCTGAATAAAATTAACACCACGTAGGAAAGCAGAGGCAGCAAAGCCACACATATCGCCAATAACACCACCACCAAGGGCAACAAACGTACACCGGCGGTCGAGCCGTGACTCAATGGCCTTGTCAAAGACTTTCATAAGGGTATCCTATCAGTCGAACACAAACATTTCTTATGCAATACTCAAAAGTGGCAACAAACACCACAGCCAATTCAAACCCACGAGACCTACCATGTCCTTGTACTGCTCACCATCAGGTAGAATTACACTCTCCACAGAAACATTTGGGTTTCCCCTTGTCAAAGCATCAACAACCTTGTCTAGATAAAGTGGTGCAACCGTTTTGTTAGTTACAACAAGGACCCTCTTTCCATGCACATGCCTAATACAACAATGGGAAAAGAACACTTAAGAATATATTAAACAAAAAAAAAAAAAATCAAGTCTCTTTAGAAACTTCAAGGTTTAATTAGGCATGTGGTCCTTCTACTTTGTCTCACCTTTACATTTCAGTCTCTCTATCAAAAAAATTCTAAATTTTAATCTTTACACAATCAATTTTTTTTCTTTTTACTTCTAAGTCCCTGTTACTTTTCTACTGGTCTAAGACCTTCACAGCATAACTGTATAAGGACTAAAACATAAACTAAATAGCAGAAATGATACAAAAAAAGACAAGTAAAGGGACAAAAATGAATTAAACCAAACTTTAACTGTGGAAAGTAAGACACAACACAATACCTTTCACATTGCACGATGAATTGAGAATTGAGATAGTGCAAAACAAAGCAGAAGGAAAAAATTAAACAGAAAGTGAATTTATAATTACCTCTGAAGATAGTCGGGTTGGTCTAGTAACCCGGATCCGATGTAAATTGGATAGCTCCGATTACCCAAATCGACTTGCACGGTGGTGGGAAGGGCGGGTTCGGATTTCGCAGCGGAGGGATCCATGACTCGAGACGAGGTGGCGCGTATGCTTGAGTTGCGAGCTGTGAAAGCAGATAGTGAAAAAAAATTGTTAGATTTGAAGCCCAAAAGGTTGTTGTTGTTGGTGGTGGTTGTGGGACAGAAGAAGAAGAAGGGTTTGAGGACTGGTGTCTGATGTTTGGTGCAGAGAGAAAGAGAGAAATTGGTGGCTGCGGAAGCCATTGGAGAATGAGAAATTGAATGGGTTGGTGAGTGGAGAAGACAACAACAATAACATGCTCTCTTTCTTCAACACGAACTCCATTTCACAGGGTTAGGTGGAACTTTTTCAAGTTCAGGTTTGGTAGATATCAAAATAATTTTTTTTAAATAAATTAATAATTCATAATGCATTCTTTTAATAATTAATCATTCATAATGCATTTTTTTAAAGGAAGATAGTATGATAAGCATTTTGTTTATTAACAATAAATAATAAAAACTTATTTTTTATCAACTTTATCAATAGGTACATATTTTTTAATCTTTATTTATGTTTATTTTTTGTCATTTCAAAAATTTCCAACAGAGAGAACTAACATACTGGTTATCCTTTTAGTTTATTAAAATTATTTTAAATTTTCTATGGCTCACATGCTTTAACTATTTTTTAATTATATTTTTAATAAAACTATTAATTCTGCAATTGCATAAGAAGCAGATGATAATTAAGTGTCTGATGTATAAATACATAATAATATAAATATAACATAGTATGTCATGATATGATATAATATGCAGATAACAATATAACATTAAGATTGAAGTTATTATTACAAAGTATGGACATAAATATATAATTTTCAAATAATAACCATGATGCAATAATAATAATAATAATATAATAATAATAATAATAATAAAACTTAATTAAGATTCAAATCATTCATAAATTTAAAAATATTTTTTAATTGAATTCATATTAAAATTTTGATATATATTCAAAAATTTTATAGTTAATATAAAACAATAACTCAATTTTATTGATAACGATTACAATTTTTTTATTGTTATAAATGATGACCTAAAAGTTATTGGAAAATATTTTTAATAAAATATTATCTTTTACCATACTTTTAATAAAAGAAATAAAAATATATAAGTCACAATATATTAGACAAAACAAGTAAGCAAGATTTGAATACTCAATAAAATAAACTAAAATACATAAAATCTTGTTTTAAAATAATAAAAGTTATAAACAATTTAAAATTTAATTAAATATAATAATAATAATATATTATTATTACTGTTACAATAATATAAATGTATCCTTAGATTAAGAAGTTAAGCTTAGTTAATTGGAATAAATACTCAAACTAAAATATAGATAGAGATTAAGGTATATTTTCTTTTTACAGTATTAAGTTTATTTTTTCATTATAAAAACTAACAAAAACACAGGTGATTTTGTATCATCTATTTACATATTTACCACATTAAAAT
>Ga0123340_1000796_pt1 | contig 23572 bp, 10 predicted proteins | sample SirMexnodulemix_FD_89961 | JGI IMG/M metagenome (GOLD analysis project Ga0123340, IMG submission 89961) | Root nodule microbial communities of legume samples collected from Mexico - Siratro Mexico nodule mix | ecosystem: Host-associated > Plants > Roots > Nodule | place: Mexico: Nepantla...
AGCCTCCTCTTACCAATGCACCGACACCTCCACCGCCGCCGCCTCTATACCCCGATCGAAATCCGACAACACTGCGGATCGCGGCGCCAAGCATTGCAAGTCCTCTGTTGTTCCCATTCGCGACAATGACAACGGTTTTCTCGTGAATAATAATATTAATATCAATAACAGTGGTAGTCATTCTGTGCATAATATGATTTGTGTGAATGTATGTGAGGAGGGTGGAATTGGGGAGGGGAATGTGGTGGATGAAGTGGAGCAAGCGTGTACGATTAGGGATTTGGACAATGGGAAGGAGTTTGTGGTGAAGCGGGATGGGGTGTGGAATGAGGTGAAGGAGGTGGGGACTGGGAGGCGTTTGACTGTGGAGGAGTTTGAGATGACGGTAGGGCATTCTCCGATTGTTCAGGAGCTAATGAGGAGGCAGAGTGTGGAGGAAGGTGGCGATGGGGAGGGTTTGGATGAGGAAGGTGATGGTGGGAGTTGTGGTGGTGGTGATGATGAGGCGGATGGTAGCAAAGTGAGGAGAAAAGGTGGGTGGTTTAAGTTTATGAGTTTGAAGAGTGTTGTGGTGGGTCAGAAGGAGAGGCGGAGTGGTGATGAGAGGGATACGTCTTCGTCAGAAAAGGGGGGTGGCCGGAGGTCAAGCTCTGCTACAGATGATAGCCAGGATGGTGGTAGTGGTTTGGTTCATGGGGGTGAGAGAGTGAGGGTTCGGCAGTATGGGAAGTCGTGTAAGGAGGTTACAGGGCTTTATAAGAGCCAGAAGATTCAGGCTCATGATGGATCCATTTGGAGCATTAAATTTAGTTTGGATGGGAAATACCTTGCTAGTGCTGGTGAGGATTGTGTCATTCATGTTTGGCGGGTTGTGGAGTCTGAGAGGAAGGGCGAGTTGCTCGTGGAGAAACCGGACGATGGGAATTTGAACATGTTGTTTGTCGTGAATGGGTCGCCGGAGCCTTCTTCTCCTGGCATAGAGAATAATTCGGAGAAGAAGAGAAGGGGGAGGTTGTCCGTCAGCAGAAAATCGTTGAGCGTGGACCAGTTAGTAGTGCCGGAAACTGTGTTTGCTCTCACTGAAAAACCGGTTTGCACCTTTAAGGGTCATCTCCATGCCGTGCTTGACCTTTCTTGGTCAAAGTCTCAGGTTAGCTTCTATTAAAAAAGGATTAGATGTTATTCTGTAAATTCTACTTTTGTCTGGTATGCCTGAATATGAATATAAATTTCATTTTATTTACATTCCTTCGTACACCCATATGCATTAAAACTGTTATTAGTTTTTCTGCTTGTCCTGTTAACGGATAAAATCACTTAGGAGGAACGGTTCGACTTTTCTACCGACATGTAAATTTATTGAGCTTGGAGTGAGAAATTGATTGAGTGGTAACCAAACAAGCACTGAGTGAGGCTCTTGTGAGTGAAAGTGGATACAATGAAGCAGCTAGATTAAATGGGTAGAAAACCAAAACCATAAGAAACCATTAAGAAGATACTCTAAACTATTATACTGAAAATTTGATTATTATGGAGCCCATTAGCGTCTATTGATTTATTTTAGCTGACCTTGCCTAGTGGGTTAAGACTTGGTTCATATTATATAGTCCATTTTTATTTAGGAGAATAGGCATCAAATGTGAATTCTGAATTGCATCAGAATGTAATATTTATTATTCTGTTAAAATCTTTCTGTTTTGCGGACTATGTTGTTAATGGAACAAAATTTGTTACTAGAAGTTTTGAGACTATTTTTATTCATTTTTCTGGTTAGCACTCTGGATTTATTTGTGCACTGCCCACTACATCTGTTTTTTCTTAATGTACGTCTTTGTTTTGGGGTTACTTACTGTAGTTGTAAACATAAACTCAAAATATTGAAATATGAAATCCAGGAGAAAGTAGATAACGTTCTGTCTCTGAGAAGATTTCTGGTTCTATTTTCCCTACTCCCTGGCAAATTAATTACAGTTTATTTGAATTTATAGTAGTAGATGAACAATTATTTATTTTCCGAAGTTGCATTCTCATTCTAGGCCTTCCTTGGAATTGCATTTTCTGATTAATAATTTAAAAGATGGCGACTTGTAATGAAATGGATGATTACACGTGTTATGATTTCTTTATAGTGGTGGCTGTTGGTGATATTTTTGGGTTGTGTTTATATGCAATTTTTCCAGAAATTACTTTGACGATATGAATTTAGAGAGATAGTGACTGTAAGGTAAAGGGAATTCAACTTTACTGTCTAATAAACAGAGATAATATGTTCAGGTCAATAACTATGTGCTGATATGTTGGGAGAGTGTTAATCATTTGTCAACCCTCACAACCACTTAACAACTGAAAAAGTATTATTTTATTAAAATATAATATTTTATTATAAAAAACAGTTGTATTGTGGATGTATTTTTTAATAGAGGTGTCAAAGAATATTTATCCAAGTAACCTAGTTGTGCTTACTTAGATTGTCACTTTTTACCATTATAATGATCCAGTGAAGTAGCCGTGTGATGATTGGGATCTATCCTTTTTATGCTTGATATTAGATCAATTTCTCATTATTCCTCAATTCCAATATTGCTTTTAGGGATTGTTAGCCAAGCGTCAAAAACCAGATAACTAGGTATATTTGTAATTCTTATTTGTTAAAAATGGTTCAAATAAAAGCAAAATGTCAGTTTGCTTTTATTTGTCCTTCTATTTTTAAATGAAAAATTACTTTATCTTGTTCTCTTATTTTAAAACTTAAGAATGAATGGGTTACTTGTAACTGCGAAATATTTTTTTTTATTTTTAAGCTGATTCAAAACCTGCTTTTTGAAAATGAAGTAATTTCAAATTTCAAATAATTTTAAATAATTGATTAGAATTAAAAATATAAAATATCACATTTTGGTTATCTGCTGTAGAAGTTGCCAACAGTTGAACATCTTAGAACCGAAACATGCCTGGGGTACATGGTATCAACAGTACCAAGACAAGACTTGACTTTTTTCTGCAGTGAGTGAATTGCTCTGAAAACTCTAATTACTATCTTCGAGGTTACTGCATATGGTCTACCACCTTTATCTTCTTGGAGGAGCTACCTTTAGGCTTAAACAGAGAAGAAATGTTGTGGCCTGGCTATGAAGTATGAATTGTGAGTGAAGAGCAAGAAAAATGAGGGATATTTAGAAAGTTGTCTCAGAATTCAAAAAGACCTTTTATTTTCCCTTGAGATTTTTGCATAATATTCCCCAGAATTTAAAATCCCTTTAAGCATTTCTGGATATATGAAGTTGTTTCCAACTCAAGTTCACTAAGATAGTATCGCTAAAGTCAAGTATCTGAGATATTGTCTATTGAAGTTTGGTGGCTTTGTCATGGTTTTGTCATTAGAAGCTCTACATAAATAGCCTGTGACCTCAAGTCTTGTGACCTCAACTCTTAAGAGATATGGGACTTTTGGATGTACAAGAACACAAGCCCCCAAAATCAAGAGCTAAGGAGGAGTATTCACTTTTGAACCTCTTTTTCGTCTCCATAGATAGTGCCAATGTTTTGGACTCATAAGTAATTCTTTCTAAAGGATTTTGAATTGTGAATGGAAGAGTTACCCAATATAAGTGATTAATAACAAGTTCTAAATATATTATTAGGCAAATTTAAACGGTTCAACCTTTTCTAGTTTTATATAAATTTTTAAAACTATTTTTAATATGAAGATTTTTTTTAATCAGTTTCTTATGTGCTAAATTCTCGCCATGTTGTAGTAATGGAATTTTGGTTTGAGAGCACCATACCGGGTGAAGATGTGAAAAGTGAATTTTAGTCAGATATTATTACAAACAAGGAAGATGTCTTTGAAGGGGGATATGTTTATATATTTAGAGAGTTTCTTTATTATTATCTTATATTAATCTTTACAATTCAAATATTTGGCATGCCAATGTGCAGTTTGTATTGGAAATATAAACTAAACCATAGTATGTGTGTACGTGGTCTTAAATATTTTTTTGTTTGATCAGAACTTGCTCTCATCTTCAATGGACAAAACAGTGCGCCTGTGGCATTTGTCTAGCAAGTCTTGTCTGAAAGTTTTTTCACACAGTGACTATGGTGAGCATACACATCTATTACATCTGCTCTCATCTTTACTTTTTCGTATTCTGAATAGTTTATGGATAGTAATCCTTTGGTCACAATTGAATAAGTGTTGGAGTATGGATTTGTATTAAGCTTCTTCTATTTCTTTCCTGACTAAAAACTGAAGAGAAGTTCGGGCAATACACCGTCGGGCATGCATTTTTCAACAGGTGGATTATTGGTTGAAATTTATCGTGACTTGTAATAGCAAAAGTCATAAAAAAAGAGATGAGACCTATCATTTTATGATTTTCAATAACTGTCGGCTATTAAATAAGAACTGAGACCAATCAATTTGTGAATTTTAATAACAGTTGTATAAAGTGTGTTGGAAATAATATAATGTATTGAGACTGTAACGTTAGCATTTCTCAAATTTTAATTGGATTCACGGTATAACCTATCCTTATACAAGCTAATTCTTCACTTAGTCATCCCTTGGGCATGGATTGAGTAATCACTTTAATGGACAGTAACATGATTTTATAAAATTTGACTGTTGCTGCATGTAAACTGATTGGACAAAGATTTTATTTCTTTCACATATCAGTTGCCACTTAAATTTAACAATAATAAAACATTCCTGTACTCTTCCCACCCTGCACCCTTTTTCCCCCTTGCTAATTATACCTTTGTTTCAATTTGTTATCTGTCTGGCACAGTAACTTGCATCCAGTTTAATCCTGCTGATGATAGATACTTCATTAGTGGATCATTGGATGCCAAGGTTCGTATATGGAGCATACCTGATAGACAAGTTGTTGATTGGACTGATCTACATGAGATGGTCACTGCTGCTTGTTATACGCCAGATGGTCAGGTTGGTTCTACATTTATATTCATTATTTCATCTACGTGAAAAACTTTGATATTTTAATCAGAATTCATTAATATTTTCTGCTCAAAGCAGGGTGCACTAGTTGGTACTTACAAGGGTAGCTGTCATTCATATAATACATCTGGTATCATCAGTGATTCTCTTTAACTACATATGAATTTATAATCTATTCTGATGGTTGCAGGCCACTGATTATTGCTATCATTGTCATTTTTTTCCATTTCATTCAGAAAATAAGTTGCAACAGAAAAGTCAGTTAAATTTGCAGAACAGGAGAAAGAGATCAAACCACAAGAAAATTACTGGCTTCCAGGTATTTAATGGCTACTCGGTGGTATTAATTTTTCCCAAAACTAAAGGGTTGAAACGGAAAAAAAATAAAGGCAAATAATTGAAGGCTTAGCAAATATTATAAATGTTCTTTGGCTGGTAATAATACTTGTGCTTGTTTTCCTACTGATTTTTATGAACAGTTTCTGCCAGGAAGTTCATCAGAAGTCCTTATCACTTCTTCTGATTCTCGGATTCGACTAGTTGATGGTACTGATCTAGTTCACAAGTTTAAAGGTAGGTGAAATGAGTTCTGTATCATGTGAATGTTATTGAAGATCCTAGTGAATTATATTTAAGCTTGCAGTTATTTAAACATTGTTGGGTACCTGATGAGAATTTTTACTGCTGCCAATGGTAAAAGTATTATTGAGATGATACATGATCTAAAACATTTGGTGACAACTTCTGACAAATAATGAGAATTAGGGGCCAAAAAGTGTTTACACCATAGAAGAAGGCAACCTCCTAGTCAATACATGCATTAGAGAGAGGCTAAAAATGTGCAACTGATTGTTTTGACAGCTGTTGGTTATATATAGTTGAGACTATTATAGGAGACATTTGTTAGTAGACATGAAGAAAAGGATAACAGTTTTTGAATTTGGGAGGGTTTAGAAATTATTGAATGTGAGATGTACTTTCATATCAATAAAGGAATTCTTTTTTGGTTCCTTGTTTCAATCACAGTTTTATCAACTTGTATTAGAGTTCCGATGTAGGAGCTCTGTTGCTGTTACGCATGAGTAAAGAGAAAGAGCAATGTGGAGGGAAGATTAAAAATTATGGCGAAAATCATGGAGAACCAATCAACCACAACAAGAAGAATTTTCATTGCAAGAATCGTGCCTAACGAGGTTAGAATTGATGCTGGAAAAATTGCTAGAGTTGTGATAAAAGCACTTTCTAGAAAATACTGAATGAAATGAATCCACAAGCAGAAATGGCATCAAGGTATTAGGAGGTCACACGATGAAGGATTCAGGTGGGAGCCATAAAGGGTTGAAATTTGACATTCTGATGTTTTGGGGAGAAGATGCATTTGGGTAGGTGGCTAAGCCGAATGTTATTTTAGTCTATATGTGGGATGCGTTTGTTGAGAAGATGGAGGCATTAGAGGGTCATGCATTAGGGTGGTTTAGTGGTGGGAATATTCCAACTGAAACCGGTAAGAATTCAAGGTGGCATTAGTGGTTAGGTTTCAACCTATGTTTAAGTAATGCCTTTTAGTTGTCATTAGCATTGAGGCAAGATAATTTGGTGCTAGAAGATGTTACTGAATTTAAAAAATATGTTGAATTTGTTCAAGGCTTGGGAGAACAACACTTGATGACTATTTTTATTGGACACTAAACAAAGCAAGGAGAATTGAGGTAAGGAATTGTGCATTGATTAATAGCAATGTGGGCTTTGAGGTGGAAGAAGCAATGAATCTTTTCAAACATATCTTCAAAGAATGGTTAACTAGTGCATCCATAATTTAGAGGCAAGTACTCTTGCATCTCAAGGCTCAATTAATAATAAGATTGCACCTAATACAAGGAAGGAATCCTTATCAAAGATTGACCCAAGTGGAAATGGAAAAAAAGGTGAGACAGGGTGAATGATTTTGTTGTGATGAAAAATTTGGTCCCATTCATGTAGGCAAGAATAAACAAGTAAATGTGTTGACATTCGCAGGTGAGGGGGAGGAAGCATAGATATCTGAGGAAGATATGATAGAAGTATTTGAGGAAGAAATGAAGCCTCATTGCCTTTGCATAGCATAGTGGGTTTCACCACCAAGATGTCTCTTAAATTCTAGGTCTGACGAAATTAAGGTGGTTGTTTTGATAGATTGTTGAGCAACCCATAATTTTGTCTCAAGCAAGGTGATGGAAAGCCTATAGTTATATGTGACAAAAGCATTATTTTGTAGAAGTTGGAGGTGGACATAAGGTAAATTGTAGTGGACTGTGTAATGTAGTTCAATTGATATTTCATGGTATTGAAATTTAGCAAGATTTCTATCCTTTTGAGTTGGAGGTCCAAATGTGGTATTGGTGTTAAAGTTGTTGGATAGGTTAGGAGATGTTAAAGCTAATATTTAGGAATTAATTGTGAAGATACACATTGGAGGGAAACAAAGGGTGTTGAGAGCAAATCTTTAATTGAAAAGGTCAGCACTTCCCTCTGATTAATTCAAGGAGCATTGCAAGATGGGATTCATTGCAAAGTGCAACTCTATGGAAACGTTACAAAATACATAAGCAATTCCAATCGAAATCAACACTATGTTGGAAGACTATACACATGTTTTTCAATTCTCTTGGGGTTTACCACCTCACAGACAAAGAGACTATTGTGCTTAAAGCTAAAGCCGGGTGAGATGCTTGCATTTGGGCTATTAGGCCAACAATTAGTCCTTACTCAAGTACCATTATTTTAGTCAAGAAAAGAAACTGTAGATTGAAATTGTATAAGATAAATTTCCAAATGATATTTAGAAGATAACTTTTAGGACACATGAGAGTCACTATGAATTCATTGTTATGCATTCGATTGATTGATGCCCCATCTACTATTTAGTCCATTATGAACAAGGTTTGAAGGCCGTACCTGGGACATTTTGCTCATCTTTTTCTATGACATTTATAGTCAGAATTTGGAGGATCTTATTCACATTTGAAGTTTGATTTTACAATTAACATGATTTGAAGGTCAATCAGAAAAAAGTGTGGCTTTGGCGAGTCCCAAATATTGCAGCTAGGGCATATTACTTAAGGAAAAGTAGTGGCAGGCGATCCAAGAAAATTAAAGTTATGACATTATGGCATACACCACAAGATGCAAAGAGTTTGCAAGCTTATGGATTGATGAGTTATAACATACGATTCGTTAACAACTATCGCAAAATTGCTCAACTATTGATTGCCTTAGTAAAGAATGATGCTTTTGAATAGTAGATAGCAATTCGAGCCGCATTTGAGAAGTTAAAATATGCCATCACCTCATTACATGTATTGGCTATTCCAAATTTTTCCTAGCAAGTTGTTGAAACCAATGTTGTCAAACTCAATGATCATAATAGTATTAGAAGGGCAGAGAGAGATTGTAACTCCACTAGTAAGAATTGTGAGTATACATAAAACTATTTATAATCTTGTGCATGCATTAAAAATAATAAGGACAATGATGAAGACACAATGAAGGCAATGACCAACAATGATGAAAGTAGTGCCAAAGATGCTGATGCAAGAGTTGGAGATGGTGATGTAATGGTCGTGATTGTTGTGGTGGCTGACGACAGTGAAGCAAGCATTGGTGACGGCAACATCAATGATGCGGTGGCCAACCACTTCAATGGTGATGGGTGTAGTCGATGGTGAAAGCACCACCAAGAGTTGTTTGGTTGTGTTCTCATTGCAAAAACCCTAGCAAAAAGGAGGAGCTACCTAGTGCTATTTGGAGCAAAGCGTTGTCAAAAAGGGGGCAATTGAAATCAGTGTATGCACATTTCTTCATTTTTAGCCTATACTTTTTCAGCCATACAAGTGGCAAAATTATTACTAGGGAAGTGGTTTGTTTACATGTTCCATCATTTTTTCTGATTGTGATACAATTTTTGAGAATTTTTAGCGGGAATCATTTTAGAAAGTTAGTCTGCACTTCCGCATTAGTACTACATATGATCCTTAAATGGATGGCAGTACTACATAGGATCCTAAAATGGATGGTGAACAGAGTTGGTAACGTGATATGTCTTACTAGTGAGAAACCAAGATAGTGGCCATTTCAAGCATTAATGGTCAGGGCCCTCCCTCACTGTTAAAAGGATCCATGATTCATCCAAAGCTGGAGAAAATTAACATGCTGACAGAGAAGAGGGATGGACTTTTATGGGAGCTTTGTTAGAATTTGCTGAAATCTTAAGATCAAATGTGTTGTTATGTTGATATGTATAGGAGAGAGGTCAGTTTCGAAGGTGATTGGGTAATGCTAAAGCTTCCAACATACACAATGAGGCCTTTAGCTAGGCATCCTAATGAAAAATCAGTCCTAGATAGCAAAAATATATCCTGTTTTTCATGTCTCATTAAAAAGAGCTGCTAAACCCACGACCTTTCCACAACCTCTGCCTTTGACTGAAGAAAAAGAGCTTCAAGTGTTTCTGGAAGCTGTCCTAACTAAAGAGACAGAACGCTCATGGTGATGTAGAGGTGTTTCTCAAGTGGCAACAGCTCCTAACCTGTGAGAATAGTCGAGAGTTAGGATCTGAGATTCCATAAGTGTTCTATTCCACCTTGAGGGCAAGGTCTCAGTTGAAGGGGTGTGATCATTAATAGAATCCGATAACCTCCTATTCAATACATGTATTAGAGAAAGAATAAGAAAATAAAATTGTATAATTTGTTGTTTTGACTAGTTAGTTAGAGCTGTGACTATTTATAGGAGAAATATGTTAGTAGATAGGGAGAAAAAGAAAATAGTTTCGAATTTGGGAGGCTCCAGATTCCTTGAACTGCATGGAGTAATTCGATTGAGAACTATTTTTGAGTTTGCGGTGTACTTTTTCATATCAATAAAGGAATGCTGGGTTTTTATTCCTTGATTTGATCCTGTTCTATCAGTACATATGTGTGTATGTCTGCAGTAGAGTGTGAATTCAATGTAAGACGAACTCAATAATACACAAACAAACACTCTTGTTTTCGACTGAAATCCTTTTTGTTAGTTTAGTAGGATTCCATGTATTTATTTGAATGATGAGAAAGAAAATTATGATCATTGTTAGTTCTAATTCTTTGATGGAATGTAAGATCTCCAAAATATTTCTTTCCATTTCAGAGTAAAATGATATAATTTTTTTTCCAGGATTTCGGAATGCAAATAGCCAAATTTCTGCCTTCCTCACAGCAAATGGTAAATATGTTGTCTCAGCAAGTGAGGATTCTCATGTATACATCTGGAAAAATGAAGCTGATTGTAGACCTAGCAGGAGTAAAGGTGTCACGGTGACAAACACATATGAACATTTTCACTGTAAAGATGTGTCAGTGGCCATTCCTTGGCCAGGTATGGATGACAGATGGGAGATGCATGATCCATACTTTGGAGAAGAACCTGAGCTTGGTGATAGTGGGGATGAGGTGTCATCTGCCAATCATCCTCCTACCCCTGTGGAAGAAACTTTTGGTTCTGAGGTTTCACAATTTGCTTCAGGTTGCAATAACAGTCCACTTCATGGAACTATTGCAAGTGCAACAGATAGTTATTTTCTTGATAGAATTTCTGCGACATTGCCTGAGGAAAAACTTCTAAGTACAAGGGACCCAAGCCCTCAGGTAAGCGTGGATTTATCTTATGGAGTAAATCAAAACATGTCAGCATGGGGTATGGTGATTGTAACTGCGGGCCTTCAAGGGGAAATTAAAATTTTTCAAAATTTTGGATTGCCTCTTGGTACATAAGAGGTGATCCAGAAGTCATGCCTATGAGCAAGGGAGAGTTGAAGACATCAACTCAGAAAAAAGGAGAAGGGGCGGGGTTGTTGTAATGTTGTGATGTTGAATTCCACATTCTCCTTTAGTTAGAACTGTACAGAAGTGGTGTTGGGTGAGGGAGTATAAGGTAAGTTCCATTTGTTTCTTGTTCTACTGAATATTGGATAAGATATGTTGCCTGTCCAATCAAGCATTTGAGGGGTTGGGGTTCGGGGGGATTGGATAAAAAGAGCCAAAAAATGGAGTAAAAATCATTGAACAAAAAGAGAAAAGAAAAAGAAGGTACACCTGGAATTCGGAAACCAGTGGATTTATTGTAATGGGAAAATGTAGAGATTAACGGGCATGGGAAAAGCTTGTTGAATTACATATGATGATTCTTTTACATTTGTTAATATTAGTCTTGTTATGTTGTAATTTTTGTTCAGTGGAATCAATTTCAATAAAACAGCATAGTTCCAACTGCTTGTGCGAGTAGGGCATGTTTGGAAAACTTGTGGGCTTTTCCTTAACAGATGCAAGATAAACCTTTAATTTCATCTCTGGAATGCTCTTTCAATTAAAATATATATAATAATTGTTAAGTATTAAAAATAAATGAATATCAAGCAGTCTTTTAAATATTGAAAAGCTCTTAAAAAGTAATCTTTCAATACTAGTAAAATATAACTTTGAGATTAGTCACTATATACTTAAAACCTTGGAGGATTCGGAGTACTTCTCATACCTGTGATCAAATTTTGTTTTATTCTCAATGTGTGACTTGTCTTGTTCGGTTCGGTATGCTTGAGTATTGCAGTTTAATGTGGCGTATTTTTTAACCACGAGAAGATGGAAACTTTAAAAGTTTAATCTCAATATACAGTCGTTTGATGCCATTTGTGGGCATCAACACTACTTCAATGCAGAAAATGTTTGGTGCCCTTGGTGTGGCAAATTCCTCTAATAGAAGTGACTTCTAAGTATAGAAATTGAAACAATGCTTAAACTGTTGAAACTACCGTATGCTTCTGTTATTTTAGGATTCGCCTGTTCACTGGCCATAACTAGTTTGAAATCAATCGATAAAGGTCACGTGCAGTTTGGGTAAAGCTGTTACAAACTTTTTCGGTCTTTGACAAGGTATGAAACTGAGACTAACATCCCGGGTCCATGACGGTGATCAGGTAAAAAGACCTTAGGTAAAATTTTCTTTCGTATAATTATTTCGGGATCTCAACTTATAGGTAAAACTTCCTAACATTTTACTTCTACTTTCATCAATCATTGTTGGATAAAAGTACGATCATAACGATATCTTTGACTGAGGAGAAATAAAGGAGTTGTCGCTTGTGACTTTGCTGGCAACATTGGAACTTGTTATGGACACTCATTGGCACTAAAATGGCTATATCCAAAAGCTTTGCTGATTTCATGGTAGAGTTAAACTCAGATTTGAATTAAGTTTATTCAGAAATCTTTCTCATGAATGTTTACAAGTTGTTAATATAATTTGGAAATTGCAGGTATGAAAGAATATTCATTCCAAAATTAATCTTACACGAGCTGAGACGTTACATTCTTCAAAATTCATTCTTTATATTTTTGAAATGTCTTGGTCTTTTAATAGCGTGTGTATGTAAACCATTTTCCAACACTTAAGTCATTGTAAAATATTTATGAACAATTAATCCTGTACTATTGAATGCAATGTTATATTTGTCAAACTATTTATAGAATTTTGATAGCTTTTACCTGGGCTTGTATAAACGTGGTCCATGGACCCTAGTAATCAATTATCACGTGATTAATTTATTTTAGAGATCTAAATTTATTTTACCGGTTAATTCTATTTGTTATTGTTTCATGTTATTGAGATGTATTTGGTCATAATTTGAGGACGTCTTGTTCTTGGACAGTATACTGCTCTCCTAGTTTGAAAGTTTGTTGAGAATTTCCGAAGTATTGAAAGGAAATTTCTTCTTGTAAGCTTTCTTTGATTGAGGTCATCTTCAATGCTTGCTTTCTATGATACATTGGGCCCCTAAGCTCGAAATGGTGTAGTCTAGAAGAATCGTGAGTTATGTAGAGAAGTGTGTGGGGTCAGTTTTGGTGATAAGATGTGACCAACAGATATATCTTTTCAATAAGTGTGAACAACTTTTTTTTTATAACTGTTAGATTCAAAGCGATCTAATGATTGGTGAACGTTATGACGATTTAGTTTGTATTGCTCCTTAGATATAAATAGGTGTTGACTCATTCTCACGAGATCATTTGTTTTGAGATCCAAGTAGTGGTTAGGTGCAGAGAATTCGTTGTTCTACCATGTTAGTTATGTCCCCCTTTATGGACGAGAGGTCGTCCAGTGATGACAGGGACTCCTCGGTTCGCAGCAAAGGTGAGTTCAACGTTTGAGATTGGCTTCCCATGTCGAGGAGATGTCGTTGGTATGAAACATCTTATTTCAAACAATTAGAGGCTAATTTACCCCTTCAGATAGGCTACAACTAGGTGGACTCACGTGTAACAAAATATTTTTCTACGTATAGATGGTAATCTGTGATCGAGCCTTTTGCAGAAAATGTGCCTAGCTTGAGATAATTTTCGTTGAGCGATGTTATGCCATTGAAAAATGTTTGTCATGGATGAGAAGGTTCTCCTAACCATTTCTTTTATATGTGGACAAGTTTATTCTTGAACGTCCACATGCATCTTCCTTTTGATGAGTTCACTATGTGTGTGTTGTAGGTTTTGAATTGCACCGACATAGCTGCATCCCAATAGTTGGGCATCATTATAGGATTTTATTTTAGTTTGTGACATTTTCCATTTGAACCTTTATTTGCAAGTGTTTTTACACTTCTATAGTACTTGATGTTCAAATCTAGTAGGATGGTTGTCCCTTATCAACCAGTTAAGTATGTACTTATTTTCTCCCTATATCTCGTCATATGAAAACTTCAAAGGTGGGTTCTTTTAAGGTCATGGTGGAGTTGTCAGGTTGGAAAGTTTTTTATAATGGTGAAAAACCTACAAAAGGACTTGTCATTTTTTATTTTGTGTTTAGAACATGCATAAGGTCATGGTGATTATAGTTATGAATATACATGCTTATGATAATCATAGAAGAATGTCCTATGTCACATGTTTCCATAAAACTTAAAGAATGTTCAAGAAACAAAGGTTTCTTCTCTTCAATAATTTATGACTGTTGGAATTCCTTAATCCCTTATAGAAGTTGGGCCATGGAAAGATCAAGAAAAGACCATGAGGTACTTTGATCACTATTTACTGGTTTTTATCGATTACTTTTGCAATACGTGGGAGGGATCACTGGTAATGCTTCCTAGGCCAAGTTGTTTTTGCCATACGCGAGAGGGATCATTGTGAACCATCCTAGGCCAAGTTAGAGTGTTGGTATTAGGGAGGGATCACAATAAAGCTTTCTTGGCCAAGGCATTTTATGAATGCACTTTATAACTAGTGTTTATATAAACATGAATTTTTATTGTAAAAATATGCCTCGTTTAAACTTTGTTATAGTAATGTCCAATAAAACCTTGATGCTTTTGATTAAGTGTTTGTTTAACAACAAAGTACAAACATGAATATGTATCGTGTTGGAACAATTGACTCTAAAAAGAGGGTTGAACAGGGCCTTGGACTATTTTCATAGACAAATAGACTAGACCGTCTAACATACAAGCAATACAAGTAAATTTTATACTGGTTAACCCTAGCTAATGTGCTACGTCCACTTCTTCCTTAAGCAAATTGCTCAAAAGGTTACAGTAATTGATTCAATGATTACATAAGTACACAAACTTATGCAAACCTATCTTTAAGATTGCAGACAAGAATAAAGAGGTCATTAACCTAAAGCCTTGATTAGGAGCTTACTATAATTTTGGGCCTAATTGGGCTTGTTTGGATCTCCAAACAAACTTTTTAGCCCAAGTTCAAGATTGGAGAAGATGATTCTAGAGATTTTGGAGCTTTAAGATTTCAAGACATCTACATGTCAAAATTATGTAGGGTAGTGTAGAATTTATTTTGGGCCTTGTATTTTGGGCCAACTAGAATAGGATTTTGGGCCTTGTATGTTGGAATAGCTGACTCCAGAAAGGTGGGTTGAATGGAGCCTGAACTCAATTCGCTGTAGACAAAATCACTCTGCAAAATCCTCCAAGGCAAAAATATATAAGAACAGATGAAGCAACTTTATATTGGTTCACCCTAATCTCTTGGGCTATGTCCAATTCTCCCTTGAACAAATTGTTCAAGAGGTTCCACTATATCCAAAACATTCACATTGAGTACACAAACATATCTAGGTTATATTGAGTACATAAACTTGTCCAAGAAACATTCCTCTGAGATCAAGACCACTCAAGATTGAAAGAAACACTTTTAAAAGAGAGAACAATCAAAGCAAACAATGGTGAATAATTACACAATAGTTTCACACAACCCTAAAATCTAGATGCTCTCAGTAGCATATTTACAATAGACACTCAGATATTTAGTATATATTTTTCAATATATTGTATGGTGTATTTCTCTTTTTTAGTTCTTGTTTTTCAAATAGAAATTGTTGCTCTATATGTAGCTTTTAAAAAACTAGTCGTTGGATGGTTGAAAGGGAAATCTTGACCATTTGATGCAGTTGAGCTCAAACTAGAAATATTTTTCTAATTTTGATTATCCATTAAACTTGATTAGTTCTGTATATGAAATAATTTAACATAGTATACAACAATTATATTTGAAAGAAATTAATCACAAATACTTTTAAAAATAGAAACATTAAGAATTTGAATTTTGAAAAAACTTCTATAAATTATACCTGTATCAATGGCTGCAAACCAGATAATTTTGGTCCAAATAATTTCTTATTTTTTAGATTTAATGCAATAACTAAATCATTAATGTGTAATAGAAAAAATTGAATTGTTTCTATGTGAAAAAAAATTGAACGGTGAAAAATAAATCATAAGCTAGAAAATCTTTATCTCGATTAATTAAAAACCACACTTATATTGAATAAATTTTAATTTGTTTTGAATGTGATCTATCTGAAAATAAATCACTTGTAAATGATTTGGTCCAAAATAAAATTGAAAGCATATTTCAAAAACAAATTTAAAACTTCTACTGTTTTTATATTTATTTATTTATTTTTAACTTTCCTCTTTTTTTTGTTAATTTTAAACAAAATTAATTTAACAAAAGAATAGTAAATAAAAACTCATCTGTACGTATTCCTCATGCTAAGAGATTTGTGAATATTAACGTAATAGACACATGAGATCATCAAATACAAACATATACTTGGAGTTATTGCTATCATCAAAACTTTATTAGATTATTCGATCATCTAAAGGAATTTTGGATCGTATAACGATTCAACGGTATCTCCCTTTTTGATGATGACAAAACTACAAGCCTTAAAAACAAATAATTGCAAAGAATATCAAGAGATTAAACAACAAAATAGTTTATTTGATGACAAATAAGGAAATGCACAACTGCATAAAACAAATACAATAGTATTAAATATTATTTGCAAAAATATATTTGATCTTTTATCTTAATTATTTGTCAAATTTTCTCTTTCTCATCCTTTTTGTCATCACAAAAAGGGGTTGATTAAAGAAATCATCATTATTGCAGAGAGGTGCTGATAAAGATTTTCACTAGTCTTGTGTTTGGGATAGAGAATTTTAGATAATAGGGATGACTTTAAACTCTAGCTCACTAACCTTGATCTTTAACACAAAATCCTATGATTTTTGTGCATACTCATTTTTAACAACTGCTTGAATTATCTCACTTAAATTAGATATGGTTAAATCATTAACGGGTGAGGAAACAATATTCGTTTAGACTTTTGGGAATTTCATCTAATGTAAATTTTTGGTTTGAATAACAAAATAACTTGGGTGAGAAAAAAAACAATTTAAGCTTTCTAGGTGTGTAAATTTGGTAATAGGAAAAAAAAAATAGAAAATGCATAACAGGAATTAATTAAGAAAAGACAAAATTTTGCAAGAGATTTTGAAAAATAAAACTGGAAGTCTTTTATATAAAAATTTACGATCACGATAAAGTTGAATTAAATCAATATATCCCTGTTCATAAATTGCACCTTGTCTATTTTTTTAAAAGAACAAAAATAGAAAATATGATTTGATATATGTATTAAAAAGTATGAACAAAACGTGAATCATGCATTAAAAGTAACAAATATAGATGCAGATAAAATTCTAATGCTAATTAAAAAGAGATTACACAAAAGAAAAGAATGAAGAAAACAATTTGATGAAAAAGTTTGTAAATGTACGTAAATTAAAAAAAAGATGACGCTTTTTTGTAAAAAAATGTAAATTAAATTAAGTTAACTAAAAATTATGTAGAAAAATTAAAGTAAAATATTTTGATGTAATGAGTTTCAGCCAATTGATATTTGTCATTATTCAATCAAGATCATACCAAAAAGTTCTCTTAAATTATTAGAACGTTCTTCAAAAAGGGGTGTTGTAAAAATATATGTTAATTATTCATTAGTCGAGACAAATTATAGATCAAGGATGCCCTTTTTAACAAGATCTCTTATAAAATGATGTTTAATTATTTTTCAAAAACAAAAACAATATTGTACTAAATAACATACTTGCTTTAAAAAGAACACCAGTTATTGTAAATCAAAATTCAAATAATTTTATGCAAAAAATATCACACCTTGCTTAGATAGTCACATGTCATCAAATACACGTACCTTTAGATTGTCTAATGCATATATATGCTAGACTGATGAATGCAAGCAAAAAGAAATACTTATCTTGTAGACTTGACAAACTGTATAATTTTATATGAAACTTTTTTAGTAAAATGTAAACATATCATCCTTATTTGACCAGTTTCAGCAAATCTCATTAATCATTGTCTCTTGTTTCTCAATTTTGGGAATGTAGACTTTCTTTTCCTTATGAACAGTGAGCATCCATTTTTCCAGTTCCAAGATTTGAGTCTTCTTGCTGTGATTTAATATATCTGTAAGAGGAAGAATTTTCTCTTTAGGTACTCACACTATTTTGGGTCCTTTTTCATGCTAGTTTTTCCAAGAATTCCTTTTAAAGTTATTCTTGAAAGTTCCCGCTGAATAGTTAACAGACAATATAGGATGTGAAAGTGAAATAGAAGAACTTGATGATCTACTGTAGATGTGTTATTTTGATCACAACCTATTCCTTTCTTGTCATGAAACTTCCTATAAATTTTTATTAACATGTCTAGTGATTTTTCATTTGTATTTGAATGAGATAGAGCTTTCTCAAGAGCCAAATTTTCAGTTGTAATATCGTCAATGTCAGTCTCATTTGATCCAGTAGGCTATTTTCCTAATTTTTCTCTAACCAACACCAGTTCTTTTTCCAAGTTTTTGAGATTTGTATTATGAACTGCAAGATCCCTTTTAAGGTCTCTATTTTCATTACACAATCATTATTTTTGTTGGAGAAGCTCAATGTTTTTGAGAGAAATATCATTTACACTAGCTTTCTCTTGTTGCAATAATTCAATTCTTTGCAAGAATTTTTAAAATTTCTTTTCATGATTTTGTATGTAGATGCAATTATACCATTATTAGATATTTCTTCTTGATAAGATAAACATAAACTATCAATATCAGTAAAATCTATCTTATTATATGAGTCATCTGACATTGAGTTATCTACCACATCAGCCATGAAACCAATGTTTGCCTCCTCTTTTGAATCATAATTGGATGATTCTGAATCCTCCCAGGTTGACATAAGACTCTTATTCTTTTTGGAGAACTTCTTTTTTTTTCTCCTTTTTTTCTTCAACCTATTCAAGACATTCTGATTCAAAGTGTCCCAACTTCTTACAGTCATAACAGACTATCCTCTCATTTTGCTCCTTGCCATCTTTAGTCTTGAACATCCTTTCTCTTGCTCTCTTGCTTTTTGGGCATCCTTTTGATCTTGTTGGTGAGGATGGAGATCTCATCATCAGACACTATATCATCTTATGTATTTGTTATGTCTTCATACGCTTTGTATACATATCATTTTAACGTGTCTTGAATGTTTTCACTATAAATTCTTGATATTAACTTTAATCGGTTCAAAATCTTTGTTCTTCCTTGAACCATTGAAAAGCAACAAAATATAGGTGGTTTAACTGTTTTTGTTTTTACCATAGTGATATTTTTGAGTTTTTGTTCATTCCAATTGATTAAATAATTTTGTTTTAAGATATTTTACATTTTATATTCTAGTCTTGTCATGTTCTAAATCACGCACTTCCAAATATGTTGTAAACTCCATGTTTAGAAACTTGTTCACAAGGTATTTGTGAAAATACTTGTACTATGTCTCCAAGGTGTTTGCTGAGTCTTTGTGAAACATTGTAGAGGTTTTGAGAGTAGTTTCTTATGCTCTTCAGTTAGATGCTAGAATTATGAGAATTTTATCATTTATTTCATATTGACTGACAGTTGCTCCCAAGGATCTTAGACTGTTTAGACTTTTAAACAAGCAACCATGGGTTGTATAGATTCATTATCTTCTATAGAAAACATTTTATATTGATGTTTAAGCATAGTTAATTTATTTATGTTTACCTCTTTTAAAGCTTCATATGTGAGACCAAGAGTATCCCACATCTCCTTAGTGTTGACCATGACATGCACCTTTGACATTTCTTCCTCAGATAAAACACACATTATACGGTGTCTAGCTTTAGCCTTATTTTGACATATGCGCTTTTGCTCCTCAGTCATAGATTCAAAAGGTAGAAGTTCTCCTGATTTATCGATCAAATTAGGTATACCACTTTTAATAATATTAATTAACTTCATACCATTCTTTTGGATGAAGCCAATCATCCTCAACTTCTAAAGCTCAAAATGTTGGCCCTTAAATAAGGATGGTCGACTCACATATAGTCTGTCTCCGTCCATTGAGTTCTTGTAGGATTGTGCCTTAAGTCCTGTGAAGAACTAACCCCCGAAATTAGCTCTAATACCAACTGTAGGAACAACGAATGGAGCTTGAACTCAATTCCTGCAAACAAAATCACCAAGCAAAATTGTCCAAGGCAAAAATATACAAGCATAGATGAAGCAATTTTATAGTGGTTCACTCTAATCACTTGGGCTACATCTAGTTATTCCTTGAACAAACTGTTCAAAAGGTTCCACTGTATCGTAAACGTTTATACCAAGTACACAAACCTCTTTACACAAACATCTCAAGGTTACCCGAGTAAACAAACCGCTCCAGGTTATACCAGTCCCAATCTCCCTCTGAGATCAAGACCACTCAAGATTGAAAGAAACACTCTCAAAACAAAGAATAATCAAAGCTCACAAGGGTTTACTTCACAATGGTGTAAAATTACATAATGATTTCATACAATCCAAAATACTAGATACTCTCAACAACAAATTTAAATAGACACTCAGATATTTAGTAAATTCTCTATTTCCTTAATCTATTGTATGACATATAACTCATTTTGGTTCTTGTTTTTAAAATTGAAATTGTTCCTCTATATATAGCTTTGTAAAAACTAGTCGTTGGATGTTGAAAAAGACAATCTTGACAATCTGATGCACTTGAGCTCAAACTAGAATTATTTCTATAATTTTGATTCTACGTTAAACTTGATTAATTCCTTATATGAATAATTTAACACAGTATACAAAAATTATGTTTGACATAAATTAATAAGAAATATTTCCCAAAATAGAAACAATAAGAATTTGATTTTTTTGAATAAGTTCTATAAATTATACCCATATTGATCGTTGTAAACCAACTAATTTTGGTCCAAATAATTTCTTAATTTTCAAATTTAGTGCAACAATTAAATCATTAATATGCAACTAAAAAATTTGAATTGTTTCTATATAAGAAAAAACTTGAATGGTGAAGAATAAATCAAAAGCTATAAAATCTTTATCTCAATTAATTAAAAGTCACAGTTAATTTGAATAGATTTAATTTGTTTCCAATCTGACATATTTGGAAATAAATCACCTATAAATGATTTTGATCCAAAAAAAATTGAAGGAAGATTTGAAAACAAATTTAAAACATATGTTGTTTTTATATTTATTTATTTTTAACTTTCCTTTTTCTTTTAATTTAAGAAAATAATAGTAATTAATAATTTTTTTGGGTCAACAGTTCGTTTGTACATATTCCTCATGCTTAGAGATTTATGAGTATTATTGTAACAGAAACATAAGATCATCAAATACAAACATGCACTTGGATTTATTTGTATCATGAAAACTTTATTTGATGATTAGTTGATTTAAAGGAATTTTGGATTGTCTAATGATTCAACATTGTATTTTGGGTCAAGTAGTGTAGGGTTTTTGGCCTTGAAGCCTATAAGAAAAAGTGGACGACAACCTTTGAAAGAAGTCTCTAAGAAAGCACCACCTAGGAAGAATGAGTCTAAGAAGACGCCACATGACACTCCAAGTAGACGCCACGTAGGAGCTTCTTCTCCTAACTTCTTTTGACACCTGTCCACCTCTCATTCGAGAGTATTTGAAGCTTGGGCTGCAAGATACCTTTGCCACATGACACTCTCCCAATGGAGAGGATCCTTTCAACTCGTGGCTTGCCACTTCTCAAGTTCCTATTATAGAGTTTTTAAGAAACTTGGAAGACAATTCATCCTTTAGCCTATAAATGAATGACTCTTGTAATTGACAATTCAACTTATGAATGAGAATTGTTGTGCTACCAAAATTTCCTTAGAGCCTTTACTTGTTCTTGAGCTCTCCAAATAGTAGTCTCCTTTAAGACTTTCTCTTGCCTTCTTTTAAGTGTGTTGGCCTAACCTCACACTCAAATCACTCCAACTTCCATCTTAAACATGTCCTAACTTCAATTTAGATTCATCCTTCCACTGCACCCATTTCATTCCATGTCAAAAACATCAAACAACCATGGAAGAAGCAAATTGATGCAAACATGCAAGCTACAATTGCATCATTTGAAATCGGAGCTTAGTTTCTTCAAGAGACAAGTTCTTCTTCATTTTTTTCAAAAATAGTGTTGTATACATATCATTTTACGTGTCTTGAATGTTTTCACTGTAAATTCGTGGTATTAACTTTAACCGGTTCAAAATCTTTGTTCTTGCTTGAACTATCGAAAAAAAAGACAAAATATAGGTAGTTGAACTATTTCATTTTTACCATAGTGATATTTTTGAGTTTTTTGTAAAATATGTCTTGGCCAAGTTTAAGAGGGGGGGGGGGTGAATTGAACACTTGAAATTTTTCGCAAACTGTTTGGAGAATAAATTTTTATGGAAACTACTAAAGAAGATATGTTAAGCAAATAACAATGGTTCAATCAAACAGTTTCAGCACAATATTAATCAACCAGATACAATAAACTGTAACCAGAAAACAGTTCTTGAATACACAATATACTGTAAAGGCAGTTCTTGAAAAGTTGAATCAAGAAATCAAAGAATTAGATCAACTTCAAGTTTATAAAGATTCATTGATTAACAACCTTTTTGTTAAACAATACAAACTATGTTAAGTGTATGGAAACAGTCTTTAATCAGCAACAGTGAAAGATAAAGTTTTCTGGAAAAACGAACTGATAAACAGTAAACCCAGTAAATGGCAAAAAAGCAGATTTACAGAAAACTGATATACTGGTTATTAACAGATTCAAAACAATTCAGAGTAGATTGTGTTAAATCAGAGTATATGTTTTCAGTTGTTAAAAAAAAATGCTTTCAGAAAGTTGATGAAGTTATTCAATTAGCAAGATTCAATTGATTCTGAAAATTCAAGAAAGTCAACAAGATTTAGCAAGAACAGTAAAGAGAGAGAGAGCAAGAGAGATTCAAGACACAACAGATTTTTATACTGGTTCACCCAACAAATGGGCTACGTCTAGTCTCTCACACACAGTAAGGATTTCACTAAAATGATCAACCTGATCAAGTTTACAACACTTGCCCACAACAAGAATACACTACACTCTGCAGCACCACTGCTGAACCTATAGCAGACCAAGAAACCACACAGAGTCCACTGTGTGTTCCAGGAACTCCCTTGCGGAAACCCACACCAAGTCATAGTTATACAGAATCCACTGTATAACCTAGAAACGTCTCACTGCACCCCCTAGTAGACCATTGCTGAACCCACAACAGAACAAGAAACCACACAGAAACCCACTGTGTGTTTCAAGAACACCCTTGTTGAAACCCACAACAAGTCACAGCCTGTACAGAGCCCACTGTACAGAACAGAATTACCAACCCAGGTAACTCACAACAGAATAACCTTCAATACAGTGAAAGAATTATCACAGTCACAACAATACAAACACTTGTATACAAAGGATTACAAAAGTAATAAAGAAAGGGTATAGAAGGCTTAGTCTGATGATCAAATCAGTGAAGAAACTGTCTCAATCAAATCAAAGCTCCAGTAGCAGTTCAAGAAAACAGTTCTTGATGAAAACATTGATTGATCTTGATCACTAGACTTGAAGGCGCTTTTGCTCTCTTTGAAAAACTCAAATGTTCTTGCTCAGAAAATGTTTAGAATGATTTTCAATCTCGAATGTTCTGTCTGTTTTCAAAAATCACGCCAACTATTTATAGACAACTGTCATTTAAAATTCAGTCGATTGATTTTTCAAATAGTCGACTGTTTTTCTCCAGTTAGTTAAAACAGTTGTTCAAAACGCAAGTTTTGATTTTAATGATTTCTCAAAACTTTTGTTAATTCAGA
>Ga0123340_1000797_pt1 | contig 23561 bp, 15 predicted proteins | sample SirMexnodulemix_FD_89961 | JGI IMG/M metagenome (GOLD analysis project Ga0123340, IMG submission 89961) | Root nodule microbial communities of legume samples collected from Mexico - Siratro Mexico nodule mix | ecosystem: Host-associated > Plants > Roots > Nodule | place: Mexico: Nepantla...
TATATATATATAAAGCCATGCTTAAATCACATAAAATAGTAATAGGTACATACGAATACAATATGTATATACAAAAATAAAATCTTTTTATATATTGCACAAAACTTTTACTTTTATGTTAATAATAGACACATACAGAAACAAGACATTTGTATAACAAAACCTTGTATAAATTTATGAACGCAAGGTTGATGAGATCAAGTTAAAGATACTCAGAGAGTAAAGTCGAGTTAGAGATGCCCATAATACAAACTTAAACTAAATATGTTCATGACAGTGAAGTTGAGATAAAAAAAAATTCAAGGTGAAGTCATACTTGGAGCCATAAACATTATAAAAACAAATACTGAAATTATGTTTGGATCCCTGATTTCAGGAAAAAAAAAAATCATACTAAAATCATGTTTACATAGCCAATTTCAGTAAAAAAGAAAATTCATAATGTGCCCTAGATACAATTTTTAAAAATTTAGAAGTATGATTTTTTCTTTTTAAAATCATATTTGTAAGAATGAGTTGTTCGTTGTTGTAACCTTTTATTAAATTCAACCATATAAATAAATTCCAAACAAAATTACATCCGTATGAACAAAACCAATATTTCTTCCACAATTATTACAGGAAGACATTTACAACAACGGAATCATAGCAAACATGCCTTCAGTTTAGAGAAACTGAGGTGAGTAGCACCACTAAATAGATCGTTCACAGCGGACAGAATTTGTTCTTATGTGTCACTCTCAAGAACAAAGTTTAACTTGCCGTAGGTTGAATTCTATATCATGAAATACCTTTAAAATTTCTATAAAAATGACACTCTGGGACTCCATAAAATATTCCATACTTACCTCTCGATTTTCCTTTCCACAGTCCTATGTTTTCAAAAGTTAACTTCTTAATTGTCTGATAGCACTATTTTTGGAATTTTCATCCCATCATACCATTCCTTCCACACCAAATAAGTTTTGCAGCATATGAAGAAAACATGATTAATAGATTCCTTTACCATAATATAAACTATATACAATATACATTATTTGCCAATAAAATAAAATATTATAACATCATTTATTATTAACATATATATTTTTCTAACTATAGCTCTAGTGGGTAATCTGATATATATAGTCTCAGATGAAAAAACAATTTTTTTAAAGATCCGACTATTCCACACTTTTTTGTATCACTTGCCCATTTGATTATGAATTTTTTAAGTTATACATACTTCTTTCCAGAGACCTCGTACAATACTCCCTTCTCTTCTTTACCTTTAGGATTCAATTCCACTCCAGCTAATTTTTATAATTAACTTGTTTAATAATAATTTTTCTTATTCAAATAATGTAAATTTCAACTATCATTCCAACTCCGAGGTCAACCACTTTATCAGTACTTGTTATAGGATAGAGCATGTTGAGCTATCTTTAAAATATTGATTCTAGATCAATTATCCATTCAAAACTCTGTTTTCCTTCTATCCCTTGACCTTCTAGAGATATTTTTGTCAAACCGTTTCAGCTGTTTATCACAAATCTTTTACAAGTCTCGTCATCTCAGAGAAATACTATCCTATAATTTTGTGTTGAAGCCCTGTACGTGTATAGCAATTGAATTGATCCTCTTGAATGTGTTGCTATGAAGTTGAGAGGAATTATGAGATTGCACGACACGACATATCGTCACTGTTGTTTCCTTTTCATATATTCCTGGGAGAGATTATGACTTTAGATGAACATCTTCTATGTAACAAAAAGAGGGTTTGTGTGTAGACGTAAGAATAGGAACACCTTATCTTTATAGGTTCGGAATAGTATTAATATTCCTCCTTTTTCACCAACACACTGTTAAGTCTTTACTATACAAACATGTGACTGAGACTGAGGACCAACAATGAACCCAGGCAACCATGCATCCCATGGATAATTAATGCATTCATACGCTGTGACATTCTCATATCCCACTCCTTCATGTTTTCATTATTCTTGTTATTCCAATTTGACGTGAACCAACGGAAACAACGTGATTTTAAACAAATTTGAATTAAAGAACTGAGAAAACTATCACGTTTATTTGTATTATTGTATGAAGATGACGCAATTATAGCTAGAGTAAATGGTGAAGAGGAGATTCTGAACTTATAATATTAGTCCTACACTATAGAAAAAGCTTGTTCCCTTAACCAGTATGTTTCATATTTTATATTTTGAGATTTTTTTTACAGATTTTTATAAAAATTCATATAAAATAAACTTTTGTAAAGTCTTATAAACTATTTGTAAAAAATATCATAAATATAAAAAATTATAATTATAATGGCAATACATAACATGACAATTCCACTAAAAAATTAGATACAATTAATTAACTAGGGCAACACTAGTGATGTAGCAAAATCACATGAATACCACCTTATAAGATCTGATTGATAAGCAAAAACCATACGCTGAATGTCTAAATATCTAAACAAAGTAAATAGTGATTTTAGTTTTTGAAAGTGGTAGGATTTGTCACTATCATGTTAGCTTCTAAACTAATAAAAAAAAATAAAAATAAAAATAAACGAGCTCTTAAAATGTCAAATAAATTTCTAAACTTAATTACTTATTATTATTATTATTTTAATCTTTAAATATATGTTAATATTACCACTTTAGACTTTTTTTTTCATTTTGTATTTAACTTATTATTCTTTTAATCTTTAAATATATGTCAATATATGTTAATTTATTTTTAATCTTTAATACATGTTGATATCTACCAACAGCAAGGTGGACGGTGACTTTTTTTACAAATTTTTTAAGTTAATTGATAAGATAAGTGATATAAAAAGGACTTTTTATATTGATCACCATACTATAACAATTCTACAATGGTTAAACTTCAAACTGTTTTTAAAAATTTTCATTTAATATAAGAACGCAACTATATTTTAAATTGGTTGTTAATTAATTAATATAAAAGGCTATTGTAGAATCTATGTTTTGCAAGTTTGGAAAGCTGTTATGGGTGTATTGTGATGGTTAAGGATGAGTGTTGGTGCCTTAATGTGCGATTAATTAAAACAGACCACAATAATTAGGAACATATGATAATTTGGCAGAATGATTAGTGCTAGCTATATAGCTTCTATATTTTTAGCTTAGGCTGGCCTAAGCCAACCAGAAGGTGTAAAATTTCTACAACTAGGCTGAGAAGTTTTCAATTGAACAAGATTCTGATTCCTGTTTCCTGAGAAGAATCCCATGCGTCCCATTCACTGCAGTGCCAACAACTACAGCCACTCCAATCACAATTTCAATTAGCATTTAGCAACAACAGATTTATACAAACTCCACTATCTGAACACTTAGATTTGAGGTGTATTTAGGTAAACAATTTAGTTAACCATTTATAAATAACACGTGAGGAAATATCATAAATTTCACAAAGCTTCTATTAAAACAAATTAAAAAGAGTTTTATTTTGATAAGTTATTAAATAATAAAACATGTTGAAATAAGCTCACTCCGAGAGAGGAATGAAGGTACTTATGAGTTTAAATAAGCTCCCATGAACTCTTCTAAACACTTTCTACACACAGTGTGCATCTTTTTGAAGTTTCAGTATAACATTTACCCCTATCGTCACTGATTCTAGATGTATTGAATGATTGGAAGATATTCAGAGAAAGAAAAATATGTCACAGACGTGTATCAAAACATTCATCATATGGTTGAAGCATGTCTTACCCTACACGTGGAATCTAATTGCGACCCACACCCATGTGCCTCGCTCCAGTAGATAAAATAAAAGGCATATTAGTGAGAAATGATAAAAACAAGTTTTCTAATATTCTTTTTTAAATAAAAGGCATATTAGTGAGAAATGATAAAATCATTACTATTCCATTTTTTTTATTAAAGTGAAATGTTTATAATTTTAAGTGATAAATCGGTTTTTTTTTTTCAAAAATAAATTTGTACACTTATTGAAATTAAAAGCAAGGAATTATGCTATATTTTTATAGCTACTAGTTTTATGATAATATAATATATTTAGTTAATATAATATAATATACCAAATTATACTATATAAATAAATACAAACTTAAATTCATAAATCAATTTATAAAATTGAATTAAGTTTAAACTCTACTTTATTATATATCACAATATCACAACTTATACTAACAAAATTGATTGAACCTATTGTAACATCCTCTACCTAATAAAATAGGACAAAAACTACTAGTCAACTTTTTCTTCGAAATTAACTTGCTCATTTCATCAGCTCCACATTGTGAATTGTCTATACACCGAAATTAAAGAAATTTTAGCAACACAATTTCCCATATTTATAAACATATCAATTATTTTTGGAAATCATTAGATGTTGTGTGGGACTGGAAGATAACGTTTGGAACATGTTCCCGGAATCACTTGAAATCATTGTCTTTTGATAACACGTTCACAAAGTACAATTGTAAATATAAATTTTGATGTTGTGTAAAAAAAAACAAGTCAGTAACATATATGTAAGAAGAATCTATAAATTTAAAGTATTAAATTTTTTTTGAATTGGTTACAGTTTTGATCAATTAACGTAGATGCCTCCTGTTATTCTTCCACTCGGATGTGCTATGTAATGTGTCTTCTGATATAACCAAGAAATGAATTCATGTTTTTTATCAGAGAGTTCCAAAGCAGGAAAATTAAATCCATCACACATACTAAAACGGGTTAACAACAGCATTTATCTGTCTTAGCTGATAGGTGGCTTCTAGCTGCCAATAACCCTTCCTTCATATACACTGCCAAATTGTAACTAGTAATCACGAGTTGTAAAAGTAAAAACGAAAATGTAGAGTAAATAATGAAGTGGTTAACGTTTACAAGCTTACCAGGCCCACAGAACCTCTCTGCAGCTTACAAATAGAGCACGACAACCCGAACCCTGGCATTTTGCGACACAGGACACGTGAGGCCAGCTGAATAGCTATAAAACACGACGTGTTTGAGGGATACGTAGTAAAACTTGGAAGATCTAATCATGTGAAGGACACTGAATACTCTAGGTGTGATTGATTTCAATTCAGAAAAATAGCTAAATATGCAGTAAATGGGAATTCAACACCATACTTCATATCAATTAGTCATGGTAGTACAGAAAGCAGAAAACAGTTATTATTTGAAAATGTATTGATAACAAGAAAATCAAAGAGATATCTGAAATTAAGAACTAGATTTTATAATTTGATCTGAATCTTTCATTTCAGATAATAATTCATCTAAGGAAAATGGAAAAGGGACAGAAGTGTAGTGCGTGTTTGGAGTAGAAGAATGAAAGAGCAAGGAGAAGTAGCACTAACAGTATTGTGGAAAAAGTGTTTCTAGAATCTCCGACATGTCGAAGATGGCATCCCTATCAAGCCTAGTCTTCATTCGTCCCTGCAAATACAATAATTAAACCATTTACGAAACCTTCCCGCCTTTTCTCTTGTCGTTTTCTGTTCCAGCAGTGTTCCCTGATGAGAATGAATAGATATGGATCGCAAGATTGGCTCAAAACTCAATATAGTGGTGAAGACAAAACACTAAAAAATAAATTTCATTCCATTCTTAAATGCAAGTCACCCATAAATATCTTATTTATATTAGTTTTGTAGGATTATTTTCTTCCCAAAAGAAATTAAAGATTATGACAAAAAGAAGTTATAAAACAATTATCTTATACTGCGTTAATGATTTGCCACTCCTATAATAATTGATGGTTGTTCATGATATCCACCATGTAATGTTTCATCAGTACTCATCATCCTTTAGTCAAATCCAATTTGGAACCGGTCCACAAATTCATTCTTCCAATTTGTTTTCGAACTCTGAAATCTCCATTCTATAATGTCATTGTTGATACTGTCCACTGTGAAATGGATATGAAGTGAAAGATGTGTAAAGTTGCAATATTACGATAAGACATGATCTCTGGGCATAAAATTACCAACTTCAATATGATAAAACACATACTTTATTAACTCAAAAATATCAAATTGGTGAATGTGTGAACATTGTATATAGGAACTATTTTTTTAACTGTTTCCTTACATATCACTTTGTGCTCTAGATTAGTTTTTTTTTTATTAGTTAGGTAGGTGTCAATTGTATTCTTCTCAAAAATAAGAAAATACTTTTGATGTTTTCATAACATTTTTTCTGTCTCTTCTTATTTTATTTTCATATATTGTTTCAATATGATATGAATAGCAAAGTTAAATAATTACAATCTCAATTCCTTCTTCTTGGTCTCTTCAAATAAATCCTTCAATTTCACCTTGATTTTTGATTGAAAATGACAGAGAATTACATTGAATCTTGTATATCCATTGGAAGTAATAACGTTTTCTACTCTATCTTCTTCTTTTCTTTCATGCATTCCTGGAAGCAAACATGCTTATCAAGTTTACGGAAAAGTTTATGATTATTTTTACAAATAAACTTGTGATCTCTTGGATGCTTTAGCTTTAACTAGTCAACCTATCACTCTTTTCAAACATCTTGATGTCATTATTAAAGGATTACCTAACTAATACAGTGTGGCAATTAATTTTATTAAGAGCAACTTCATCCTCTTTCAATATAAGAAAATTGAAGCACCTTTCTTTAAACATGCAATACATTTGAGGATTCTCCTGGGCACAATCTCAAGATTTGAACCCTATAACTTTTAAAAATTTTAATTTTTATAACTATAATCTTTTAGATATTTTAAAGTTATGCGAAATTTTAATAAATTCTGAAGTAATTATTTTAATGTAAGTTGTGCAGTTTAGTTTAATATTCGAAATTAATCATTCTCGTTGTTTTTAGGGAAAATGACATCATTACAAGTCCCCTTTCTATATATACAATTTTCATAAAATTGAATCAAACTAATGTGATGTATTTTTTTTATTCTTATTATACTTATAGTGTCATGTTATACTGATAACGTCTTTTCTAATTTTACAATTATTTAGTTGAAATAAAGCGATTATAATAAAATATATTATTTACTAGAAAATTTTGAACATGTACACAATATTATGTTTAATTTATTTTGAATCAAACCAACTCATTTTTGTGAATTGATTTAATCAGGATTGTGAAAATGAAAATAAAATAAAAATAAAAATTTAACTAATCTATAAACATTTATTTGCAAATTTTATTTATTTTCAAACCGATCTTAAACAATTCATTAACACACGCTTTGTTGATCCAAAGTTTGGAGAGTCTCATCCCTTTTATGTTTAAAGATAAATGATTACTAATCTTTTTAGTTCTTAAAAAAAAATCAAAAATTTATCTTATTTTCCAACTTTCAAAACCAATTTTAGTTCATGTATTTTTATAAATTACCCAAATTTTAATCCTTATAAAGCCAATACAAAAATATACAGGCTAAATTCATTTAAAGGATTGTTAATCCGGATTGAAATTAAAATTAAAAAAAAAAATTACTGCAAACCCAGCAAAAATAAAATTAAGAACAGTGCTTTGCTGTTACAGTTTTGATTGCTCATTGAGATGATATATGTATCATGTGTGTGTACACTGAAGAATTTGGGTTGTTCACCTTCTACATCCATATAACACTTATAAATATTATTATTTTATTTATACAATATTTTATTAAAAAAAATCAACGTTAAATGAAGGTGCACAATGAGCAGTAGTGTCAACATAACTTTTTCGGAAGAATTTATATGAGCAACACAGTGATTGGAATGTCGAGTGTTTTGACTGTTATTTTCTCTGGATTTGGCATTGGAGCAGGTGGTGGTGATGGAACTCTTCTTTTTGACGCTAAGCTTCTGACTCTGTCTCCGAGAGTCTGAGGTTGATGCTGATGCCTACTACCTTTTCTCCCTTATCACTGCTAGCTCCGCACGTTGAAAACGACCTTCTCTTCCAACACTAATCTTTCTGGACCCTCCTCATCTGCACTCTAATGCTATTGCTATTCTTTCCAGACCCTAGTCAACCAACATCACTCACATTCATCACTAATTCATAATTTATTATTACTATAATAAAAGTGAAATCCCTATGTATAAGTAATAATAACATTAATTATGTTATTACCACTGCACCCATCAATTTCGTCCCGAAACTGAACTTCACCAATTAATTCTATCATCAAACTCTTGATTGAGTCTACACTGTACAAATCCTTGAGATTTTACAACGGTTACACATTGATAATAATTCATTTATTTAATTAGTCTCACATGGTCGTTTTTAATAAAAGACAAGACTGAATAGAACTTGTTCAGTATAAGAAGGTTTTTATTGTTTTACTAAGTGAAAGTTGGCTTTCACTTGTGGAACAACACAACTATTTCACTAAGGACCGTTACATAATATATGTGTACATGTTTTATATACGTTTCCATGCATAATCAAGCATCTCTGCTTGTATAGGTGTTGTTGATTTTCAATTCAGTAATAAAATACATTTTTGTTTCTTTCCTCGGTTTCTGTTTCTTCCCTGGGTTTCTGTTTCTTCTTCTTTTATCTCTTATTGCTATCCTTTACATGTTATTCAGAATCATTATAGCTTCATCTTTCTCTACTACAGTAAATATTCAAAATTTATCTGAATTCGATAATAGGTTTTGACAATTGTTCGTGGTTTGAAACTCTTGTATTTCATGAAAGATAATGATGCTTCATTAAAGTATTTCATTGACATTGATGCGCTTGCTAACAAAGTGAGTGATCAATTCATCTTTGCGTGTGTCAAATTCAATCTTTACAAAAAAATAGTAGAAATTGATACTTCTTCTCAAATCTGGTCGAAACTAAAAATATACTATGCATCTCAAATTCGAGTACGGGTTAAAAAACTTCAAATACAATCACGTACTCCTGAATAAGATATTTCAATTTCAATGTTTTAAGAAGATTGTTGAGACTTTATCTACTATTGGTACCCCTCTTAGTATCGAAGATCACATCGAAACGATTCGTAGTAGCTTATCATATAAGTATGATCCATTCATCACTTTCCTTACATCTTGACCCTTGTACACTTGAAGAGGTGTAGTCTCTTTTATTGTCACAAGAAGAAAAATTTGATAAGTACAATGTTCTTGCAAATAATCTTCTTCAAGTTAATATTATTGTCACTTCTTCTTTGCTCGGTCAACTTCAATGAATGTTCAATCGAAATCGCAAAAGAACTTAAAGTTTCACTTCACTATTAGCATCAAGAAAAATTCCTTAACCAAAAACTTGTTTGAGATATCACAAAATTCGCAAAGAAGCTTGATGATGAGTAATAAGATCTTTGAGAAATTCACCACTATTCACAACAAGAAAATATGCAATTAGCTACCAAAAGATGCATGGACTGTGTGACCCACAAGAGAAGCGTGGACCAAACCCACTCTACCACACAGAAACCCACGCATATCTGAAAAAGAATTTTCAAATAAAAAATAAATTTAGTTTGCGTGGGCTAGACCCCCCACGCAATTTTTAAAAAAATATTAAAAAAAATAAAAGAGAAGAGAGTGGCGGCAAAGTATGTATGGACTAGACCCACGAATAATGGGAAAAAAAATAGAGTATGCATGTGTTAGACCCACACACAAAGCAAAAAAAATAAAATAAATAAAATAAAAAGAATATACGTGGGCTAGACCCACGCACAATGAAAAAAAAAATTAAAAATAAATGCATTATGCATGGGCTAGACCCACACATAATGCAAAAAAGAATAATTATGCAAGAAAAAATAATTATAAAAATTTAATTAGAAGTAACGTAGGCTAAACTCACACAAAACGTAATATTGAATTAATAAGTATAATAATAATCGTAACATAACAGAAAAACTCTTTTGATTTGATGGTTAAGGATATGTCCAAGTGCTGAGAGATTCTGAGGCTCTCAAGGTTTTAGCATCCATTGCCTAGCTCACGCTTTACCGACTCAATAGCATGAGCTTTTGTATCTTTGCATGAATTTTTGGCCCATACTAAAACTAGTATTTTTTGTAATTTTGGAAGAGACCGTAGAAACCAGAACAGAAGTTAACATTATTGTATCTTTCAAAAGATCTAGAATATACTTTTATGGAGATACTTGTATGACTTTCTTACCTTTCCAACCTCAAAACCAATAAAGTACATCAGATTGCTAAAATTTTTAATTATAAAACTTTGGTCAAATACGTGGTGATATTATTTTATTTCATAATTATCATCTTCAGTTAATATGATATCGTACTAATAAGATAGTGATGCTTTGATTGGAAAGTTTCAAGAAGGAATAAAGAGTGATATGCAAATGTTTGTTTGAAGCTATGTAAAATAAGATAGGAAGATAGCATGTCATACCATTGTAAGTTGGCCTATCTGAGGCTACGAAGAGACTTGTGTAAATGATATACCTTATTCGTCTTTACAGATTTCATACCAAGAAGTAATTGCATATAGACTTCTTTATGTAATTCTCTATATAAAAAAACATTATTTACATCTAATTGAATATCAATCATTTAAAGAACCAAGAGATAGAATGAATCGAATAGTAGTTAGTCTGGCAACAGGGAGAAAGTGTCAAGAAAGTCTAATCATTTTACTTAGTGTATCCCTTTGCTACAAAGCGAACCTAGCGAACCTTCTATTGATCCACAATACCATCAACTTTATATTTCACTTTGTAAATCTATTTATATCCAATGCTAGTTATTATTTGGAATAGAGAAATTCTGCAAATCTGAATTTTAATAATTTTGAGAAAAACCGAAAGAATAAAATTGATAGACAGTCTTTTAGTTTTGACTTAAGACTCCAACCAAACAAAGATAATACTTGACATATAACTTGCAGTAAAATCAGAAGAGAATAATCTCAATTACAATCCTTCATGTCAGAAAAAAAGAAAACTGATATTAGAAATTAAGGTCGACAAGTCACTCAAAAATTCTAAAAACAAGAAACAAATGAATTTGCTTTGAGTAATGTTATTCATACATTAGATTCATGACATGGCAATGCATGTTTACATCTTTTCTAGGTTCTGAGCATCTTTACACTAATTCAGCTAACTCGCTTGCTGAGAGATTGTGATAATGCTAATTCTGCAATCAGTGGGTTCTGATGTACTTGTTGTATAAGTCACTTTATCAAATTTTAATTTAATTTTTGTGATTCCCATGTGTCACATCACTTTTAAGATTATATTGTAATTTGTACTCTAGTATAAAGATCTTCCCACTCTCATTAATATTTTATTTGTGACCATATATTTTCAAAATATAAATTTATTGTTATGATCGAACTTCAATAAAAGGACTTATAAAACAAAAGATTAGATCGTTCTATAGAACTTATATCTTAATGTGAAGATGTTAGAGAAAAGTCAAAATGAAAATTTGGCTAAGGAGTCAGTTACAGTATAATTTAATCCGTGTTTGTGTCCCAGTGGAGACTAAACTGATTCTACTTTAGAAAATCATACCTGAACTTTTTCTGACAATAATTAATTGTGCAAGTTAATATCCCCACTTAGAGTCCCTTGGGTTTAGATTGCACCGACCAAAAACTAGAAAAGCACATAGTGAATCACTCTACGTTTTGTTTCTCAAATCAAGAGATACAAATGCAAGGTTGAACCAATAACTTAACTTATATATAACTTATAAAATTCTAAAACAAACTCTCAAATTAGTTTCTAAGATTGCAATTACCAAACACTCAAACATCTAATTTTTCTAAACCTGTATATAGGACCACGGCTTTAAAAAAGTAAAACATCATCTACCTAAACCCTTAGAAATACAATAAATAAAATTTAAGTAAGAAACATTTTATAGAGTTGGGAACTAAACAAAATCACTTTAAAAATAAAAAGAACTAAAATAATCTATGCACACAATATGAAGAGGTACTTTTACTAAAAGGAAAGGAACCAACCCAGTGCACAATAGATTCCCAGTTATTCCAAGAATCATCGCATTGTGCGAAAAAATGGGATTCACTTACCTGAAAAGGGGAGAAAAAGTGAAGATTTCGCAGAGGAATAAATACAAACAGATGGTGAGCCAAGGAGCACTAAGCAGAGTAGGGCATCCACATCTGAGTGTAACGTTTCAAGGGTCCGGGAAGTCTTTTCTCCCACTCCTCGAGTGGAGGCAAGTCCCCGGTAAGAGCAAGAGAGCTATCGTCTTTGCGATTCCCAAGATTGAGAACAAACAGCTCCTCTCCGAAAACCTCCTTCATCGCCCTCAGAGTTTCTTCCATAACAACCTTCCCATCTCTGAGCCTACTCTCCGGCTCCACACAGCTCCCTCCAACATTCACCATAATCCTCCCTCCTTTCCTCAACCGCCCCCTCAGCATCTCCCACGTGGCAGGCTCCTGAAGCTCGGGGATCAAGCATCCCTTGGAGAACAAGTCCACGACGATTCCGGAGAAGCCGTTAGGCACCGTGGCGTTGAGCGCGTTCCCGATGTAGATAAAAAGGCGCTGCTGGTTCTCCCTCTCGAGCTTCCCGAGCTTGAAGTACTCGCGCGCCACCTGGATGACGGCGGGGTCGAGCTCCCAGCCGTGGAGGACAGCGTGGGGGTACTGGTCGAGGAGGAGGCGGGCGGCGGTGCCGGCGCCGAAGCCGAGGAGGGCAATTGGGCCGGAGGGCAGGATTGGAGGGAGCGTGGCGAAGACGTCGAAATAGGTTTTGGTGAGGGACTTGAAGAGGAAGGATATGCTGTGGATGTTTCCCGGGCCGTCGAGGAGAAGGAGCCTGGAGCCGCGGAAGTGGTGGTCTGCCTTTCTAGAAACTTCTAGAACACGGATGTAGTTATGGCGGGACTTGAACTTGACCAGGATTTTCACCTCTTCCGCGGGAATGCCGTCATCTTGGGTTTTCTGCTGTTGCTGCTGGCATTTGACTACTAATGAAGAAGAGGGAGTTTTGAGAGAAAGCGAGATTCTGGTTGGGGTGAAGTGGAGCTGGAGGGGATGAGTTGGTGGTGGAATTGAACTGCGGAGGAACGTTAATGGTTGGGTTTGCGGGCAAGAAAGCACCGTCTTCATCCTTCCCTTCTGGCCAACCCACTCTGCACCATGGATTGCAAAATTTCAGAGCTCCTCATAACAATTTATATCTTAATCTTCCATTACCAGATTGTTTCTTGGTACAAAATTAGATTTATGAAATTACTATCATGTATATGAAAGAAACAAATAAAAATAATAAATAATATAATTCCAAAGTTTTTTTTTTTTTTTTTTCAACCATTGTTTAGCTGTTGACTGAAAAATCCAAATGTCTTTGAAATCTAATTTGTTTTCTGGGAGAGAGATTTGATTTCTTTCCTATGTCTTTAAGCGGTGGTTTTGTTGAAATAGTGGAAAGTGTGATTTTATTTTTTCCTTTTAGGAGTGATTTATTTATTTTAAAATTATAATATAATAAATAATTAAAGTAAATAATATAATAATAATAATGAATAAATAATTAGAATTTTAATATTTTATAAAATGAATTATTATTTAATAATTATTTTAATAAAATTATATATAATCATTTAATTTTATTATATATTTATATTTATATTAATATGTAATATATAATAATTAAGTATTTATAAATATATTTTACTATTATAATTAAATGAATAATTAAAATAAAAATATTAAAATGTTCAATAAAATAAAATAAAATAAATATAATATTTTGTTAATATATGTTCTATATTAAAAATAAATAAATAAATAATCAAAGTAAAAATATTAAAAATACATGAAATAAATTTAATTTATTTAAAATATAATTTGATAATTTATTTTAAAATATTTTTATTAAATAAATTTTTTATTTATTAAAATTTTGTAATAATTTTTTTAATTCAAAATTTTATTTTTATTTTTATTTATATTTTTTTAAAATTATTTGACATTAGATTATTTTATAAAAATTACTTTTTAAATATACTGATATACAACAAAAATATTTGATCAAATCAGTTAAATCTATTACAAATTTTCGTCTCACTTCCCATTCATTTTCTCTTTCCCTTATTTTCTTACAAACTTATATTTAAATCTATTTTGTAAATACATTCACTAAAATGTTGACAACTTGAGACTAGAAATTTTTCCAATCCTCGAATAAGTAAAAAATTTAAATTAATAATAATAGTGTGCTAAAAAGGATTTGATTAAGTAATTTCTTTATATTTATAATTTTTAGACTTTATAAATAAAGATAAATATTAAAAGATACATTTTGTTCTTGTATGAGACCGGTCGGCTCTTACAGGCAATAGCTCCTCTAAGGTATTTTTCTGTGATGAAATCCCACTATCTTTCCTTCTCAGTTCTGATGGTGCACTGTCCCGGGAGGGGGTCCTGCAGGCACTCTGACGCTCAAGTCAGTATATGTTCTAATGAAAAGTCAAATAAACTTGGGTCAAGTAACCGTACCTTCTTTTGTGGGGTTCCCTTGTCTTTTATACTTATTTAGGTGGGCCTTAAGTGGATGGGCCTACGGCTCAATATGACTTCTTATCTGATTGGTGCCACGTGTCAATTGCAGAGAGAGCTGTATGGACCGGCAAATTCTCGGTCTACCGACCGGTTATTAGTCGGTCGGTCGTGCAACTATGTGTTGATTTTTTGGTGTTCGGTCTACCAGGTAGTACATAGGCCCCTCAAGTCCTTGAGGGAATGTAATGACCGAAAAGGATTTTATAGTTAGGGAGTAAGAGAACAATTTGGTCGACTGGTCCATCATATGTTCGGATGAGGGAATTAGAGGTTGCGAAGGGTTTTTCGCGCGTTCTCGAGAGTCGTGATGACATGACGTGCTAGTTGCTGTGAGCCCTTGATCTGGTTGGAATTGGACGGTGCTGGTTGTGTGACAGTTGAACTTCCGCCTTTATAAATAGGGTTTGCGGTGGAACGAAATTCTTACTTCTGCACTCTTTGCCTCCTTCCTGTACTTGGTCTTCCTTTCATACAAACCGGTCGGTCTGTCTTTATTGAGGTAACAATGGATTCTTTCTAGTTACTCATCTTCGGAGAGCTCTCGGTCTTCGGGTGGATCTGTGCGGGGTAGCGAAGAACGTGATATTAGCGACAGCCTGGGTTCCTTGATGAGTTCTTCACGGACTGTGAGTGCATCGGCTGAACCGGGAAGTGCGCAGAGGCCGAGGATCGAACAGGTCGACGATGTGGTTATAGGTTCCTCTGACCGAGATGGTTCTGACGGAAATTTCGAACCTTCCCCTTTCAAAACCGACTGGTTAGATTCCGAAGTGGCAAAAGCTACATCTATATTTACTTCCAACTCTTTTGTTCAATCTTTTGTTGATAGTGTAGATATATTCGATCTTTCCCTTCCCAACGACATATTCGGCTTTCGTCGTAGTTTTCTATCCGACCGGGTCTTTCACGGTCAGGGATCTTCTCCCGATCCGTTTTTCTTTATGTATGCCAAACTTTTTAGGGATTCCCACCTTCAGTTGTCGTTTGATGAGTTCAGCATTGGAGTTCTAAGGGCGTTGAATGTGGCTCCTACCCAGCTTCATCCGAACAGTTTGGCTTATATCGGGGGTTTCCGGATGCTGTGTTTGGGGTTGGGTTTGACCGCCACACCGGCGCTCTTTCTCCATCATTACTGTACTCGTCCGGGTAAGAAGGTGGGATGGCTTTCTCTGGTTAGTCAGAATAAAAACCGACTGTTGGCCCCCTATACATCCTCCTACAAATAATTTAAAGAGACTTTTTTCAAAGTGATAATAAAGGGAGAGGGCTTCCGGTATGTGTATGATGACGGGGTGTCTAAGTTCCCTTTATATCGGACTATACAACCGAGGACTTCCTGGCCATCGGAATTTTGGATCAGCTGCCCCGCCAAATATCCACCCGAAGACTTATAAGGTGTTACTCCGCTAACAATCTGGCCCGTGCTGTTGTTGGTAAGAGAATTTGTTTTATATTTGGTTATCTTGTTTCTCTTGATTGACTTTGTTGGTGTTGCAGATATCATACTGTCAATGGCTCCACCCGGTGGGAATCCACTTTTGAAGGGGCTTGTGGCTTCTCGACCATCGGCCGGTCAAAAGTCGGCTGACAAGGGAAAAAGGCCTCGAGTGGCTGAGGCTTCTCAGGCTAAGGAGGCTTCATCTGCTGTGAAACCTATATCGGTCATCCGACCTCCCTCGCAGTCGACTCCTCCTGATCACACGACTCCTCGCCTGAAAAAGAGGAAGGATAGGGAGCACAAAAAAGACAAGTCCTCCCGCCGATCACCGACTAGGCTTCGAATGCCGACTACCTCTAGGGACCGGGTTGTAGCCATGGATTTCCTGAAATATGACCTCATGGTATCTAATCGGGTCAGCGTTCAACTTGACAACTACGAAGTTGGTCCCTACTCGGCCAAAACTACTCCCTCCGACCTCCACACAGCTTTTTTGGAGCTTGCCACTCGCGCCTTGCTGGTCGGGCGTATTATGGGTGACAAATTGATGAAGAAAGGTGGCGAGGATGTGGAGAAGTTGAAAGCTGACTTGGAGAACTCTGCTTCCTCGCTAAAGTCTGCTCTCTCGGCCAACATCGACCTAGCCGGCCAGAGAACAAGGATTTGGAACAACAACTGGAGCAGGCGAAGGTGGAGATAGGCATGCTCCGAGAGAGGTGTTCGGTTGCCAGATGAAGGAGGAATAGTCGAACAAGAGGGCAACCAACCTCCGCGGGGAGGTGGAGGAAGTAGCCTCACTGAAGGCTTGTCGCGACGAAGATCGCCGCCGCGTGGCACAACTGAATCAGCAGCTAGCCGAACTCAAGGATCATGTCATCGAACAACATGATAAAGGGTTCGAGCTGGCCGTTCAGCAGGCGACTTTCTTCTATAAGATTCTCACTGATAAGGGGAATTTCGACAACCAGAAGGCTTTCTTTAATGGTGAGTTATTACTGTTGTCTGAGATTCCCGACAGTGGTGAAGAGGATGAATTGGCCAAGGAAGGTGGTGGTGAAGGCGGGGAGGAGGCAGTCGGGGTGGAGCAGACGGCTTCCCCTAATGTAAATGTGTTAGATTAGGTTCTTCTTTGATGACCGTGTGTGGTCATGATTTTTTGGTGGCTTGTATATTCGGCCAATGTTTAATGATAATTTTGTAATTAACCGTCTTCTGATCGGTTTATCGTTTTATAATGAAATATTTTGGATCGGTCTTTGTTCAATGTATCTTAGGTTTTGGCGTTTATTATTCCGATTGTGGTTGCCTGACAATTTTCGTATTTAGTGTTGTATTGATTGTATTCGGTCAGTATACTATCGTTCATTTTTATTACTACTCATTCGTCCATATTTAATTTACTAGTTGGAATAAGTATGAGTGGGCTTACCCCCTTTTGGGTAAAGGTGAGCGCATCCCGTGCTTATCGCCTTCTCTACTAGTTGTGAATTGAATGTACACGGCCGGTCCTTTGGTTCTTTCTAAGAACTTATACGAATGATATTTGTACGTACACGGTCGGTTCCGTGGTTCAATAACGTAATAATATTTGTGAGAACACGGTCGGCTCCGAGGTTCAATAATTTAATGGTATTCGTAAGTGCAGGGTGAGTATGCGGTTTGGTACTCGGGTTATTATGCGGTCGGTTCCACTGTCATGATTTCCGACTTGAGGTAGTCATGGACATGATTACACCGTCGATTCCATGTGTAAATCGGGTAACATGTAATATACTCGGTCAGGTTATGAGAAAACGTTCTTGAAGGACAAATAAATGGTTTCATTAATTTTGAAAGGGGTGCCTCATTAAAACTTCCTCGGCCAAAACCCTCCTTAGGGAAAAAAGACCGAGGTAGGAAAGAGTGCACTACATTATAATTAACTGAAGTAAAATTTCAAATGATCAATGTTCCATGTTCTGAGGATGGGCTTGCCATCTAAGTGCTCCAGCCGATAAGCTCTGTTCCCCAAATTGTCGCTTACTTTGAAAGGTCCTTCCTAGTTTGGAACGAATTTTCCTTCGGCAGCATCCTTTCGGGCGTCTCCCGTCATACGCCATACCAAGTCTCCTGGTTGAAAAGCTCGTGGTTTGACCTTCGAGTTATATCGCCGGGCAGTCTATTGTTTGCTGGCCTCTTCCCGTATTCGGGCCTTCTATCGCAGTTCCTCTAGAAGGTCAAGCTCTGTCTTCATGCATTCTTCATTAATCTTCAATTTATTCATTTGACGGCGCAAGGTGGTTTCACCAACTTCGACTGGTAACATGGAGTCTGTCCCATAGGTCAAGTTATACGGAGTTTCTCCTGTTGAGGACTGGGGGTGCACCTATAAGCCCACAGTACTTCTAGCAGCTCGTCTGCCCATCTACCTTTGGTTGTACCAAGCTTTTTCTTTAGCTGACCGAGTATGACCTTGTTTACTGCTTCCGCCTGACCATTGGTTTGCGGGTGTTCCACCGAACTTGTGACGTGCTTAATACCCAACTCTTTTAGGAAAAACTCCAGTTTTCGGTTGACGAACTGCCGACCGTTGTCAGTGATGATCGTGTGGGGTATCCCGAATCTGCAAATTACCTTCCACATGAAAGCTTGAACGTTAGCGGCCGTAATTTTGGCTATTGGTTCTGCCTCAATCTATTTAGTGAAGTAATCAATGGCCACAATGAGAAATTTTCTTTGTCCGGATGCTGGTGGAAAAGGTTCGACTATATCCATTCCCCACTGGGCAAACGGCCATGGAGACTGAATGCAGTGCAATTCCACGGACAGTTGATGAATGATATTTGTCGTTTACCTGACCGACCGTTAACTGAGAATCACTTAGGCAGACTAAGTGTTCTACTCCCATATCTATAGCTAATAACAAACCGGCAATAAGTGCTTCATATTCGGCCTGATTGTTGGACGCTTTGAAGGTGAAGCGTAATGACTGTTCGAGTCTTACCCCGGTCGGACTTTCTAAGACTACGCCTGCTCCACAACCTTTTTGATTTGAAGAGCTATCCACATACAACTTCCACGAGTTTTTCTTCTAGGCCGACAACTCATTACCCGGAACTTGTAATTCTGCCACGAAATCAGCTAAGCATTGTGCCCGTATGGGCTCCCCAGGCTCGAAGGATAGGTAGAACTCGGATAACTCAATAGACCAAGAGATCATTCGTCCGGCTAAATCCGGCCTTAACAGGACTTTCCCAATTGGATGGTCTGTTTTGACTGTTATTGGATGCCCCTGGAAATATGGTCGCAGCCTTCTTGCCGTGTACAACAACGCAATGGTTGTCTTTTCAATTAACTGGTATCGCGTTTTTGCGTCGTGAAGTGTCCGGCCGGTGAAGTAGACGGGCCTGAAGCCTTCTTCTTGGACCAGAGCTGAACTCACAGCATCCTCTGAGATGGATAGATAGAGCAGCAGCTGACTTCCAGCCCGTGGCTTCTCGAGAATCGGCGTTGAAGATACGACTGCCTTTATCTCTTTGAATGCATCCTCGCACCTATCATCCCACTTGAATTTATACGCTTTCTTTAGAATCTTGATTATGGGACAAATTTTCTCGGTCATCCTTGGCAGGAATCTGGACACAGATATCAGTCTTCCCACCAACCTTTGCACTTCTTTCAGGTTTATCGGGCTTCTCATAGATGAAATTGCCTCGCACTTGTCGGGGTTAGCTTCTATTCCTCGGTGTGTAAGCATGAAACCCAAGAACTTTCCCCCTTCTACACCAAAAACGCACTTAGCCGGGTTTAACCTCATATTGTAAAGGCGTAGCTGCGAGAATATCTCGGCCAGGTCATCGAGGTGTTGTTCGAACATTTCGGATTTGACTACCATATCATCTACATATACTTCTAGGTTCCTACCAATCTGTTTCTCAAATACTCGGTCCATGAGTCTCTGGTATGTTGCGCCAGCATTTTTGAGTCCGAATGGCATAACTTGATAACAATAGTTGGCGGATTCCGTAATGAAGGTCGTCTTGTCTACATCCGATCTGTGCATTGGTATTTGATTGTACCTTGAAAAGGCATCCAAAAAACTGAGTACTTTGTGGCCGACTGCTCCATATACTAATCGGTCAATGCTAGGCAGCGGGTACGCGTCTTTAGGGTATGCTTTGTTTAGATCGGTGTAGTCAGTACACATCCTCCATTTTCCATTACTCTTCTTCACCAGAACTATATTGGCCAACCAGGTCGTGTATAGGATTTCTCTAATAAAGCCTGCTTTGAGTAGTTTCTGCACTTCCTCTATGGCTGCTTGCCTCTCTTCCTCACCGAGCCGTCTTTTCTTCTGAGTGACTGGTCTTGCTTCAATGCACACAGACAGCTTGTGTGTCATTACCTTAGGGTCAATTCCCGGCATGTTGTCGGCCGTCCATGCGAATAAGTCTTTGTTTCTGACCAATGTTGTCTTCAGTGTTTGGCTTTCTTCGGGTGTTAAGGATCGCCCCAACTGCGTATTTTACCCTTCTGCTCCTAACTGCCATTCCTCCACTGTATCTCTCGGCTCCATCCTAATTTCGTCGTTCATTCGGGGATCAAGGTCCGTCATGGCAACCATCCTCTGCCCTACATCGCGTTTGGTCGATGTGATTGTTGGTGACAACCTAAGGCTTGCCACATAGCACTCACGTGTTGTACGTTGGTCTGCGTACACGGTTGCAACATCTCCACGTTCGGTGGGAAATTTCATGGCGAGATGGGGTGTAGAGACGATAGCTCCTAACTTGTTTAAAGACGGTCGTCCCAGAAGCACATTGTACGATGTATTGACATCCACTATTAAGTACCTTACGAGTATCATTCGGTGTCCTCGGTCAGTATTCCCGAACTTAGTGCGCAGATCAATATAACCCTTCGTGTCAACCCTTTCTCCAGAAAAGCCTACTATCTGCTCTTCTAGAGGAATGATAGCATCTTCGTTCAAACTCATCTTTTTGAAGGTTTTCCAATACAGGACGTCTACTGAGCTCCCTTGATCGACCAACGTCTTTCTGATTTCGCAATTTGCGACTTCGATGGCGATGACCATTGGATCGTCTTGGCGGGTATCAATGTTTCTGAAATCTCGGTCGGTGAAAACAATGTCCGGCATAGTTCTTCTCGGCCGACTATCAAGCACATGCACACTTTTAACAATTCTCAAATGTCTCTTCCTTGCTGAGTGTGACAGACCTCCTCCTCCGAATCCTCCTGAGATGGTGTTGATGACTGTTCGGCCATCGTTATTGCAAGTTCTCGGACTTCTTTCCCGGGATCGTTCTTGTCTTGGTTGTTCATTCGCTCGAGGTCTGGGGTTCCAATGTTCTGGGGTCCTTGCTCTTTGTTGGGCGTATTGTCTATTTCCTGCTCTTTGTACATAGCGCTGCAAGTGTCCGGCCTGTATAAGTTCCTCTATCTTGTCTTTCAGAGCGATGCACTCCTCTGTGGTATGACCGTGATTGCGATGATATCGGCAATGTTTGGTTTGATCTACACGAGGGGGCAAGGGGAACTTACGGGGGGCCGGAATAAGCTCGGCACTGAGCGCTTCCTCCAAGATCCGAGCTCGGCCCGTGTTCAGGGGGGTATACTTTGCAAATCTCAAGGGCGGAGGGAACTCTCTCGCCTTCTGTGGATTTCTATCTCGGTCGTTCCGCCTTCCTTGGCCTTGATCGGCTCTAGCGTGCGTTTTGAATTCTCGTAACTCCTCCACATACATGAACTGCGCAGCTCTCTAGCGAAGCTCCTCCATGCTCGCGGCTGGTTGCATAGCTAAACTATCCGCGAATGGGTTTGACCAAAGAGCGGTGGTTAAGTAGACCATTGCTACTTCCGGCAGGAGGCCACGGATGTTCAACGCGACCTGGCCGAACCTATCCATGAACGTCCGGAGTGACTCCCCCTTCTCTTGCCGAACATTAGCTAGCGCGATTGGTGTTAAGTTGTGCGGCTTGCTCGTTGCGAACTGTGCCGCAAATTTGGTTTTAAGGTCCTCGAAGGAATCGATTGACTTCGGCGGAAGTTGGGTAAACCAACTAAGCGCCATCCCCCTCAGAGAGGCTGGGAAAACTTTGCAGTATACGTGAGTGTCCCTCATGTATATGGACAGTTGCGCTACATACGCGTTGATGTGTTCGTTTGGGTCAGAGGTTTCGTCGTATCTATCTAGCGTGGGGCTTTTCCAACCCTTGGGCAGCCTCGTAGTCATAATCTCATCCGTGAAAGGGTATTGATCGGAAATGTTGGCCCTCGTCGTCTGATATGTTTCATCTCTGGTTTCCTTATTGCGATCTTGCTTGTTACGCCCCTCCTTTCGATCCTCATGCCGCGAACCTTCCACTCGGCTCTCTCGCCGAGAACCTTCTTCCTTTCGGGTTTCGTGCCGAGAGCCCTCTTCCCTTTGGGTCTCATGCCGAGATCCGTCTTCCCTCTGGGTCTCACGCCGAGAACCTTCTCCGGGGATGTTTTCAATGTGGGTTCGTTCTACCCTGTCAATCCTCTGCCTCAACCTTTTGTTCTCCTCTCGGAGGACATCTAGGGTGCCAGCATGACGCATCCGGTCCTCCTTACACAGTTTCCTCATCATTTCCAGCTCCTGCTTCATCTCGGCCAGTATGGCCATTGGGTCTTCCCCGAAATGATTTTGTTGGCTTCCTTGATTCCTGGTCATCACCATTGTCCTGTCGAGTTGATCTCGGCCCCACGGTGGGCACCAAAATGTTCTTGTATGAGACCGGTCGGCTCTTACAGGCAATAGCTCCTCTAAGGTATCTTTCTGTGATGAAATCCCACTACCTTTCCTTCTCGGTTCTGATGGTGCATTGTCCCGGGAGGGGGTCCTGCAGGCACTCCGACGCTCAAGTCAGTATATGTTCTAATGAAAAGTCAAATAAACTTAGGTCAAGTAACCGTACCTTATTTTGTGGGGTTCTCTTGTCTTTTATACTTATTTAGGTGGGCCTTAAGTGGATGGGCCTACGGCCCAATATGGCTTCTTATCTGATTGGTGCCACGCGTCAATTGCAGAGAGAGCTGTATAGATAGACAAATTCTTGGTCTACCAACCGGTTATTAGTCGGTCGATTGTGCAACTATGTGTTAATTTTTTAGTATTCGGTCTATCAGGTAGTACACATTTTATTATACTGTATGTACCGTCTTAACTTATGATCTAAATTCAATTTAATTATAGTACTCAACCAATTGATAAGATTATTGAGTACTGAATTACTGAATTTAACTTCGTTATATGCAGTACTATAAATATACCTCAAATTCAAGTATTGATTTACATAAGTATTTATTTTTACTTTATTTATGCCTGCCACAAATACGTCGAAACCTCGTAATATAAGAAGAAAATAAATGTTAAAAGAAATGCAAATCAAATATATAAAAAATTGATAAAAAGGTGAAATATTTATTAATGTGTCTTAAAATTTAAATTATCAATCATACATACTATATATAAGTTTAATACGTTGAAAGAGATTGATAATAATATTCAATTTTCAAATAAATATAAAAATATGTTAACAAAATAATTTACTACAACCCATAATCATTGTTAACTTTTAAAATAAA
>Ga0123340_1000798_pt1 | contig 23556 bp, 16 predicted proteins | sample SirMexnodulemix_FD_89961 | JGI IMG/M metagenome (GOLD analysis project Ga0123340, IMG submission 89961) | Root nodule microbial communities of legume samples collected from Mexico - Siratro Mexico nodule mix | ecosystem: Host-associated > Plants > Roots > Nodule | place: Mexico: Nepantla...
ACACAATTATATATATATATATATATTAATGTAATAAAAATGTAAACGCAGGAAGTACATATATTTTTGCTATTATAAAATAAGATAATTAAATATTATTATCTATTGTACATTGTATTAAAATCATGTTGTGATAAAACCGTTTGATTGTATAGAATTATAAATTCTAAGAGTCTCTTCCTAATTATTTATTTTCTAATTTTTTCTCCAATATACTTTTTTTTCATTTTATATTAGAGCCCTTTATTGTAAATTTTGTATTGTAACTTTCAAATCTTATGAAGAGTAAAATAAGAAAACAAATTGTTCATACCAAATTGGAGAAATACATTGTCGTAAGTGATGTGAAACTCTAATAATTGATTGTAATAAAACAACCACGTGTAACTTTCAACTTTAGTTATTGTTATTCGAAAATAAAAACATAAAATATTCACTTAAGAGTAAGCCTAATAGTAAGCAGTTAAGTAATCCAAATTCCTATGCACACTACAAGACATTCTGGTAGTTATGCCTACTTTCATCTCTCTAAGTTTGTTTCAATCATGTCAAAATAAATATTGTGCTGCTTAGCAACACATTCTTGATGAATTTGTGGTTTGAGTGATGAAAAAAAGTTTGAAAAAAATCAGAACTGAACCAAAGAAAGATGATAGTATTTTGTTTGAATTCTTTTCGTCCATCCAAAGTAACCAACTCTTTGTTCGTAGTGTTTCGAAAAATATATGTCCAAACGTCATAGACAGAAGAGAAGAGGTGAGATTTTGCAACAAAATTACTATTGTGTTATATCCAATGCTTTTCTGACCCATTTACTCATAATACCATTCATATAGCTATCAATGATTATCTCACTTTCCATTTTGTGTTTTAATCTGCTTAGCCTCTAGGTGATACCTCTCCAATTCATCATCAAGTTCTTTAGCAGTCACTTTTCTATTAGTGCTCTTTACTTTTGCGTGGCCTCTTTGAACGCGGTGAGACCTCTCCAAGGCATGATCAAGATCTCTAAAATTTAACTTTCGAATATATCTCTCCTCTTCTCGGCCCCTTGGAAGGTGGCCCTGTACAAAGTCATCGTGGAACCTCCTACCACCAACTCTTCCTCCTTTGCTGCAAACAACGTAGTACAGAACTTACAATCAATAGAACTTACTTAAGAAAAGGGACATGCAAGAATAAACCTGACAATGTATATACTCACAATTCCATGGCATGGCCATGGTAACATATTAGGGAATGTGGCTCCAAACTCTATATACGTTTGACCCTTATTTATTACAAATATTCATTCACTCAGACAAAATAACTACTTAAATTTCTAATTTTACTCAAGATCTAGGATAAACATAAGGTGATTTCATGTAACAAGAGAGCAGCTGCAATGTTGAGACTAGGTAATAGAGATATATATAGAACTGAAAAGCTAAAACGATCAAGGATCAGAATTTCATACCTTAGAAGCGAATCATTTGGTCTTCCCAGTAAGTTATTTTGACGAAAAGGAGCAACAACAGGAGAACTAGTTCCAACGAGCTCAATCTGCAATGGTTTTCCATCAAGCCTCATATTGTTGTATTTCTTGATGGCTGATAAAGCATCAGAGTGTCTCACGAACACAACTTCTGCCGTTCCCTTTGATCTCCCATTCTCATCATAATGAATGGAGTATCTTTTCAGTTCACCCTCTTCCGAGAAAAGCCGCTGAGAAGTCATGCATGATTTTTCAATTCTTAACATTATTTGTAGACCAAAAAACATAGGGTATCTCTCATCACAATTATTGGAAGAGTTCTACAACGACAGAAAAATTATAGATGTTTGATACAGGCCATTAGGGTATCATGCAGCAATACCTTGGTTCCAATGCTTTAAAGACAATGACCTTGATTCTTACATGTCAATTTGGGAATTTCATCTCTTTTCACAAAACATAAGATACCAGAGAGAGACGAAATTAATGAATTATAAGAACTACAAAATACAAGTACATGGAGCACGACACGACCAATTTTGACCCAAATTTGAATAGCCTAAACTAAGTTTTACCCAAAAATAAATTTGTAATATCATTATAAAAAAAAACAATTACTAGCATACGAAAGATGCGAGGAAAAAATGGATCACAACACATTAAAAAGAAAACATTAACCAAGGAGGGAGAAAAGAAAGCAAAGAAAGAGTTTCTTATGTAGATGGTGACAAAACCTTGATATCCCCGTTTGAAACTCCGTGATCCAAGTTAGATATCAAGAGTTTGGTGCCACTTTCGATCACAGCGTCACCGTCATCTTCAAAATCCATTTCTGGAATTATTCCGTGTTGCCTTGCCTAACAATCAAAACGGTGCGTCAGCACTAACACTCTTTTCTTCGTCACAGTAATAATAAGGAAAACAGAAATGAGCAATGAGTGGATGAAACCCTAACTCACCCGCGGGACGGGATACGGCGTCGTTCTGGCCGCGCGGCGAGCAAACGTGAACCGCCGACGAGACGCCGCCGCCTCGGCGGAGCACCTCATAATGTCGTCGAGTGACATGTCTAGGCCGGCGACCATTCTCGTCGGAAAATAAAGTGAGGGCTTAGGGTTTTGCGAAGAGTGTAGTGTCTTTGTGAAGTGTGTTTGTGCTGCTCTGAATATTTGAATACCGTGTGCAGTGTGAGTGAGACGAAGAAGAAAGAAGGATTTGGTGTATTCGCCATTGCATGCATTCGTTTGTTTGGCATTCTAGAATCGTTGATAAAGATCAAACGGTCACTATTTTGTCTATGTAAATCAACGTAATAACTATATCGTCCGTCGATCTTTCATCCAACGATTATAATTCGCCAAGATATTATCGCTCCAATGACACCGTTTCCGAGGAAGACTGTGTGTAGTGTAATTCTTAAAAAAGACTGTTCTGAAATTGATTTTGTTATTCAGGAACTAACTGTTCCAGAATAGACTTTATTTTGGGCTTATTTAAAAAAAAAAAAAAAAAACTTTTAAACAAAAAAAGACATTTGCATAAGAAAAAAAAAATAAAAGAAAATAAAATCACTGTGATCCTAAACTGCAAAAACTTAACGAAAGTGAGGACATAAAAGTCATTTCAGATTCTGCAAATCCCCGTCCCAGTCGTTTCGTTTCCTTTCTCTCTTCTCTCCTTTGTCTGCGTCGCCACTCTTCCTCTCGAGAAACCAACAGACACAATCACACACGTTACATGGACCACCACACGATTAACCTCCCACCTTCCACCACCACGGTGGCGCCGCCGGTGAATATTGACGTTCCCATGCTTCCTCCCAAAACTAAAGAGGAAGGCGAACTCTCTTCTGACGCGGAGGACGATGTCGATGTATTCTTCACCAAACCCTCACTTTTTCTTATTTATTTATTTATTTTTCTCCAATTCTCTCTTTTTAGTGTGATACAATTGTTGACCTTCTTCTTCTTCTTAATATTATTATTATTATTATTAGTCAGTCCCGCTGTTTGTTCTGATTGTCTCTATTTATTTATTTTTTATTACGAATTGCGAACTCGGTAATTTGTGTTTGTTAGCTAGTGAATTTATCTAGGTTGCTGTAGATCTGAAGAGTTTCTGGAGAACACTACTCGGTTCTGTTTCTCTGGCATTTGAGAGCTATGCAGAGTTGGGTTTTTGTGTTTATTTATTTGATTTTGTTTTTATTTGGATAAAGTAGTGGATATGGGGAATGGAAGAGTGTCGAAATTTGACTGCATGTGTTGTTCTTGTTTTCTTGCTGGATTTAAATTTATCGATTATTTGTTTACTTTCTTTTTTGTTAATGAGTACTTTGTGTGCACCAGGATAACCTTGAAAGCTCGAATGTGCAATCCACTCCTGCTGTTGGGAGTAGTTCTGTCCCATTGGTGCGAAAGAGTACAACAGGCGTTCAGGATGGTGAGATTTGCTAACTTTCTATTAAAGGAAAAATTGAGTGTGTTATCAGCCTTGTGTCGTGGATTATCTGAATAATTTATAGAGTCTTTTCTAGTTGGAGCATCACTTTTCTCTTTTGGCGTAATCTTGAACGGTATATATCACTTGTCCGGGCTTACTGGTCTGGTTTATGGATTTGAAAACTTCATCTGAGCTGTTGAGATGGAAATGGGTATATATGATGATATGTCTATCTATGATTGCTTATATGATTTTTAGTTTTACAGGTGGGGTAAGAGCTTTTTAATGTATTTTTCTTTGAAACCTTACTGGTTTACTGTGCACATCATCTTCTAAAAATCATTTACCGACTCGTACAGAATCTAAATGGTAAATTTTTATGGCAATATTTTACAGGTTCAACTAATGTACAGTTGCAAACTACCATACAACAAACTTCGCAGAAAGACTTAAAAAAGAACCAATTACCTCCTAAATCTTCTCCATGGACGGGTCATGTCAGTACTGATAAAAATCTTGTGATAAGTTTTTCTGATGATGACAGTGGTAGTGACCATGAAACTAAAGGTAATGCATCCAGGTTAGACAGCAGTATAAAGAGGACTAACTCATCCTTGGGAAAATCTAATAAGCTAAAGCAAACATGTTTACCCAAGGAAGTGCCCAAGGGACCATCCTTAAGTCGCACCTTTGTCTCATCAATGACCAAAATATCTGGTTCTAATTCTAAGGGTGTTGGATCCATGCCACCAGTACAAGGATCAAAAGCTAGAAATTTCAATCTAGTGAACAAAAATTTGGTGCGTGGACGGGATCAAGGATTAGTGTCAAATGACAATAAACTTCAGGATTTACGGCATCAGATTGCACTTCGCGAAAACGAGCTCAAGCTGAAGGCAGCCCAGCAAAATAAGGAGAGTGTATCAGTTTTGAGTAAGGACCACAGTGCCATGAACCCAAAGAAGCCGGTGTTAACGCCCAGTAAAAGTACTCCTGTTTCCTCTGGACCTGCACAATTTGAGCCTACAGAGCCATCTAAGAAGCGCTTGAAACATAGCACATCTAATGGTATCTCTCAAGCTGTTGATAGTCAGCAAGAAGTTACAGCTGTTAAATCTATGTTGCCTCCAAAAGACTCTACATTAGGAAACCCTCAGGAAAGAAACAAGGTTGATCGGGGCCAAAAACAGACTCAATTATATAGAGTAGAGCCAAAACCTGGCGTATCACGAAGACAACCTGACAGTAATCTTGATAATCCATTGGAAAATATGCCTCGTAGATCAAGTGATGGTAAATACTTTTTCTTCATATGCCACCTGTACCTTAGTAACTTTGGTCTGCAAACTGGCTAATGAACTTTGTTGTACTATTCTGGATTTTAGAAATTGAAGAAAGCTTTTAATCAAGCTACTTGTACTCTACATCAGATTCCCAAATCCCTAAAATTGAACAAATGTTTCCCGATTTTGCTTTTATCTTTTCAACAACCCCTTAGCTTTTATGATGCAGTGTTTTCATTATCATATCTCCAGATTTTGGCCACAAGTTTAAGCAAAGGAGCTTCCATGTGCCGTTGCAAATTTTATATCACGTATTTTTAGTCAAAATATAAAATCATATTGCCGTGTTATATGAATGTGTAAAGTATTATTATCTAATCCTACTTGGCTATTGATTTAAATATTGAGTAAGTATTACAAATCCAATCACTTGATAGCAACCTAGCCCAAACACTAGAGAGTCAAGCATGTTTAAGTTATTTTCTGTTTATAATCTCTCATGATCTAATTATACTGTTTAGGTGATGTCAATTATGGTTGCAATCAAACTGAGAAGAGTAGTAAGCTGGTGACCCCTGGTGTTGCTTTGAACCAAAATGCAGTGCCAGCAAATAGAACTTCCGATACCGTGTCAAAAAGTTTTGTGAGTTATAGTTTATTTTACTTGACATTTTCCCTTTCTACTTTGTGATTTCATAGAAAACTCCATCATTTGATCTTTGTAATAGACTGCTTTCTTTTATGATTTATTAGTGAAATATGGTTTAACAATGTCGAAAAGTGTAGGGTTTGTTTATGCATCAAGTTCCGTCCTGAAGAGGCTTATAAAATGTATGACGTTGTATACTTATGTGTTTTTCATCTTGTTTGACTCTCTCTCCCCTCCTATCCTCTCTTGTAGGAAGCATTAAGCAATGCCTCAGAGCATACCAACGTAGATTTACAGTCATTTTTTGGTATGGAAGAATTGATAGACAAGGAACTGGAAGAAGCTCAAGAGCACAGGCACAAATGTAAAATTGAAGAAAGAAATGCTCTTAAGGCTTATCTTAAAGCTCAGAGGTCTTTGCTTGAGGCTAATGCACGATGCACCAATCTTTATCACAAGAGCGAATTGTATTCAGCTAAATTACGGTCTTTAATTTTAAGCAGTTCTGGCTTATCTTGGCCTTCAGGGCAGCACCAACATCATGATATAGAGTTGGATTACTTACCTAGACTTGGATATGAAGTGCCCACATCAAGCTGTCAGAGGTTGGCTGAGTATAATGATATTAATAATCCCAGTTTTGATTCTAATAACCAAGGGATCAATAATAGGCATTCCAATACATCCAATCACCACGTCACTCGAGCAAATTTAGGGTCTGAACCTTTTGGTGAGCCAGATGCCAGTACATCAGAGCCATTGCCTCAAAGGAATAATTATGCTGTAGATGAAGTTTACTCTCCTTCGGATGAATTAGGTACATCAGCTAATGAAAATGAAGAGAGCTCTCTATCAGGATATGTTTCTAATCATAACCGTGATGCTGACTATTTTAGGAAACAAGACTCTGTTTCCAAATTAGTGGACAGAGATACAACATCAAATGCAATTTTTTCTAGTGATAATCCTCAGGATTCTTTGCTTCTTGAAGCAAAATTAAGATCTGAATTATTTGCACGATTTGGGACAAGAGCTAAGGAGAGAAGCAATTCGTGTAATGATGTAGAACCTGCTGCTGAACGAGGAGGTGAAAATGAGGTTGGAAATGAGAAAACCCAGGTGCTTCATAAGGTTGCTGTTCCACACTCTAGGGCAGAAGATGATCTTAATGGTATTTCTTTTCCTTCAAAAAGTGTGTTCTGGTGTGGTGTTTTCTTATATAGATACAACTGTTAAGTCCTGTGTTACTGATCATGAATCCTTAGCTATAAATGTTGCATATGTAAACTGTATAATTAATATGCTCTATCCTCCTCTCCCTTGCCATCACATTTATATATCTTTACTAAAATATATATTTAAATTTTCTAACATGAATATTTGCCACCAAATATTTTGGATTACTGTGATTGTATCAACTGTTAATGCCAAAGAGAAACAAATCTTGATTTGTATGCTTTTATAGTTGAGGTATGTCGTACTTTCTTTAAATCAGTTCATATGAATGTTGTTTTTAATGCATATATTTTACTATAATTTATGTCTTTTGTCAGCTATTTCAAATGAATGTGCTTACAGTATCTATTATGTATTTAATGATAAGGTTTTCCTATCATTCAATGTTGGTTTTTGAGTACAATTAGTTTCGTTTATCGAATCCATGCCATTCTTTCGGTGCATAGAAATTGTTTATAAGGTGCTTGTTGGAGGCAACTATATGGTACCTGGCTGGTTGCTCAGTTTTTATGATGGTACTCCAAAAGCATAGGCTATGATTTAGTGGCTGAATTTTCTCCAATTGACTGGCCGTTTTAGTTCTACTTTATCATGTTTTCTTATGGACTTGCATGTTTATCACTTGTATTGAATATTTTGTTCAATAACTCTAGGCATTGAGAGTCATGAAAGGAGTGTCTTTGTGGACATGAACGAGAATCAAAGTCAGCAAAACATTGGCAGAAATTCTGTGATTGTCAACCACAGCATTGGTTCAAGAGTTCAAGGAGATATGCCTTGTGAAGGTCACCTGTCTAAAAATACATTTGGCATCCCACCTTTGATTTTTAGGAGTTCATTCAGTAAGCTGAGAGGAATGTTTCCATTCAATACAAATCAATTACAGAGTAAAAATATGTTTATTAATGCTAATGATGCTCCAAATGGAAATTCTACTTCCCTCAGTTCTAATGAAAGAAAGTGTAGCAATGTTTTAGCAATATCAATGCCTGTCAATATTGGAAATTTACTCTCAGATGATAGCTCCTATGGCCACAGTGCTGCAGTTGATCCATTTTGGCCACTTTGCATGTATGAGCTGCGAGGAAAGTGCAACAATGATGAGTGTCCCTGGCAACATGCGAAGGACTATGGTGATGAAAACATTCAGCACACTGATTCTAATAATGCAGGTATAGAATTAGTTAACGTTTTGAAACCTATTCTATCTTGTCTTCGTTGATGTCAAACTTTGAGAATTTCCATGTGGTATTCTTTTAGTATTCTTTGGGTACTTTCCAAAGCTGAACTTTTTGTTCATATGATATAAGTGGGTCAATGAACAACAATACTATGTAAAAAAAGTGCATGTGCAATAAAGCTTGTAAATTGCGTGAACCATGTTGGGTTTTGGGTTAAGCCAATTTTACATTGGATGTAGTGTGAGTTAGTGTACTGTCCTGGACAAACACATGATGAAGAACATCTCGTAATATTAAGTATTAATTAAAGGGACATCGCCCTTCGGGTGATGTGATAAGGATCACCTATTAGGCGATTAACGTGACAATCATGAGATGCTGCTTTCATTAAATCTAGTGATATCAATACTACTGAGGAATTAGAGTGTAAGTATTGAGTAAAGAAACATCACCTCTTGGGCGATGTGATTATCGGCGAGGGGTCACCTATTAGGTAATGACAGTGATGATCATAAAGAATCATATTCACAAGTTTAGCGAGATTGACGGAAACAACAAACTGTGTCCGAAACTTTCAGTGTTTGAACAACAATTGAATCTTAGGATTTCGGAATCCGTTTTTCTGGTATCTCGTATCTTTCTAGTTAGTTTTCTAGTATTTAACACTTCCTAGGAATGCTAAAAAGGAGAGGTTCCTATAAATAGAACACATCCTAGATAAGAGAGAACACTTGAACTTATGTCACTACTTTAAACCAGAACAGTTAGGAAAATTAATTAAACTCCTCATTTTTATTAAAATTGTTTCCTTGTATTGTTTACTTTGACATTTCGTAAACCATTATCTTTATCTTTTTTTATAAGGTGCAATTGAGAAAATGGTAATTAATGTCAGCTTGGATTTAAAATGACAAAGGTATTTTTTTTCTTTAAAAAGTGACTTAAGAAAGAAAAAATGCAATGAAATGAGAGAAATGACAAAAAAGGAAAAAGACTTTTGAGTCTCTAAAATATCTAAAACATGTTATATGTACAACAGAATTACATCAATGAGAGACACAAGAAACATGAAATGTGATGTGATAGAGAGATAAAGTGATAAAATGTATATAAATTGTTCTATGAATAACACATTTTAATATCCTATGATTTGCTAACTTACACTCTAATGGCACTGTTTTATAGGCATTTAATACTTCCCTTGAGCTATATTTAATGAACGAATCCTTGTAATTCAGATTTCAGATTAAACTACTAAAATTTCTTATTGATGCATGAAATTGGTTTCTTAATTCTTCCTCAAAGGCGAACCACAATATTGGAAAATCTAGAAATATATAGTGTATTAACTTGACTATTAAGTAATGCTGGAACTCCATCATCGACTATTAACCAGAACCAGTTGTGAATATAAATAAATGGAATTTGATTACAGAATCGGAAGTATATTATTTTTAGATTGCTTTTCTGAAGACTTATAGCCAATTTTGGTTGATTGTCAAGGGAGATTATCATTGCATCAACAAAATTGGAACGATGTGGCAAAAGGTCCCAAGTGTCACAAAGCTACTATTCTACCAACTTACCTTGTTGGTTTAGATACTCTGAAAGCAGATCGATTTGCATATAAACCTGTTGTGGCACGTAGAAATGCTCAATGCTGGCAGAAACATTTCACCCTTACTTTAGCTACTTCAAGTCTGCTTGGAAATGGTATACCTGTGGATGGTCCGTTACTGAATGGTGGTAATGAACGCATAGAGGTCCATGGTGCTTGGAACAATCAGTTGTCTTCTTTTCATTGGAGAAGTGGATCTGGGGTTTGTTGCTTTTAACTAATTTTTTATTTATTTTGTGTTTATTACACTTCTATTGGTTTTCTATTATTATCTCTTTAATTATGTTTCAGTCTAAGACTCCAAGGTTATCACTCAGATGCAGAAGTGAGCAAAATGGGTCAACTGTAAATATATTTTGATTTTTTATGATTTTATTTTGGTTTGATAGAATTATTTTTAGGATTTTATTTGGTTATACGTGTGATGGATTATTGAGAACACTTGGAAAAATGCATACTTGCCAATAAGTTTTATTTTGCCTATCGAGGGACCTAATTGAAAAATAAGAAAAAATTTTAATTTTCTATTTTATTCCAAGAACACTTCGTTTTGTTCTGGTAAATTCAAAATATCTACCCTGTGGATTCTAGGTTACATGGTGAAAATATCCAGTCCTTGTGTGTCTCTTTAGTGCTTCTGTGCAGTGACACATTTCCATTCTTATATTTTGTGTAATTGTGCTTGTCAGTGTATGTACATATATTATATGTTGGCTGGTTCTTTATGTAGCTTGATGAACTATCCAAAGAGTTTCTTTCTAGTCATGGTTATAGTTCTTGGAACTTTAAATGACTTAATTTGGGAACTTGGAGTGGAAAAGTATTTATTTTGAAATAGGAAAGTTCACCGTCCAGTTTTATTGAGAACTCCCTTTTTCACTTATTTGCTATAATGTGTATTTAACGTTTTCCCTGCTCAACACGTTGATTAATCTGGTTTTGATACCTTAGTTCAAATTTATGGATTCCTTGTATTCCTTTTTCCATACTAAATTTCCATTTATTTATTGCATACTTAAAACCAAATTAAGCAGGCTATGGCTGATAGTGAACAAGCTGTTGAGATGGCTCTTCTTATTCTCAATCATGAAATTAATAAAGTGCAGGGTGTAAGGAAGGTAACATTTGTATTTGGACTGTGTTGATGATTAGTGTTCAATTTTTCCACGTATTTCCATCTCAAATTTTGGATTTTTCAGGCCCTATCTGTATTGTCAAAAGCACTGGAAAATGATCCAACATCTGTGGTTCTCTGGATTGTTTATCTACTCATTTATTATGGAAATTTGAAGCCAAATGATAAGGATGACATGTTCTTGTGTGCGGTATGTTTTTCTTTGCTTCCTAATTTTGTGTAGTCTGTGCCCTGGAGAATATTTCCTTCATCTGAAAGGAGAATGGGGAATTTTTGAAAATATATTTACTATAGATGGTAAACTGAGTAAATCTACTGATAGACTTTATTTATTATCCAGATTCAGGACAGGTCGTGGTTTGGTTTGTTGATAACTAATGGTGTCTTTCTGATTTGCTTCTATTTCCACGTAGAAGTAAAATACAAATCCAACATACATTGTCTCCATTTTACATAATATAAGAAGAACTTTAGTTATACAGCCGAATATATTGGCCTATCATTTTTAAAATATCGTTATAACCTGTCTATCATTTATAAAAGGCTAGTTATTGGCAAGTATATTCAAGGAATGACGAGTGAATGGTTGATTTAAAAAACATTTTAAGACAGTCTTGTTCGGAAGGTGGGCTATTGTGTGTTCCTTTTTTTTAGTTTCGGTGTGCATGTAGATAAGAGAGAATTTCTTGGTCTCTATTTGAATTCTCTTTTAACTTTTTGTTACCTTGTTTATTCTTCCTTTTGAGAACTGAATGTGGGCTGTGAAAACACTTAACTGTTGTTTCCCAGGTTAAGCTTTGTGAAGAATCTTATGTACTGTGGCTCATGTATATCAATAGTCAGGGAAAGCTTGATGACCGATTGGTTGCCTATGATACCGCCCTTTCAGTTCTCTGTCAGCATGCATCTGCCAATCCCAAGGACAAAATACACGATAGTGCATGCATATTGGACCTGTTTCTGCAGATGATACATTGCCTATACATTTCAGGGAATGTTGAGAAGGCCATTGAAAGAACTTATGGAATATTCCCTACAACAACAAAATCCAATGAACCTCATCATCTGTCACTCTCAGATATACTCAATTGCTTAACAGTGTCTGACAAATGTGTATTCTGGATTTGTTGTGTTTACTTAGTTATTTACAGGAGATTGCCTGATGCTGTAGTTCAGAAGTTTGAATCTGAGAAAGATCTCCTTGATATTGAATGGCCCTTTGTCAATTTATCTGAAGATGACAAGGAGATGGCTATTAAACTTGTGGAAACGGCTGTTGAATCTATTGATTCTTTTGTCTATAACGAATCTGGAAAAAGTGAAGTTAATCTCAGGTCTGCTCAACTTTTTGCTCTCAATCATCTGAGATGCCTGGCTGCCCTTGATAGCCAAGAATGCTTGAGAGATTTGCTGGATAAATACATTAAGCTGTATCCATCGTGCTTAGAACTGGTCCTGGTATCAGCTCGAATACAAAAACAGAATATTCATGTTGATAGTTTCATGGGATTTGAGGAAGCCGTTAACAGATGGCCAAAAGAAGTTCCTGGTATACAATGCATCTGGAATCAGTATATTGAAAATACCCTCCACAATCAAAGAACTGATCTTGCAAAAGAAATTACAGTTCGATGGTTCCAGACTGTTTGGCAAGGACAAGATCTCCCTATTGGGGGGGTGAAGATCGCTGATCCGGACAGATGCGGCACTGATCATAAACAAATAGATACAATGTTTGGATTTCTTAATCTATCTCTCTATAATTTTTTCCAGAATGATACAACAGCAGCATGCATAGCTTTTGACAAGGCAAAGAGTACTACTTGTTTTGGAGGTTTAGAGCAATGTATGAGAAACTATGTGATGTTTCTGGTTTATGATGCGTTGAGCTTGAAGGAGGATGGTCCTGATGGTGCCATTAAGAAGATTTTGGAGTTATATGCAGATGCTTCCTCTCAGGCATTGCTAGTCCCCAAGGTGTTGACAAGAAAATTTGTTGACAACATCAAGAAGCCAAGACTACAGCATCTCATTAGTAACATAGTTAGTCCAGTTCTATTAGACTGTTCTCTGCTAAATTTGATACTTCAATCATGGTTTGGTTCATCTCTTTTACCCCAAACTATTAGTGACCCCAAACATTTGGTGGATTTTGTAGAAGCCGTTATGGAGGCTGTTCCTCACAACTTCCAATTAGCTATTAATGTGTGCAAACTATTCATCAAGCAATACAATTCTTCTGACTCAAGACCAGCCAGAACTCAATTGTTTTGGGCTTGTTCAACCCTGGTAAATGCAATTTTGGATTCCATGCCAATACCACCAGAATACGTCTGGGTGGAAGCTGCTGAACTTTTGCACAATGCTATGGGCATTGAGGGAATATTTGACAGGTTTTATAGAAGGGCTCTGTCAGTGTATCCATTTTCTATCATGTTGTGGAAATACTTCTATAAGCTATATATGACCAGTGGAGAAGCAAAAGATGCTGTTGATGCGGCAAAAGAAAGGGGTATTGACCTTGATTAACTAAAGATTTAGGAACTGATTGAATGTATGGTTTGGTAGGATCAACATAATTGCTGATGCAAAATTAGATGCCAGTTTTGCTTTATTTATCACAAGGCCTCAGCATGCAGATAGTTTATTCAATCCATTTTTCATGTAATTGATGTTAGCCTACACAACAAATTTGTATCCACACATGTGAAAGCCATTCCACCACAGGGAAATGTTAGTAACTCACTCTTAGACACTCCTTTTAACACTTTATTATTATTAGGTGAAATCTCGTGCTGGCAACACTAAATAATTTGAACCGAATCTCTATTTAGGTATGACCAACATGAGGTTTTAGCCGATAGTGTTGAAAAGAGTGTCAGAGCTTAGTTAGTATCATTTTCTTCCAAGTTATTATGCTGGACATGGTGGTATCATATTTTGGATATTCCAATTTTGTAGACTTATACTTTTTTCTTTTTTCTTTTTTTTTTTTTTTTTTTATTTTTTTTTATTTTTTTTTTTTTTACATACGGTATGAATAAAATTTTATTCTATTATTTTTTTCCAATTTTTTTTGTTTGTCTTTTTGTTATTATATTTTGGATATTCCAATTTTGTAGACTTTTTTTTTTTTTTTTTTTTTTTTTTTTTTTTTTTTTGAAATATTGTAGATTGTTTGTTACTTGACAGAAGGAATGAAAGAAAATATTATCCAAGGTCTTGTGCTTGGTGTTGTTTTATATTCTTTCTGTCCCTTGTGATGTGAGAGTTCATTCTGTTTTGCCCATTCAACTTTTACATGGGATACAACAAATTTTTATATATTCTAGTCACACCCATTTATACAATTATTTGTTAAAATATTAATTGATTTATGTTATTATAAAAGTATTATCAATTAGTTGTATAGAAAATAAGTTATCAACTAATTATTTTTCTATCCATGTATGTTTATAATATATCCTTATTAACTTTGCATTCAGGATTTTTATTGATCTCAGATATTTAAATTTATAATTTTATGGCGTCACATACTTTATATTTTACTTTGTGAATCGTTCTTCTTATAATTTTTTTAAATTGCAATGAATATACTATCTCTTACGTCTAATTAAGCAAAAAAAAAACTTGTTTTTCTAAATCTACCTCTACAATTCAATTATAATGTTAATCACTGAAAAATGATATTTCTTTATGTAAATCAACTTCTATAGTATAAATTTGAGTTTTCAATCATTAGTAACTATTAGAATGGAATATTTATAAATAATTATTAAGAAAAAATATATTAGAGGAATGCAAATTTATGAATTAAAAAAAATATTACAGAAGGGCCCAACCGGGTTCGAACCGGTGACCTCTTGATCTGCAGTCAAATGCTCTACCACTGAGCTATAGACCCAATTTGATAAATTTATAACTTTCAACCTATTATAAAATTAAAATATTACTGTCGTGTGTTAAATAAATTAAAAGGGCGATTTATAAGTAAATTTATAGTAACTATGTAATACTCTTTCTCTTAAATTACATGTTACTTAAATTACATGTTAAATTTGATAATTTTTTTGTCCTATTCATAATCTAAAATGTAGCTCTAATCAGTCCCAACTAAGAATATTTGTTTAATATTGAAACCATACATGTATTCTAATCTAAAAAGAACAATTTATTATTATATCCAATTTGTTTACTAACAGATAAGCAAATAAATTTAAATGAAACTGTTCTAATTTAATCCAGTGTCAACTATATACCAAAAAACCTCTTTTATAGTTATAGATAAATAAAATCTCTCAATAGTATTTATTATCTTTTTAAATGTGTTTCTAAGAATTATTATTTATTAAATTTATTAATATTAACATTGAATCCGATTTCTCCTTGGTTGATGTTTAAAATGAGCCATTATTCCCTCTCACGGTAATTTAGCTATAACCGCGAGAATTCAAATCCTGAATTTGGAGTGATGAAGCCAGAGAGTCTTTTGCTATTGCGCCACCGCAGCGAGAAGTGCACCGTCGGCTGTCCCCTACTAAATCGCTTCCTCGACGGTGGCGTTCCCTGCCACTCCATCACGGAGTTTGTTGGCGAGAGCGGTTCCGGCAAGACGCAGCTGTGCCTCCAACTCGCCCTCTCCGCCCAACTCCCCTCCTCCAGCGGCGGCCTCTCCGCCTCCTCCATCTTCATCCACACGGAGTTCCCCTTCCCCTTCCGCCGCCTCCACCAACTCTCACGCGCCTTCCGCACGTTGCACCCCGACCTCCCCGACCCCTGCGACCGCGTCTTCGTACGCGCCGTCCACTCCGCCGACGAGCTCCTCCACTTAATTCCAACCATCGAGACGTTCCTCTTGCACTCTCGCTCTCGGTGGCGGCCGGTGCGAATCGTCGTCATCGACTCCATCGCGGCTCTCTTCCGCTCCGATTTCGAGAACACCGGATCCGACCTTCGCCGCAGGTCCTCGCTGTTCTTCGGAATCTCAGGCGGATTGCGGCGGTTGGCGAAGAGATTCGGGCTGGCGGTGGTGGTGACGAATCAGGTTGTGGATTTTATTGGAGATGGTGACGTGAGGGTTGGGAATTTGAGTAATGGGCTTTATTCGTCGGGCCGACGGGTCTGCCCTGCCTTGGGCCTGGCCTGGGCCCATTGTGTTAACTCGAGGGTGTTTTTATCACGTGATGAGGATGGGCCTGTGAGAAGGAGGAGAATGAGTGTTCTGTTCGCTCCTCATTTGCCGGATTCTTCTTGCCACTTTCTTATTAAAGGAGAAGGCGTTTTCGGCGTTGAGGATATGCAAACCGAACAAGACAAAACTCTTTGACCTCTTTTCACCAATCAACCTTCTACAATCTTATTATGTATATCTATTTATTATTTTCACACTGCAAACTCAAACTAACTATACTCAACATTGTTTTTTTTTATCACAGTTCACCACTGTTGAGTTTCAATTCAAGTGCTTATTTATCTATCTTTTGCTTTAAGCTTTCAAACAAAAATGGATGACCTTGCTTATGAGCTTCAACCCAACTATATCCTGGAATTTTCCTCAATCCATGGTCGATCATATTTGATCTTGTTCTCCTGGCATCGATCCACCTACCACATTCAGCATATATATCTGACAAAACTACAAAGTGAACCGCGTTTCTTGGTTCAAGTTTATGGAGGTGATGAAGGGCAACTTCTCCTAACTTCACATTGGAATGCATTTTGCATGCTCCCAGGAGGGCACCCCAGACCTGAGCATCGGGTTCTGTTGGCATTCCATTAATTAAACTCAAAACTTCGTCAAATAAACCAGCACGTCCTAAAAGATCAACCATGCAAGCATAGTGTTCCATGTTGGGTTGAAGATTGTGCTTCTCAGTCATGGAATGGAAAATGTTCTTTCCTTCTGGAATTAAACCAGCATGTCTGCAGGCAGATAATACGCTAATGTAGGAAAGTGAATCAACATGGACATGGGTCTCTTGCATGAGTGAAAAAAGTGCGAGGGCAAGTTCACCTTGGCCATGCATTGCATAACCTGAAAGCATTGCATTCCATGAGATCGTGCTTTTATTTTCCATCTCATGAAAGCATTTCTCTGAATACCCGAGTTGTCCACATTTAGCATACATGTCAATAAGACTGTTTCCGAGCAGGGTACTAGATATAAATCCCATTCGGACTATGCAGGCATGAAAAGCCATGGCCTCTCTTAACATTGACAAATATGATACAGCCAGAAGGATGATCACAAATGTGACTAAATTGGGCCTTACACTTTCTAATTTCATTTGGTTAAAAGTGGAAATTGCTTCATTAGCACCTCCATTATGCAGGTACCCTGCAATCATCACATTCCAAGGTACCTCATTCTTTACATGCTTGATTGATTGAAACAAATTTTCAGCTGAGAAAAGACTTCCGCATTTGGCATACATGTCTATTAGAGCAACTTTTACATGCACGTCAGATTCAAAACCACTCTTTATAGTATTTCCATGAAAGCAGCTTCCTAGATCTAGGTCATCCACAAGGGCACAAGCAGAAACCAAACTCACCATGGTTCCGCTATCTGGTTGAATCCCTGTTAACTGTAATGTATGGAACATTTTGAAGGCAATAAGCGTGTCACCAAATTTGGTAAAGCCATTTATGAACGTATTCCATGCCACAACATCTTTATACTGCATTCTGTTGAATAACGCCGTAGCATACATAAATAATTCACATCTAGTGTACATCGTGACAAGGGTTGTCGCAACTGAAATATCAGACACCATGTCTGCTTTAATAGTGTAGCAGTGCACGATCTTACCTAACCCGGCATTTGAAATGTCTGCACATGCAGAAACAAGAATTTTCAGAATCGTTTTATCTGGTCTCAAACCTTCATGCCACATCTCTTGGAATATAGACAATGCTTCTCCAGGAAATCCTGCTTGGACAAGAGCTGATAAAAAGGCAGACCAAGCAACCAAATCTCTTCCTTTAAGACTCAGAAACAACTCTTTAGCTTTTTTCAACTCACCACACTTTGCATACATGCTCACAATAGGAGTAGCAACAACAATATCTGACATCATCCCTTCATGTAAAGCATAATTATGAATGTCCCTCCCTTTCTCTAGGTCTCTCATCTCTGCAGCCGCTAAAAGGGAATTTACAACCGATACCTTATTCATCTTCATACGTTGTTGTTTCATTTTATCAAGTAATTGAAGCACCTCAAAGAAACAGCCATGATGTACATATCCAGCCATCATCGTTGCCCACGAGACATCATCTTTAACCTGCATCTCGTCAAATATCCGACGAGCCAAATTCACCTCACCACATTTAGAATACATATCTATCAATGAATTAGAAACCACACCAAATCCACGTCTCCTGACCACATAACAATGAATAGACTTGCAAGAACCAACATCCTCTAATTTAGAAACAGCCGGAGTCAAGTTCAAGATGCTCACAGAATCAGGCTCCACATCCTCCTTCTGCATCCTCCGAAATATTTCCATTGCTTCACAAGGATTTGAGCTCTGAGAATACCCTGAAATCATTGCATTCCAGGAAGCAACATCCTTCATGGGCATTTTATCAAATACCTTTCTTGCACTGTCCAAGTGACCCATCTTAGAGTACATATCAACAAGTCCAGTCCCAATAAATACATCACACTCTAACTCCCTGGAAGTTATATCTTGGTGAATGGCAACACCCTCATGGAACTCCAAAGCAGCAGTGCAAGCCTTCAAAACAAAGGTGAATGTGTACTTGTCAGGTTCAAGTCCCACACATAACATTCTATGATACAATTTTATTGCTTCCTGGAATAGACGGAGTCTAGAATAGGCTCTAATCAATGAGTTCCACAGAATCAGAGATGGGTTTGTGATTGAAATAGGTGTTGATTGAGCCAAGGTGAATTGCTCTGAGACAATTAAACGGGCATGGATTTGGAGCAAAGGGTTCAAGTGTTTGCACGAACGAAGAAGGTGAAGGTAGTAGTGACTATGTTTTGCAATATTGCTCAATCTCATTGTCATGGTTTAATCTTTCTTTTCATTACAAATTTACAACACTCCTCCATAACACGACCACAACCTAAAACCTACTAAGGTTTTCGAGGTTTCATATCCTTCACAACTTATCAGGTCAACTTGCACACTTCATGAATTGGCCGAAAATTTTCACGACAAATTTCAAACATGAATTTATATTGTATTTAACTAAATTTCTTACTAAATGCAAAATTGAAAATGTAACTTGTTTTAGTTTCTTTTAATATGGTAAGATATCATTTTACTTTTATTATATTATTTAATGTTATAAATTATTAAAATATTTGATAAAGAAGATCATATCATTCTTTAATTTCGAAAAAAAGTTTATAAATATTCTAAAATAGTCACAACCAAGAAGAAATCTTAATGATAGAATATTCCTTAATACCTTAATCTCTTATTTATCCTTATAAGCTATATATAACTTTCTTAATTTAAAAACATAAATTACCTCTTCCTTTACTATTTTACCCTCAAAATTGGCGGTGCAGGTATACTCTAAAATGATAATAATAATAATACATTTAGCGTTTTGTTTTTATCAAAGTTTCTATTATACTTCAAATGCGTAAATTAAAATACTAAAAACAGAATTTTTTTTGTAAATAATTTTAAATCTTCCTAAAACACTTTTTCCATATAAAATCTTCTTAATTATCAAATAAATCAATACATTAAAATATTTTTTTAACTATAAGGCTTACAATGGTTTACAATAAATTAATAAAAATTATACTGATATATATTATAAACTATAGGGCTTACTGTACAAACCAATTAATGAAAAATATATAATACTATGCTTTACCATACTAATAACTGTTTTATATACAGAGTTTAACATCCTTAACCTCTAAACCTTTAATTAATTTTTTTTAAATATGAAAAATTTCTTGATTCCAAAAATCTCTAAAATGTTCACGAAATAAAAAGCCCAGAGCTAGGGACAGTGAAATAATTTGTTTTGGACAAGAATATCCCTGGAGACATTCTTGCTTTTTATTTTCTCCCCGCATCGTACGCCGCCGACACAGCTTCGAGTCTTGGCAAGTGCTAACGTACGCCTCTGACACCAAAGCAACGCTCTCTGCGCCCATGTCAGATCTGAAACCTTTTCCCTTTCATTCTTAATTATCTCTGCTTCTCGTTTTCGTCGTTTTCATGATTAGGGTTCACACGCCCAATTAATAATAATAATAATAATAAATACAAGACATTGTGGACACGTGTTTGTCTGTGATCGCAGAGCGAAGGCGATGGTGAACGTGATGGAGTGGCAGAAGCAGCGGTGGCAACCCAACGGCAACGCCGAAATTATGTACGTCAAAGTCATGACCGACGAACAACTCGAGACTCTCCGCAAACAGATTGCGGTTTACGCAACAATCTGCGAGCAACTCGTCGAAATGCACAAAACCATCTCTTCTCACCAAGATCTCGCAGGTTTCGATTCCTCTTTTTCCGTTATTAATTAACTAATTACTTGTTATCTGTTATAATGTGTGTTAGTTTGTTTAAACTGTTACTAATTCAGCCATGACCATTAGTGTGTCATTTAATTAACTGCATAAAGTTCTTCTCCCACTGTGCTACTGCCAAATTGTACAAGTACAAGGTATGAGCTAATTTAATGAACCAGTTTTGGTGATCAACACTTGTTTATTGAATCGGAAAAAGCATATATATATTCTCAAGATGGTAGCTTAATTAATTTAATTTCTATTCAATGTCGGTGTATATACTCTCAACCAATTCATTCTAGGATGGCAATTGTAATTGTGAGCAAACTTAACATGTGTGCTTTTTTTTATGTGAGAAGAGTGTAAAAATCCTTTACTTTGATGGTATATGTGTTATTTAGTAGTAATAATGCTGTTGTTTCATTGGTGTTTTCATTGTCAGGGATTAGACTGGGAAATATGTACTGTGATCCTTTGCTGGGGTCTGGTGGGCACAAAATATCTTCGAGGCAGAGGTGGACTCCGACGGCTATGCAGCTTCAGATTCTGGAGCGGATATTTGATCAGGGAACTGGGACTCCCGGCAAGGAAAAGATTAAGGAGATCACTTCTGAGCTCAGCCGCCATGGCCAGATTTCTGAGACTAATGTGTATAACTGGTTTCAGAACAGGCGGGCTCGCTCCAAAAGAAAGCAGCAGAATGCTGCACCTGGTGTTAATGCGGAATCAGAAGTAGAGACCGAGGTTGATTCCAAAGATAAGAAGACCAAGGGAGACGATTTTTGGTCCCGGCTCAGTGTTTCTGCTGGGCCTTCTGATAATTTAGGTTTCCAGAACCATGGTGATCTCCAGTACTTGAATGAGAATCCAGAGTCCAACAAACCGGATTCTGTTTTTCCGTCTGATGGGAGTTTAAGATCCACTAGAAATTTCAACCATGTGCCTGTTTTCGATGGGCTGCTATCGAACCCTGGTATGTAACTTCTTACCCTCTCTTCATGTGCGTGTCTTTATATTAATCAAATAAAGGTAAGATTATTGTTTTTGAACGTTATAAGTTGGAAGTGAGTTGATATGTGGCAGAAAAATTACCAAGAAAAGGCAAATAAAATGTTCTGTATTATTTAGTATTAGGCTGGATCATTGTGATCCTGGAAATAGTATAGCTGTATTTTCCACGAGCTATGGAAAAAACCACTCTAGGCATTCAAGAGGTCTAATTCTAGTTTTGTCGCAATCTCCCAAGTCTCCATTCCTGTCGTCCCACCATATCTCAGTGCAGACTCTTGTGCCCTCATCCGTTCGCACCCTTAATAACAAAACAAGTGTGAGCCAATCTAACATATCCTTTTACCTTTCTAGAATCCGTTGAATTCCCCTGTTAAGAGATGATAGCCCTAACCTGCACCACCCTTTTAAGATGTTCCTTGCAGAAATTGGTACTTCTATAATTGAAAAATTTGTGTTGATAATTACTTGTATAATTAACTTTCTTGGATTTGAGATTTTCTATATTTATAGGACAAGGCTTAGATCAAGTTCCGTACATCTCCAATTATGACCAGGCATGCATATTTTATTTAAAAATGTTCAATACATCAAGTTATTTATTATTGGAAAGAATGTCATCATTTAAATGGAGAACTTGATCTTACTTCTGTCCTTGTCCAAAAATCCCTTTATATGTAATATACTTTGCATATTCGTGCATCTAACCATTTTAATGAGTCTCATATTCTTGTATATGAATTTAACTAGACAATGGAGTGTGGTGATGGAGCTTGCGTGTAGTGAAAATTACCTTCCTAGTTTTATTTAATACGGAAATTTAGTATAGGATTACTGTATCTTCGTATGCGAGCCTTTCTTTATCAAAGAATTTGACAATGAAGACTGTTATATTAATTTTTGCAGGGAACGGCTATCTTACTGGAAAAATGGAAGCTACTGAGAACTACGACTTATACCAGCCATCAGACGACTTCGACATGGCAGGCTGACATTTATTGTAATTTCTGACGACTGTGATTAGCTGTAAAGAATTGCTGCTTGATTTTGGGCTTGTGTTGATGAGAAAAATTGAACCAATTGACAAACTTATAGCTTATAGAATATAGATACCACGATCTTTTGAAATGGTAGTGGACATTTTACTTGATAATGGAATATATTTGAGAGTTCATATTGATATTGTGAAGTTGGTTTTTTTATTAATGGTGTATCATAAACATCCTTACGTTTGATATTTGGTTGGAAGAGACGCGGTAAGAATATGTTATGTGTGGCTATGGCTTTCCTTTTAAATTTGAGCGGAAACAAATAGTTTAAGATGAAATTGTGACTAAAAGCTTGAATCTATAAAATAAAGTCGTATGTTAATTTGGTTTCATTTTTCGAGTCCCATCTCCTGAATACAAGCATGCTCGTTTAACTCTTAATCTAATGTTTTAAAAACAAATATGATATTTGTGTATAAATTTAGAAAAAGTGAAGTGTTAGTGTATCTTGAAAAAACTTCACCCATGTTAATTTAATTTACTCAATTAAATATATGCATTGTTGAGAGAAATGCAGAAGACCTATGCTTTCTAAATATGCTATCATTCATGCTTTAAATCTTCACACAAGATAAAATAATGTAATTAGTTTTAAATCTTTAGAAACTCAAGTTAAATGTGATCTTAAGATAAACTTCACAGCAAGTATTTATATGGGGAAAAAAACTCCTCTTATAAATTATGAAAAAACAAACTTCTCTTATAAATTAAAAGCAACTTATATTGAGGACTTCAAAAGAGGCACCAAAAACAAGTTAAACAAAAAATATGACCCAAATCATTCTCCCTATGTTATGACTTAAATGTGATAAAGTTAGGTTCACACGTTTTTGACTTGTAAGTAAACTTGTTTATAAAATAATAATTAGATTTAAAAAATAAAAGTAATATTTTTTTCTAAAAGACATACATGTATTATAATTCTTTTAACATAACTTAAATTTTAGAAATACATATTTTA